>ENA-OQEX01001146-OQEX01001146.1-human-gut-metagenome-genome-assembly--contig:-NODE-1146-length-10803-cov-3.128419_pt1 | contig 10803 bp, 11 predicted proteins | sample MGYA00242802_ERZ504649 | MGnify/ENA primary metagenome ERZ504649 (study PRJEB26092, sample SAMD00036194) | human gut metagenome | host: Homo sapiens | study: EMG produced TPA metagenomics assembly of... | reverse complement strand
CGCGGCCGGGTGGACGAATGCCGGACGAATGCCGGACGAATGCCGGACGGGCGTGGGCGGGCCGTCAGGCGTGGGCGAGCTCGCGCATCTGGTCGGGCTCGATGACCTTCTTGTGCTCGCGGCCTTCCTTGGCACCCTCGGCGCGCTCGAAAGCGTCGACCTTCTTCCAGCCGGCGAAGTCGATCGGGCGAATGCCGCGCTCGGCCAGCAGTCGGTCGATGGATTCGGGGTCGCGGTCGGCTGCCACACGGCCACCTTCAGCGGCCTTGGCCAGATCCTCGAGCATGTTGGTCACGATGGCGAGCGCATCGGACTTGGTGGAGCCGATCAGGCCCACCGGGCCGCGCTTGGCCCAACCGGTGGCGTACAGGCGGTCGCGCACTTTGCCGCCGTCGGCTCGGTGGTGATGCGGCCGTCGCCGTTGGCGTTGGCAGGTGGGCGCCGTGCTCGTCGTAGGTGATACCGGGAGCTTCGGCGGGCTTGTAGCCGATGGCGTGGTAGACGGCCTCGACCGGGTAGTCGGTGAACTCGCCGGTGCGGTGCATCTTGCCGTCGGCACCGGTTTCGGTGCGCTCCACGCGGATGGCCTTGACCTTGCCGTCCTCGCCGAGGATCTCGGTGGGGGCGGAGTTGAAGTGCACGTAGTACTTGCGGTCGGCCGGGTTGCCTTCGAAGTCGACGTCGCCGTCATCTTCCATGTCTTCGGCCATCTCGCGGACGGCGAACAGCTCCTCGACCATCTGGCGGGTGAGCTTGTCCTTGCCGGCCACCTCGATGGTCTCGTCGTCCAGATCGAAGTCGTCCTCGTTGATGATGAGCTGCACGCCGGGCAGCTTCTCCATCTCGCGCAGTTCCTGCACGCTGAACTTGGCCTGGGCCACGCCACGGCGGATGAACAGGTGGAGCACCTTGGCCTTGTTCTGGCCGATGCCCTCGTACACGTTGTCCGGAATATCGGTCTTGGCCTTGAGGTCGTCGGCGTTGCGCATGAGTTCGCGGGCCACGTCCATGGCCACGTTGCCGCCGCCGATTACGGCGACGTTCTCGGCCGTGAGCGGCCATTCTCGGGCACCGGTGGGGTAACCGTCGTACCATTCGACGAACTTGGCGGCACCGTACACACCTTCAAGGTCGGCACCGGGCAGGTTCAGCGGCTTGTCCTTGACCGCGCCGGTGGCGAACAGCACGGCGTCGTAACGGGCCAGCAGGTCGTCAAGGGTCACGTCCTTGCCGAATTCCACATCGCAGTAGAGGTGGATGTTCGGGTTGTCGAGCGTCTTCTCAAGCGCGGAGGCGATGAACTTGATGGACGGGTGGTCCGGGGCCACACCGTAACGCACCAGGCCGAACGGCACCGGCAGCTTCTCGAACAGGTCGATGCGCGCTTCGGTGCCGAGGCCAAGTTCTTCGCCCAGCTTCTTGAGCTGGCGCAGGAAGATATCGGATGAGTAGACGCCGGCCGGGCCAGCGCCGATTACAGCAATGCGGAGTTCAGTATTCACAGATTCAGTCACGCGCTCTAGCCTAACGCAAAGCCTTCCGTTGCAACAGAGGAGGGTGGTGGGAATTCTGTGTATTAGGCCATAGTTTGTGCGTTTGGGAAACCTACGAGCACTGCTAATGTCAGATTATGGGTTTTCCTAATGGTCAAGTTATTGCCGTTCTCATTCCAAGAAGCATGCAAGGCGAATCAGGCCCTTACTCCGGATACGTTTATGCTGCAAGGCGGTTATCCACGCATTTACGACACGAGAATGCCGCTCAATCTGTTCTTCTCGAACTACATCGACACTTATATCGAACGTGATGTTTCCGAATATCTTGATGTACGCAATTTGGCTGACTTCCGCCGATTCTTGACTCTTTGCGCACTCAGTTCCGGAGCACTCATAAACTACACCAACATCGCCAATGAACTTGGTGTAAGTCCGCGAACCGTAAAGGCATGGATGTCGATTCTGGAATCAAGTTACATCGCATTCCATCTCATGCCGTTCTACACGAACGCACGCAAACAGGTGGTCAAAACGCCGAAACTCTATTTTTATGACACTGGCTTGCTGTGCCATCTCTTGGGCATTCGGACGGTCGAAGCACTGGTTGCGCACCCCAAGTTCGGCGATATATTTGAAAACCTCATCATTGCGGAAACCATGAAACAGCATTTGAACGCCAATCAGGAGCCACAATTATTCTTCTACCGCGATGCCAGCAAGGTCGAGGTGGATTTGTTGGATTTCACCGATCCTAACAACCGTATGCTCATAGAAATCAAATCCGGACAAACCTATCATGACCGGTTCGCCCGCCATCTCACTTTAATTGGCAATGTTCTCGGTATACCGTGTGAGCAACAGTACGTAACCAGTCGGGTTGAGCATAGTTATGTCTCACAAGGAATCCGCGTCACCTCCACCCCTCGATTGGCTAGAAGGCCGACGGTAAAGAGCCGCCGCAGAGCAGTAGGAATTCTGTGCAATCAGTGAATCCCTTGAGGCATTAAAGACGTCACCTCCAACGGCTCTTTACGACCTCGATTGCATTCATTAGGTCATTTCTTCGTCCATTAGGTCGGAGGGTGCTGAAGCCATCCCTTGGAACGGCGGGGTTTCAAGGGCCGCTCCGACCAAGGACCGACCTAATAAACGTCAAATCGACCTAATGAATAACTCCGATGCTATTGCTGCTTTCGTGGGTGGGATTTCCGTTTCCGCCACGTCACCAACCGTATCGCCCCGATTATGTTTCGATGCGGTGGACTCGACATACGACCATCCCGTCAGTCAACTGACCTACAAAAACAGCAGAAGCCTCATATTCTTAATCAGTCCCGATCAATTAGGGCAGTGAGGGCCCAGAGGATGCTCACCACGTCGATGGCCTCCTGGAGGAAGGCACCGACGACGACCGGGATAAGGTTGAACGCGGCGGCAATCATGCCGATGGTGGCAAGCACAAGGCCCGCGATTACGGCTTGAAGCATCACGCGCTTGGTGCGGCGTGCAATGGCGATGGCGCGCGGCACGGCGGCGATATTGTCATTCATAATGACCACCTGAGCGCTTTCGGAAGCGGCGGTGGACGTGCCATCGGTCATGGCCACGCCGATATCGGCAACAGCGAGCACCGGGGCATCATTCACACCGTCACCAACCATCATCGTGACGGTTTTGCCGGCTCCTGTAGCGGCCCTGACTGCGGCTACCTTATCCTCCGGGAACAGTTCGGCGTGAACCTCGTCAATGCCGACTTCGCTGGCAATGATATTGGCGGAAGCCCGCTTGTCACCGGTAAGCATGGCGAGCTCGGTGACGCCCAACTCATGCAGTTTGGCGAGCACTGCCTTGGCGTTGGCACGCGGCACATCGCGCAGCACGATGCGCGCGATCAGCCGGCCGTCAACGGACACGTAGGACGCCATCTCATCCGGCTGCAGCAGGCCAAAGCGAGTGCGCAGGTCATCTTTTTGCTGAGCTCCCCCTCTTAGGGGGAGCTGGCCGCTTCGCGGGCTGAGGGGGCAGCCTCGCCGACCGCCAGGAATCCATCCTCCCAGCAGCCGCGAAAGACAGCCGGCCAACGCGCACCGCGTGTCCGTTCACCTCGCCGGAAACGCCCTTGCCGGCGTCTTCATTGATGTTCTTGACGACCGGATACTCCCGGCCATGGCCAGGCCAGCTGGCCTCCGGCTCTGGGCACAGGCGCTGGCCATCCTCGAACCGCTGGCGCAGTCGGGCCAGCGCCTCCGCGCCGGCTTGGCAATGCCTTTGGACAGGATGTGCACCGAGTAGCTTTCCACCGCGCCGGCCATCATCAGCACATGGTCTTCGTTGAGACGGGTTGCAGCGCCGGGCAACATCTCGACGCGCACCACCTGCGGCTGCTTGACGGTGAGCGTACCGGTTTTGTCGAAGAACACCTGCGTGACGCGGCCAAGGTTTTCCAGCACGTCCTGTGCTTTGATAAGCACGCCGGCTGCGGCGAGGCGTCCGGTTCCGGCGATGTATGCCACCGGTGCGGCGATGAGCAGCGGGCAGGGCGTGGCCAGCACCAGCACCTGGCGAATCGCGTCGGTACCCCGGACACCGCCCATGCGACGCCGGCAATCACCAACGAAAGCACGGTAAAGGCACGGCCAAGCGGTCAGCGGTTTTTACCACGGCCGGGCGCGACTCCTGCGCGGAGGCCACGAGCTCGAGGATGCGCTGGTACTGCGAATCGGCGGCCACCTGGGTGGCACGCATGGTCAATGCAGTCGAGCCGTTCACCGCCCCGGACATCACACGGGCGCCGGCGAACACTTCACGCGGCACCGGCTCACCGTTGATATTGCTCAGGTCGAGCGTGGCCGTGCCGGACAGCAGCTCGCCGTCAACCGGCACAGTTTCGCCCGGCAACACCATGAGTACGTCGCCCAGCTGCACCTGCTCGACCGGCACCGTGTCGAAGCGGTGCGCGGCGGCGGCAGCCGATGCCAAGCCCACACGCCGGAAGCCATCGGACGAATCGCCCTTATCGGCAGCAAACCCACGCCCCACGCCAGGCAGGTTGACGACGTGCGCGGTTTGCGGCGCGGCCTCCATCAGCGCGGTCAGGCTGCGCTCGGCCTTGGCTTGAGCGTATTCCTCAATGGCCTCGCCGGACGTGATCATCAGCGTCACCGCCCAACTTGCCCAGTATTCGGCGACGGCCACGGTGGAGAGGATCGCGACCACGGCCAGCACATCAACCCGACCTGCCCGTGGCGCAAATCGTCAATCATGCCGCGCACAGTGTCAATCACGATAATCAGCACCAATGCAATAACCAGCCACTGGCCGAAGCCCGGATTGCCAAGTACCGGAATCGCCATCGCATTGCCCCACGGACGCAATCGCCCAGTAAAGCCAGCGGAATTGCGGCGATGACGACGACCGGAAGCATCGGCACAAGCTTGCAGATGTCGAGAATTTTGGTGAAGAATCTGATGAGTGCGCCCATCATTGCTCCTTACGCTCGTATACGGAGTCGATTGCGGTACGGCAAGCGTGGCCCGCGCAATCGGCGCTGCGGTCACGCCTTGTTAACCCACCGGCGGCTTTGCCTGGGGCTTCGCTTTGCTCGGCTCCCGCGCGACCTTCCGATACACGGCGTAAAGAAATGTTCAGTTTTGTATTGAATTATGCGCTTTGTTCGGAGCACCGCCCGAACTCAGTGCTTGACCTACCCTATCAACGAGCGTTGCGCGACATGCCGGATATCGAAACTACGTTGGCGGCATGGGCGCAGGGCACAATAGCGCATACGAAAGGCCCGTGGCAGGAGTTTGCTCACTGCCACGGGCCTTTGCTTGTCTGACACGGTGTTCAGCGGTTACCGCTCAACACCGTGTGACGTTGTCGAGTCGGCTTTACCACAGGCCGAATGGGTCGGAGAAGCCGCCGCCGTCACCGGCGCCGCCATCGCTGTTGCCATTGCCGTTACCGTTACCGTAACCGTTCTGGCCATTGCCATTCTGGTTGTTCTGCTTATTCTGGCTGTTGCCGTTGGAATCGGAGCTGGACGAACCGTTCACCGACGACTCCTCCTGATCGAGCGTCACGTCCACATCCATGGTCTTGCCGTCGCGCACGATGGTCAGCGTCACCTTGTCTCCCAAAGCCGCGGCACGAACGTAACCAAGCAGCGAGTAGTTGTTGTTCACGGCGTTGCCGTTGAAGGCCACGATGGTGTCGCCCTCCTTAAGGCCGGCCTTGTCGGCCGGGCCGCCGGAGACGACCGCGCTGCCGGTGGCGCTGGACTTGGTGATGGTCGCGCCGCCGCGGGTCACGCCGTCGGCTTCAACCGTGTCGGACTTGATGACCACGCCGAGGGCAACGTGCTTGACCTTGCCGTCCTTGATGATTTCGTCGGCCACACGCTTGACGAGGTTGGACGGGATGGCGAAGCCGATGCCGATGGAGCCGGCGGAGTCGGAGGAGGTGGCGGTGGAGGCGATCGAGGAGTTGATGCCGATCACCTGGCCGGCCGCGTTGAAGGTCGGGCCGCCGGAGTTGCCGGGGTTGATGGCCGCGTCGATCTGGACGGCGTTGGTGACGATCTCGTTGTTGTTATCGTCGGTCACGGTCACCGGGCGGTTCAGGCGGAGACGATGCCGGTGGTGGCGGTGTCGTCGTAGCCGAGCGGGTTGCCGATGGCCATCACGTTCTCGCCGACGGCGAGCTTGTCGGAATCGGCGAATTTCACGGCCTTGAGGTCGCTCGGCGGGTTGTCGAGCTTGATGACCGCAAGATCGGTGGTGGTGTCGGTGCCGACGAGCGTGGCGGAATACATGTTGCCGTTGGCAAGCGTCACCTGAATCTGCTGGGCGCCGGAGATCACGTGGTTGTTGGTGATGATGTGGCCTTCGGTGTCGATGATGGCGCCGGAGCCTTGGCGGTGCCGTTGCTCAACGCGGTCTGGATGGAGACCACGGAGCCGGAGACATCGCTGGCGACGGTCTGCCAGTCGGGGGCTTCGCCGCTCTTGGCGGTGGCGGACCCGGAGCCGGACTTATTCGAGCTGACGTTGGACAGCGAATTGCTGGTCGGCAAGGTGATCAGGCCGCTGGTGAGGGCACCGTAACCGAGGCCCAGGCAGAGGGCCGCAGCCAGAACGGCGGCGACCACGGCGATGAGGATGTTGCTCGCCGTCTTGGACATGCCCTGCTTGGCGGGGCCGGGCTGACCGGGCTGTCCCGGCTGGGTCGGACCTTGACCGTTCGGCGTACCGGTACCGGGAGTGCCGAAACCGAACAGACCGCCCTGCTGGGGCTGCTGGCCATTCTGGCCATTCTGACCGGACTGGCTGGCAAACGGGTTGCCGTTGTTCTGCTGCGGCTGCGTGGGCGGATTGAACGGATTGCCGTTGCCCTGCGGCTGCGGGTTATTGGTGTAGTAGGGATTGCGGTTGTCCTGCTGGCCCTGTGGGGTTTGCTGTGCAGGCTGACCGAACGGGAATTGCTGCGTGGGCTGGGCATTGCTGCCGGCCTGGCCGCCCTGCTGGCCCTGTGCCTGAGTCGGGGTCGGACCATAAGCGCCATATTCCGGGGCCGGACGATACAGCGGAGTTGTGGCCGAGGTCTGGCCTGCGGCCGGCGCTGCCGGAGAAGCCGGCGAGGAGGAGACCACCGTGCTCTCGCCCTTGGCGGAGGCGTAGTCCGGGATGGGCTCGGTGGCGGCAGTGTCGGTAGCGGCTTGCGTAGGCTGCTGATCGGCAGCGAGGGCGGCCGAGGAAACCGGGGCTTGCTGCTCGCTGGAATCGCTGGCGTTGCCGGCATCAACCGAGTCGCCACCCACAAACGGGTTCTTCGGCTCGGCGTTGCCGGTATCGGCAGTACTATTGGGGTTTTCGTTATTCCGCGGGGTCTGGTCGACGCCCTGCGGGTTAAATTCGTCAGCCATTGCTGCTCCTTTTCCTAAATTCCTATCACGTCTGTTCGGCGGCTATTCGGGCACTTGCCCATTGCCACTTCTCGTGTGCTACCTCAGTAGTAAAGGCAGTCAATCTGGAGGTTTTCTGAACGTTGATTGAAAGTCTATGCGTAATCATCGCAGAGTCTTATGGGCATCTCGGCTTCGAGGGGCTGATTTCCTGTTTCGGGAACATCTACTTGCACTTCAAGGGGCTGTTCGCGCGGTCAATTCCGAGTATCAAGGGCCCTCATTTAACGCCATTCCGCCATTTTTGCAGCCGGCCTACTTGACCGGGAGCCCCTTGAAGCGGAAGTAGACGTTCGGGAGCGGCGAAATCCGCCCCTCGAAACCGAGTTCTTCACAATTTCCGGCCCTTTTCTGGCCCTTCTGCCTAAAGTGAACATATGACGATCAGCCTTCTTGAACATCCGTTGGGCGCACAGCCCGGACAGCCCGGCGACCGCAGCGCCTTCCATTTCGAAACGATCACCCGCCTGCCATCCACGGCCAGCGGGCTTGGGCGAGACGGTGCCCGATACGGCCGCACCGGCATCATTCACACGCCCCACGGCGATATTCGCACGCCTGCCTTCGTGCCGGTGGGCACGCAAGCCGCGATGAAGGCCGTGTTGCCCGAGCAGATGAAGGATCTAGGCGCACAGTGCCTGCTGGCCAACGCCTTCCACCTGTTCGAGCGCCCGGGCGAGGACGTGCTGGACGCGGCCGGCGGCTTGGCGCGTTTCATGAACTGGGATGGGCCCACGTTCACCGATTCTGGCGGTTTCCAAGTGATGTCGCTGGGCGTCGGCTTCAAGAAGACGCTGGCAATGGACGTGACCGGCATGAAGTCGGACGACATCATCGCCAAGGGCAAGGAGCGCATGGCCTGGGTGGACGAGGACGGCGTGACGTTCAAGTCGCCTTTGAATGGTGACGCACATCGTTTCTCCGCTGAGATTTCGATGGGCATCCAGCACAAAATCGGCGCAGACATCATGTTCGCGTTCGACGAACTCACCACGCTGATGAACACCCGCTCCTACCAGGAGGACTCGGTGGAGCGCACCTTCCGCTGGGCCCGCCGATGCGTGGACGAGCACCAGCGGCTGACGGCTGATCGAGTCGGGAAGCCGTATCAGGCGTTGTATGGCGTGGTGCAGGGCGCGAATTACGAGGATCTGCGCCGACGTGCGGCCTCGCAGATCGCCTCTCTGGACTTCGACGGCGTGGGCATCGGCGGCGCGATCGAGAAGCGCATCATCGGCGACACCTGCGCATGGATCTGCGACGCGATGCCGGAAAACCGCCCACGCCACGTGCTGGGTATCGCCTCTGTGGACGACATTTTCGCTTGCGTGGAGAACGGCGGCGACACCTTCGACTGCGTGGCCCCCGCACGCTGCGCCCGAAACGGCGCGATTTACACGCGCGCCGGCCGTACAACATCAAGCGTGCCCAGCACAAGTTCGATTTCGGGCCGCTGGAGGAAGGATGCGACTGCTACACGTGCCGTCACTACTCGCGCGCATACGTCGACCACCTGCTGCGCGCCCGCGAATTCAACGGGTTCACGTTGGCCACGATCCATAACGAGCATTTCTTCGTGAAGCTGCTGGACGACATCCGCGCCTCGATCGACGGCGGATACTTTGATGAGTTCCGCGACGAAGCGTTGGCCCACTTCTACGGCAACGGCGAGCGCCGGCCAGGGTTGTGAGTTTTTCTCCTTCGTTGCGGCTTGTGCCGAACTTCTCTCTGCTCCCCTCGCTGAGGCTGAGACGTTAAGCAAACAGCCCAGTGGGCTGTTTGTAGTCGAAGGTGAGACGATAGTCGAACCAGCAGGTTGCAGGCAAGGCCCGTCCTTAATTGCGGACGAGCTGTCACGAAGTGACTGAGGGAGTGCCGCCACCCTCAAAGATCACGGCGCCCGCAGGAGACCCACAAGCGATATATCCCTGCCTCCCATGCGACACGCCGAAGATTGCATGATTACCCAGCCGGGTGTAAGTTAGTCGATTGTCTGCGAGTGTGGCGGAATGGTAGACGCGCTGTCTTCAGGTGGCAGTGAGTGTATGCTCGTGGGGGTTCAACTCCCCCCACTCGCACCAGCAACTAAAGGGCTGGAATCGGAAGGTTCCAGCCTTTTGCTTTGTCCGGGCAAGCGCCGTTTTTCAGGGGGGGCTTTAGGACTTGAGACTTATGGCCCAACTTTCGTGGCGGAAAATGTCCCGGTACCTGCATCAATCGTTTGACGTTCAAGCCAGGCCAGAATCCGCTGTCCCGGTTCGCGATTTCGGGCGATCTTTGCAAACCGGGACAATTTTTGTTGCCCCGGTATAAATGTCAATCGATTTATGCGAAAACCGGGACAACGTGCCAATTCCAGAATCGGCCTTATTCCGCCGATTCCGTCTGCCAGACGATATGAGTTGAGGAAACCGGAGTGTCCCGGTTCACGAAAACAAGCCGAAATCGCCGACCGGGACAGCGGATTCTGCCCCGGTCGACAGGTCAAACGATTGACATATGAACCGGGACAAATACAGATCAGAGAGAAGCCCATGAAGCAGATTTAACTTTCCTCAACTTTCCATCCGCCATAAACTAGCATTACATAACATCATGAACCGAGACGAAACCAACGAAGTATCTGGAGTCACCGACGACCAGCTCGGCCGAACGGCCGAGCCGTACGAATCCGGCAACTGGCGGGGCGCGTCGGGAGCATCATTCGCAGCAATCCGAAATCAGGAACCGACACAAGTCGGACCCAGCAGACACGCATAATACGAGTTCACAGACTCGGCGATGTATTCCGCAACCGCACCACCGAATACCACACCACGGAAGAACTGTAAGCATTACGAAACCCGGATTCAACTTGTAAGTGCAACGGCTGGTTTCGGGTCGGCTTGTTTTGATTGTAGCTTGGCCATCTCCTCGTCCCATACCTCGTTGGGCGTTTTGTATCCGAGGAGTTTCATGGGGGTGTCGTTGATCTCCCCGACGATCGCGTCGAGCTCGTCCTGCGTGAGATCCTCGAAACTGGTTCCCTTGGGCAGATAGCGGCGGATCCTGCCGTTCCTGTTCTCGTTGCTGCCGCGCTGCCAGGAGCTGTACGGGTCGGCGAAGTACGTGAGCATGCCCAGCGCCTCGTCCACCAGCACGTGCAGGGACGCCTCCGTGCCGTTGTCCCACGTGCGGTCGACGCGCGCGGCCGGCGGCATGCCCTTGAATATCTCGTACTCGGCCCTGGCCGTGGCGGACGCGCTCTTGTCGTCGACGAGCCGGGCGAACAGCCTGCGGCTCCTGCGCTCCACCTGCGTGTTCATGCAGCGCCTCGACGGCGCGGCGCCGACCACCGTGTCCGACT
>ENA-OQEX01001144-OQEX01001144.1-human-gut-metagenome-genome-assembly--contig:-NODE-1144-length-10820-cov-1.224072_pt1 | contig 10820 bp, 19 predicted proteins | sample MGYA00242802_ERZ504649 | MGnify/ENA primary metagenome ERZ504649 (study PRJEB26092, sample SAMD00036194) | human gut metagenome | host: Homo sapiens | study: EMG produced TPA metagenomics assembly of... | reverse complement strand
CAGAAAATTCCTGGCCATCCTGCCGGAGGACGCCAAAAAGGCTATGGTACAGAAAATGGCTGTCCTCCACAAAATGACGCCGGAGGAGTTTGAAAAGCGGTCCTTAAATTCCGTTGTGATCCCTTACAGCCCCCTGATGCGCCAGAAGGTGCTGACTGCCTCCAGCGACGTGGGCGATGTAAGCTACCTGGTTCCCACCGCCCAGCTTACCGCCTCCGCAGCCATCCCCGGCACCGGCCACCACACCTGGCAGTACACCGCCCAGGTGGGCACCTCCATCGGCGGAAAAGCCTGTCTTGCAGCCGCAAAGGCCATTGGACTGGCCTGCACCAGGATCTTTGACGACCCGGCCCTGGCTGACCAGGCCAAAAAGGAGCTGCTGGAGGAGACCGGCGGCGTTTACGTATCCCCGATCCCCGACGACCTTACCTATGTGGACGCCATGTAATGAAGGAGGAACACAGATGACCTTTAATGAAATCATGAACAGTCCCCTGCTCTACGGACTAGTGGGGCTGGGAATCGCCTATATTATCCTGTTTTGTCTGATCACGCTGAAAAAAGCCTACAAACACGCCCTGGAGCTGGGGATCACCAAAGAAAAGCTCAAACTGGTGATCACCTCCTCTGCCATTTATTCTGTCGTTCCGTCCATTTCCATCGTCATCGGCCTTTTCAGCCTGGCGTCGGTCCTGGGCGTGCCCTGGTCCTGGTTCCGCCTTTCCGTGGTGGGCTCTGTCACATACGAGCTGATGGCAGCGACATGGTGGCCACCGGAACCGGCTATGAGTCCGTGGCAGCCTTAACGCCGCCGGAGATGCCTCTGTGGTCGGCACCGTTATGTTCGTTATGAGCATCTGCATCATGGGCGGCCTCATTGCCATCCTTTTATTCGGCAAGCGGATCCAGATGGGACTTACCAAAGCCAGGAACAAGCACGGAGAGCTGGGGGCCCTGATCACCGGCGTCCTCTCCCTGGCCATCATCGAGGCCTTCCTTCCCATGCAGTTAATGAAGGGCAAGGTACACCTGGCCGTTGTATTTACGTCCTGCATCATCGTTCTGATCCATTTACAGATCATCAAGCGGTTCAAATGCCTGTGGCTCAGAAACTTTGTCATGGCAAACACCCTGCTCCTGGGCATGGCGTCCTCGCTGGTCTGGATCAAAATCCTTGGTTAATTTAGGAGGAACACAATATGGATAAAAAATACGAAGACAGTATTCACCGGACCGGACGGATCGGCATCATCATCGGGATCATACTCATGCTGGGGATCCGGCGGTCATTTCCAGCGTATACGACGTATGGCCGGAAAGCGCGGCCCAGGTCATCACCGCAGGCAGCGGCCTGCTGGCCGTGTTCATTCCCACCTGTATCGCCGAGGTATTCAGCTATACCCCGATCCTGGGCTCCTCCGCGTATATCACCTTTCTGACAGGCAATGTCATGAACCTGAAGGTCCCCGTTGTGGTAAATGCCCAGATCATGTCCGACACAGCCTCCGGTACAGAAGAAGGAGACGCAGTGGCCACCATCGGCGTAGCCGTGTCCTCCATCGTCACCACCCTGATCATCGCCGGCGGCGTGCTGCTCCTGGTGCCCTTACGTCCCATCCTCACCAGCCCACGGTGCAGACGGCCACCACCTATCTGCTCCCGGCCCTGTTCGGCGGCATCTTTTTAAGCTTCGTGAACAACGACTGCGGCGACTATGTTGCCAAAGGAAAGCCGCTGACCATGATCCTCCCGCTCTTAGTGGTGTTCGGCGTCAACGCCGTGTTCCCTCTGGCAGGAATGGAGGGCTTTGTGGTGCTGATCTGTATGGTCCTCACGGTACTCTGCGCCGTTGTGCTCTATAAGGCCGGGATCATTAAGATGACTCCAAAGGAAAAGAAGAAAAAAGCCTAATGTAAAAGGGGCTGTTGTAAAGCCGAATCCGCGCTTTTACAACAGCCCCTCTTTTTTATTCCTTTTTCTCGGGCTTACGCAGGCCCCTGGTATTTTTCTCCACCAGCCGCCTGGTCACCATGACCATATGGCCGCAGCCCAGGCATTTCAGCCGGAAGTCTGCGCCCACCCTCAGGATCTCCCATTCCTGGCTTCCGCAGGGATGGGGCTTTTTAATTTGACGATATCTCCTACTTCATACTCCATCGGATCCCTCCCTATGTTTCCTGCCCGTCCTTTACTGCCCGAGCGCTGCACGGATCTCCTTCCGCACATCTTCTCCCAGAGGCGGGAGCTTCAGAGCTGCCAGGCTGCTGTCCAGCTGGGCCGTACTGCTGGCCCCGACCAGAACAGAAGTCACCTCCGGCCTCCGTAAGATCCAGGCCAGGGCCATCTGGGCCAGGGTCATGCCGCCCGCTCTGGCAATGTCGTTTAACTTCTTTATTTTTCCCAGCGTCTCCGCATCCAGATATCTGGCTGCCACGGTGCTCCCCTCCCGGGCCGCCCGGGAACCGGCCGGGATCCCCCGGAGGTATTTGTCCGTCAGCGCACCCTGGGCCAGAGGCGAAAAGCAGATGCAGCCCACGCCATTCTCTGAAAGGACGGGAAACAGGCCGTCCTCCGCCTGGCGCTCCAGAAGGTTGTAGCGCACCTGATGGATCAGGCACGGCGTATGGTTCTCCCTTAAAAGCTTCACTGCCGCAGCAGTCTGCTCCGCATTATAATTGGAGATTCCCACGTACAGAGCCTTTCCCTGGCGCACCATATCGCTTAAGGCCTCCATGGTCTCTTCCAGGGGCGTTTCCGGATCCGGCCGTGATGGTAAAAATATCCACGTAATCCAGGCCCATGCGCCTTAAGCTCTGATCCAGGCTGGCCATGAGATATTTCCTGGAGCCCCAGTTTCCATAGGGCCCCTGCCACATATCGTACCCGGCCTTGGTGGAGACGGCCAGCTCGTCCCGGTACGGTCCCAGACAATCCTTTAAGGCCCGGCCAAAGTTCTCCTCTGCCAGTCCCCTGGCGGATGGCCGTAATTGTTGGCCAGATCAAGTGGGTGATGCCCCGGTCGAACGCATGGCACAGGATCTCCTCCTGCTCCTTAAGAGTCTTTTCAGTCCCGAAATTCTGCCACAGTCCCAGGGACATGGCAGGGAGCTTAAGGCCGCTCCTTCCGCAGCGCTTATATTCCATTCCTTCATAACGCCATTCTGACGGCTGATACATACCCGGTCACTCCTTTCTGTCCCGGAGCTTAAACTCCGGCCGCGTCTCCCAGGATCTCTCCAATGGGACCGCTGATCACCAGATCCGCCCGGCTGTCCATGGGCGTCACGGATTTATTGATCAGCACCAGCTTTTTCCCCCCATAGTAGTCGATGAGCCCGGCCGCCGGATACACCGTTAAGGAGGTTCCTCCGATGATCAGGACATCGGCATTGGAAATATAATAAACGGCCTTCTGGAGCGTATGCTGGTCCAGCCCCTCTTCATAGAGGACCACATCCGGCTTGATGACGCCGCCGCAGGTACATCTGGGAACGCCCTCTGACTCCAGGACCGCCTCCAGGCCATAAAATTTTCCGCATTTTGTACAGTAATTCCTGAGCACCGAGCCGTGCAGCTCCAGCACCTCCCGGCTCCCGGCCTTCTGATGGAGCCGTCGATATTCTGGGTGATCACTGCCCGGAGCCTTCCCTCCTGCTCCAGCTTTGCCAGGCCTTATGGGCCGGTTGGGCTCCGCATCGGGGAACAGCATCTTATTCCGGTAAACCGGTAAATTCCTCGGTTCTTCCATATAGAAGGTGTGGTCTCAGAATGGTCTCCGGCGGGTATGCATACTGCTGGTTATACAGACCGTCAGTACTCCGGAAATCCGGGATCTTACTCTCGGTGGACACGCCTGCACCGCCAAAAATACGATATTCTCACTCTCAGAAAGCCACTGCTTCAAAGTTTCGCGTTCTGTCATCTCTGGCACTCCTTTCCCCGGCTGAACACCCGAAATGGATCCCCCCGGCCCCGGAACGGCCCCTAAACCACCTCGTCCAGAAAAACTCCGTGGAACGGCTCGATATACTGGCCGTAAGGAACGTTTTCCACCTGCTCAGGCAGGGCATACCCGAACAGCCACTGGGTCAGCTCTGCGATGGTGAACACCTCCAGTTTTCCCTTGGCAATGAACCGGGATTCCTGGATGATCTCAGAGCCGCTCTTATTTAACTTCCAGATCCATGCACCTGGTTCTGGGGAATAAACAGGTCATGGATCCCGATCTCAACGGTCACCTCATCCTCCGGACATGCCTCTGAAAGGCGGATATTTTTTACAAATTCCGGCATACATACGATCCGGGCCATGATGGCCGGCTTTGTACCCGCCAGTCCGGTAGCGCTCCCCTGTATACAGATACCGCAGCTCCCGTTCCTTAAGCCCCCATTCGCTTTCCATGCCGATGAACCAGTCGTCCTCATAGATCAGGTTCACAAAGCCGTTCTCACTCTTCAGCTCCTTTTCCATCCGTTCCAGGTAAGCCGGATCCCGGACGGCAAACACCTCATACTGCGCTTCAGCCAGGCATTCTGCCAGTCGGCCAGCTCCTTATACAGGGCGCTCCCCTCCAGAGGCGTCCTCCGAAGATCCTTATTGTAGCCCAGGACCCACCGGGGCTGGTCGAAAACAAACCGGAAATCATACGGATAATACAAGGATTCCCGGGCAGGCATCAGAAATGCAAAGGGCATCCGCTCCTCCTGCATGTCCCGCAGCATGGTCAGCAGCAGGCTCCTCATATGGCCCTTGTGACGCTCGCTGACCGCCGTTGCCACGCCTACGATATAGTCGCAGGTCCTCACATCCCCCGCATGGAGACCGCGTAGGGATTCCTCTGGAGCATGGCCACGATCCGCCCCTCCTCCTCACAGACCAGGATCCGGTTGTCCTTTGTTTTTTCCTTATAATAATAGTCTCCGAAGGTACGGAATCCTCTGGAAACGCCTCGTTCCAGAGCGCTCTTGTCCTTCCTTTTTCTTCTGCTTCCAGATATCGGATCATAACCTGTTTTCTTCCTTCCCCCGGCCCTCCTCCGGCCACAGCTGCCGGATCCTGAATTTTCTGGCGAATTCCATGGCTCATAGGACAGCTTGGCCTGGCGCAGCGCCGGAAGCCCCATGTCGTCCTCCCGGTTCACGATCTCCGCCTCGGGAAATTCATGGATCAGGAACTGCTGGTTGATGAACTGATAAAGCCCCGGATCTCCGGATTCGCCTTTTCGATATGGATAATGGCCATTTTTTCTTTTTCGTTGTAGCTGCCGATGGCAAAGGCCTCCAGCCGGCCGTCGATGTAAATGCCGCCCATGTGTACATGGAACGCACTGCAGTTTCTTAATATATCGTGGATCCCTTCCACCTCATAGTCCAGGTGGCCCTCCACCTCCTGTCCCTTCTGGCTCTCCATTTATCCAGGAACTGCCACACATCCAGACCGTCGGAGCAGCACAGGGTCCTGTACTCATACCGGCCGGCGTACTCTCTTTTTAAATAGTTGATGTGGTTTTTCTTCTTCCCCAGCTTTTTCCCGGATAAAACCTTCAGTGACTCCGCACTATAAATATAATCCCTGGCATCCGGAAGTTCTTCACCGAATACCGGTCTTCTGGGAGCCTTAAATACTCCACCGCCTCCTCATCCGCCAGAAAGATCTCCAGCGGCAGATGGAGCTCCTCATTAAAATACTGCTCCAGCTCTTTAAAATAATGGGGCAGGTCCTCCAGGCCGCAGACCGGAAGGGCAGCGTAGTCCTTTCCGTCGATGTTCATGATCCAGAGGACAGCTTTTCCATCCCGTTCACAGAAACGGATGTGGTAATAGCCTCCCCAGAGAAAATTGTCCATGATCGTGCTGTCGCAGGTCCGGTCATGGCGCTTTCCATAATATCCTGCCAGCGTTTCCACATGCTCCGCACGGAAATTCTCAAATTTCAGATCCATAATCGTCCTTTCATGACAGCTGCGGCCCCAGGCGTCCGGCCAGTCCGGCCCGCAGCTCCATATATCCCCGGCGCCGGGTCTCCCTCCCCGGCATCCGCATATTCCGGGCGCGGCGGCGACCCCGTCCTCCCGGTTATCTCAGCGTTCATTTTATCACATTTTTCTGTGTAAGGGAAGGATAACAAAATTACTTTTTCCTATTGACTTTTAAAGGCCGGCGAGTATAATTTATTTTAGTAAATATCGCAATACGGAACTGAGTTTCATATTGTGAAACCTTGTACCGCATGACAGAATTGTGACCCGAATTTTTATATCCCTTTCCATTAAATAAAGCAAAGGAGAAACGAAATATGAACGAAGTTTTAGAAAAGATCCAGAAGATCGGTATCGTTCCGGTGGTGGTCCTTGATGACGCCAAGGACGCTGCCCCCCTGGCTAAGGCTCTCTGCGAAGGCGGACTGCCCTGTGCAGAGGTTACCTTCCGTACCGCTGCCGCTGAGGAATCCATCCGTATCATGGCAAAGGAATTCCCGGACATGTTAGTGGGCGCAGGCACAGTCCTCACCACTGAGCAGGTGGACCGCGCAGTGAATGCCGGAGCAAAATTCATCGTAAGCCCCGGTCTGAACCCCACAGTAGTAAAATACTGTGTCGATAAGGGGATCCCGGTAACCCCCGGCACCTCCAATCCCAGCGACGTGGAAATGGCCATCTCTCTCGGTCTTGATGTGGTAAAGTTCTTCCCGGCTGAACAGGCCGGCGGCATCAACATGATCAAGCCATGGCCGCTCCCTATACACAGATGAAATTCATGCCCACCGGCGGCATCAACGCAAAGAACATCAATCCTACCTGGCCTCGATAAGATCCTGCCTGCGGCGGAAGCTGGATGGTGAAAAAGATCTGGTTGCAGCCGGAGAATTCGATAAGATCCGCGATCTGACAAAGGAGGCCGTCCAGACCATGCTGGGCTTTGAATTGGCCCATATCGGCATCAACTGCGAGAACGAGGAGCAGGCAGACCAGACAGCCTCTGCCTTCGACGGCCTCTTCGGCTTCACAAAGAAGTCCGGAAACAGCTCCGTATTTGCCGGAACAGCCGTAGAATGTATGAAAGCGCCGGGCCTTGGCGCAAAGGGCCACATCGCAGTTTCCACCAACTCCGTTGCGCGTGCGAAAAATTATCTGGAAATGATGGGCTATAAATTCAAAGAAGAAACCGCAAAATTCAAAGGCGAACAAGCTGACCGCCATTTATCTGGAGGATGAGATCGGCGGATTCGCAGTACATTTAGTTCAGAAGTAAAGGAGAATTTTATCATGGCAAAGAAAGTTATTACATTTGGTGAGATCATGCTCCGTCTCGCTCCCGAGGGCTACTACCGTTTCGTTCAGGCCAACAGCTTTGGCGCCACCTACGGCGGCGGAGAGGCCAACGTGGCTGTTTCCCTGGCAAACTATGGCATGGACGCCGCTTTTGTTACAAAGCTTCCGAAGCATGAGATCGGCCAGGCTGCTGTCAACGAGTTAAGAAAATACGGCGTAGACACAAAGGACATCGCCCGCGGCGGCGACCGTGTGGGTATCTACTTCCTGGAAAAGGGCGCTTCCCAGAGACCGTCCAAGGTCATCTATGACCGTGCCCATTCCGCCATCTCCGAGCTTCCCCGGAGGACTTCGACTGGGCAAAGATCTTTGAAGCGCCGACTGGTTCCACTTCACAGGCATCACCCCGGCCCTCAACGACACCGTTGCCGGTATCTGCTTAGAGGCCTGCAAAAAGCCAAGGAGCTGGGACTTACCGTTTCCTGCGACTTAAATTACAGAAATAAGCTGTGGTCCAAGGCCAAAGCCGGCGAGGTAATGGGCGAGCTGTGCAAATATGTGGACGTCTGCATCGCCAACGAGGAGGATGCTTCCGACGTATTCGGCATCAAGCTGCCAATACTGACGTGACCACTGGTACTGTAAACCATGAGGCTACAAGGACGTGGCAAAGCAGTTAGCCGACCGCTTCGGCTTCACAAAGGTCGCCATCACACTCCGCGAGTCCCTTCCGCCAACGACAACAACTGGTCTGCCATGTTATATGACGGAACCGATTACTACTTCAGCAAAAAATACGAGATGCACATCGTTGACCGCGTAGCGGCGGCGACAGCTTTGGCGGCGGCCTGATCTATGCATGCTTAAACGGCTATGACGCCCAGAGCACCATCGAATTTGCAGTTGCCGCATCCTGCTTAAAGCACTCCATCGAGGAGACATGAACATGGTTCCGTGGACCGAGGTTACAAAATTAGCCGGCGGCGACGGATCCGGCCGTGTTCAGAGATAATTTCCCTTACTTTGCTGCCCATTTGCCAGTAAGGGCAAGTTTATTCCTCAATATATACCTGAAAACCTCCGGGGCCTGCCAGCCCCGGAGGTTTTCCGTTTTCTATCCCTTCCTTGTGTCTGCCCAGGGCAGGTCTCCAGTCTGCGCCTGCTGCGGCTCCCGCACCAGGCAGTACTGCTTCAGTCCCATATCCTTTTCCACGATCCCAAAGGTCTTAAAGCCAAAATGGCTGTAAAAGGACAGGTTCTTTTCATTGTGGGTCTCCAGGGAGATCAGCATCCGGTGGCTCTCTGAGTAGCGGATCACCTCGTCCATGAGGATCTCCGCTACCCCCGTATGCCTGGCCCCGGGGCTCACTGCCAGATAAATGATGTGCAGGCGGTTTTCCTGGTGGAGCTGGGCTGTCCACCGGGAATTCAGATAGTCCCGTCCCCGGATGAAATTCCAGAGGGTCTTTAGGCTCCTGTCTTCTTTGATCAGATACTCGTCTGTCTTTAAGGAGGCCCAGGCCTCTGTCAGATAAAAGCGGATGGGATCGTACTCCTCCGCCTCGTCAGAGACCACCAGAAGACCCTTTAACTCCGGGCTCTCCGCATAGATTTCACAGGTCTCATAAAATTCATTCAGATCGCACTCAAACAGCTCCGGCATCAGCCGCTTCCTGGTTTCCGGATCCGGGATCAGCGTATGATACAGCGGATCCTCCGCAAAGCACTCTGTCAGCATTTTCTGGAGTCTGGGCAGATCCTCTCTCTGTACTCGATACAACGCACTGGTTTCCATAATTCTTTCCTACTCCTCTTTCGCCTTTCTCAAGCCCTCTGTCAGCGTATCCACAGCCTGGATCATATACCGGATATCGTCGTCAAAGCAGCCCAGTGCCTGGCGCTCCATGGCCTTCAATGCCTCCAGCTCTGGCTCCACCCTGTATTCCTGGTCCGTTCCTTTTCCATAAGGCTGCGGATCTGTTTTGACAGATCCAGATGATGGACGATCCTTCCGGCTCCCCACTGAAGCCGTTCCTTCTCCTGGTTCATCACATATTCAGTGAAATAGCGGTATACCTGATCGTCAAACTGGAAGGCATATTTGTTGTTATCCACCTGGTACAGGGCCTCCAGGGCGCCCCGGACGTTTTTGTCCTCCAGCTGCCGGACCGCCTCACCCAGATACCGCAGATTGGTCTGGGACGCCTCGTGGGGGAATAAAACCTCATCGTGCCAGTTGAGCCGCACAAAATATCCCTGGGCCTTTTTAAAGAGATACAGAAGCTGGCTCTGGAGCCTTCTGTCCCGCTCCGGCTCCCCATTTCCGGCATTGGCCGTCCGCACAGCCTCGTAGACCTCCCGGGCCAGCCTCTCTCCCTCCTCCAGCTTCTCCATCAGGGTCTTTAATGCATTTTCGTCTTCCCGCCCGGTCACCGGGCGGACACTTTCTCTCAAGGCCCGGAAGGTCCGTTCCAGGTTCACCGGAGCACGTTCACCCGGTCCAGGGCCATCAAAAGAAGTCCGTAAAGCTCGTGATGGAACCGGTATGCCGCCTCGTCGTAAAACTCGTCCGGTCGAACTGGGAATGATAATGGGTCTCCATAAATCCGGCGCTGCTGAATTCATTGACCATGGACGATCCCGGAATAGCCATGGAAAATCGTCGGACCAGGCTCGATGGGCAGTGGACCGCAGCCCCTGGGACTGATACGTTCGTGGGATCCACCGGCAGCTTTTCCACAAATTCCTTTAAAAAGTCCTCATATTCATAAGTAGAACGGATGGCGTCCCAGGCATTGTGAGCGTAGGCCGGAAGCTCAAAATTCAGATCCGCAATGACCTTCCCCGGCCAGTCAGGCCGCAGCTTGAAGACCTGCTGCCAGGCTCCCGTGACCAATCGTATTTGGAATTGACGATCCCCCATTCCTCCGCCGCCATGGCGCAGAACACCAGAGTCTTTCTGGGCCGATATCCGGTTTCCAGAAGAGCCCTGGCGATCCCCAGCATCATGGCCACCGCACAGTTATCGTCCTGGAACCGTCATAATAAGAATCATAATGGGCGCTTAAAAGGATCATGTCCTCCTCTCTCCCAGGGATCGTTCCCCAGATATTGTAGGACTCTGTCTGCTCCAGGATCCGGGAACTGGCGTCAAATTCCACCGTAAGCCGTTCTTCCTTCTGAAGCGCCTCTTTTAACACAGCCGCGTCCTTCTGGGAAATGGAAAACGCCGGAGCATCCTTAGGACCAGCAATGTCCTGGGCGTTCAGCGCCTCTCCGTCGATCTCCCCATAGCCGTTGTCCTGGACCGCGATCACTGCTGCCGCTCCTTTTAAATGGGCCTGGTACACAGGGAAGTTGATCCACCACTCGTCCCTCTGGTTAATGTCCACCAGAACCAGACAGCCGCGCACGTCCCGGCCTGCATAGTCCTGGGCTCCTCCCCGCCCCACATAGACCAAGCGGAAATTTCTGAAAGCCCCCGGTCCAAAAACTGGGTCTGATAGGCCCCCAGCTGAAAGACATGTTCCGCTCCCTCTGCCGTCCCGAA
>ENA-OQEX01001143-OQEX01001143.1-human-gut-metagenome-genome-assembly--contig:-NODE-1143-length-10821-cov-13.036095_pt1 | contig 10821 bp, 9 predicted proteins | sample MGYA00242802_ERZ504649 | MGnify/ENA primary metagenome ERZ504649 (study PRJEB26092, sample SAMD00036194) | human gut metagenome | host: Homo sapiens | study: EMG produced TPA metagenomics assembly of... | reverse complement strand
CTCAGTGCTGGGGAGATAAGGCGTGATGCGCTCGCTGGTCAACATCTTTTTGGCCGATTGTGATTGACTATCCTGCCTTGGAACGTTGGAAGAACAATTCCGTAGGTGGTTTTGCTCTTCGTAGGTGGTTGGCTCTGGTATCCCTGCGGCAAAAAGGCTTGATTTCAGCCATTCTGTTTGCGTGGATTGACCGGAGAGCACCTACGGAATCAAAAAAACCACCTACGGAGTGCACAAAGCCGGTTGAAAACGTGAGAAACGTCTTCAACCCGCCCTTGATCTATGTGTTTTGTGCTGGCTGGGTGCTAGGCAGAGTGCCTAGCACCCAAACTCACTCAGTCCTCGACCACCGTCAGCACGTGCGCCACGTCGGCCCACGGTGCCAGTGAGACGTAGTTGTCCCAGCCCCAATCGAACTCGCGTTCGGTCAGCTCGTCGCGCACCTTGAGCGGCTTGTCGGTGGCGAAACCGAAGTCGGGCAGTTCGATGTGCACGATGGACTGGTGCGTGTTGTGGCCGTCGAGGTTCACCACCACGATCACCGTATCCGGCTTGCCGGTACCGGTAAGCTCGGCCGGGGTCTGGCGCAGGAACGCCACCACGCCCGCATCGTCGCTCGGCAGGACGTGCAGGTTGTGGTAGCTGCGGCATGCCGGATGCTCGGAACGGATTTTGTTGAGCGAGGTGAGCAGCTCGGAGATGCCGTACTTGTCGGCCTCGTCCCAATCGCGCACCTTGACTTCGTACTTCTCGTTGTCGATCTGCTCTTCGAAGCCCGGACGCTGCTTGTTCTCGATCAGCTCATAGCCGTTGTAGATGCCCCAGCTCGGAGAGCCCATCGCGGCGAGCACCGCGCGCACCGCGTGACCGGCGATACCGTTGTCGCGCAGGTAGGCGGTCATGATGTCCGGCGTGGACGGCCAGAAGGTGTTGTGCTGGTAGAAACCACCGTCGCCGTTGGTCTCCTCCAAGTACTCCTCAAGCTCTTCCTTGGTATTGCGCCACGGGAAGTAGCAGTGCGACTGCGTGAAGCCGGCATAGCTCAGCGCGCGCATCATGCCCGGACGGGTGAACGCCTCGGCCAGGAACAGCGTCTCCGGATGCTTCTTCGTCACGGCGGCGATCACGTCCTGCCAGAAACGCACCGGCTTGGTATGCGGGTTGTCCACGCGGAAGATCGTCACGCCGGCCTTGATCCACAGGTCCATGATGCGTTCGGTTTCCGCTTCGATGCCTTCCATGTCGGCGTTGAAATCGATCGGATAGATGTCCTGGTACTTCTTCGGCGGATTCTCGGCGAATGCGATCGTTCCGTCCGGCTTGGTGCGGAACCAGTTCGGATGCTGCTTGACCCACGGGTGGTCAGGCGAGCACTGCAGCGCGAAGTCGAGTGCCACTTCCAGCCCCAGCTCATGCGCGTGCGCGCAGAACGCCTTGAAATCGTCCATGGTGCCGAGCAGCGGGTCGACGGTGTCGTGGCCGCCCAGCTCGGAGCCGATGCCGAACGGGGAGCCCGGATCGTGCGGTCCGGCAATCAGCGTGTTGTTGCGGCCCTTGCGGTTGGTCACGCCAATCGGGAAGATCGGCGGCAGGTACACGATGTCGAAGCCTTCGGCCTTCGCGCGGTCGAGGCCGGACAGCGCCGTCTTCAGCGTGCCCTGCACGATCTTGCCGTCGGCGTCGAAATACGCGCCTTCGGAACGCGGGAAGAACTGGTACCATGCGGCGAAGCTCGACTTCGGACGCTCCACGCGGAAGCGCTGCGGATTCGACGCGCTCAGGCCGTCGCGCAGCGGATTGGTTTCATGCAGGCTTGCGATTGCGTCGGTGGTCGCTGCGGCAAGACGCGCGGTCGCGTCGAGCGACTTGTCGGCAACGGTCTTCGCGGCTTCGCGCAGCGTCTTCTTGTCATCGGCGGTCAGCTTGGAATCGCGTGCGCCAGCCAACGTTCCAGCAGCTGCGCGCCGGATTCCAGCGCGTTCTCCACATCGTCGCCGACCTCGACCTTGATTTGCGCGTCGTGCAGCCAGGAAGCGTACGTATCTTCCCAGCCTTCGACACGATGTGCCATTCGCCGAGCTGCTTCTTGACGTCGGCATAGCCATCTTCCACGCTTCAGGTCGCTGTGGTCGCCGATCTTGACCATCGCTTCCCAGCGGTCCAGGCCGGGGTTGGTGCAGGTCATGGGGAAGCGGGCCTTCTCGGTGCCGCGCGTGTTGCGCACGGACACGGTGGCACCGGCCTTGGTGCGGCCTTCGATGAACACCTGCGCGGTGACCTTGAATGCCTCGCCAAGCTCCACGCGAGCCGGGTACAGGCCGTTTTCGGCGGACGGAGTGATGCCAAGAACGTTTACGCGGCCGAACTGTTCCGGGCTGGTGCGGTTGATGATAGGTGCTGGAGTTTCGCCGACGGTTCGCTTCGTTGCGGTTTTCGGCTTGGAAGTGCGCTTGGTGGTTGGTTTTTTGGTTGTCGTCTTTGCGGTTGATTTCGCGGCTGTCCTCGTTGTCTTTGTGGCCGCTGCCTTGGCTGTTGTCTTTGCTGTTGCCTTTGTGCGCGGTGTCGCGCTTGATGATGTTGCTTCATTCATATAGCCGATTATAGAGGTAGTTGTGTTCTTTTTGTGATTTCCCTTTTTCGTAACGATTACGGCGATGCGGCTACAAGTACTTTCTTCAAATACTTTTGGTAAAGCGTTTTAATACATGGTTTGCGATTATGTTCGATTATGAAGGCTGCGGCGGCATGACCATACGTTGTGTGTGCCGGTTGCGTTCGATATGTATGGGGACTTTATATAAAAGGAGCGAAACGTCCTGGGGAAAACAAAAAACCGGAAACCAAAAGGTTTCCGGTTTCAATTGGTAGCGGGGCATGGATTTGAACCATGGACCTCTGGGTTATGAGCCCAGCGAGCTACCGAGCTGCTCCACCCCGCGTCGGCTTGCCTTCATTGAGGCAGCTCTAACTATTTTACGGATGTTGGCTAATAAGTCAAATCGGCGTGTCGCATATTGCGCTGCTAGTGAAATTGCATATCCGATAACGCGTTATCCGTTTTTCGTATAACGCTGCGGACCGTCGATGAAAACCGCCGAATACGCCATATCCGGGTCCGCACCATAATAGGAAACATGCCTATCAAGATTCCCAGCGGCCTTCCGGCCAGAGACATTCTCGACTCCGAGCGCATCTTCGCGCTTGAAAAGCCCGAAGCGGAGCGCCAGCGTGTGCGTCCGCTCAAGCTGGTGATCCTGAACCTCATGCCGAAGAAGATCGAGACCGAAACGCAACTGCTGCGTCTGATCTCCAAGAGCCCGCTGCAGGTCGAGGTCGACTTCATGAAGACCTCCACCCACGAGGCCACGCACGTGAGCGCCGACCATCTGGTGAAGTTCTACGAGACGCTCGACGCGTTCAAAGACAACTATTACGACGGTCTTGTGGTGACGGGAGCGCCCGTCGAACACCTCGATTTCGAGCAGGTCGACTACTGGGACGAGTTCAAGCAGATTCTCGACTGGGCATCCACCCACGTCTTCTCCACCATGTACCTGTGCTGGGGCGCGATGGGCGCGCTCAACTATCGGTACGGCGTGCGCAAGGAGCTGCTGCCGGAGAAGCTCTTCGGAGTGTTCCCCCAGTATCTGCAGGACGAATACTGCTTCCTCACCAACGGTTTCGACGAGATCTGCCTGCAACCGCATTCCCGCCTGGCGGGGGTCAACGAGGGTGATATCGCCCATAATCCCGAGCTGCAGGTGCTCACGTGGGGTCCGAAGTCCGGCCCGGGGCTCATCGCCACGCGTGACTTCTCCGAAGTGTTCGCGCTCGGCCATTGGGAATACGGCAAGTACACGCTCGCCGAGGAATACGAGAGGGATATGAAGAAGGGCATGACCAACGTGCCGTTCCCCGAAAACTATTTCCCGCACGACGATCCGAAGCTCGAACCGCTGTTCGCCTGGCGCGCCCACGCCAACCTGCTGTGGCGCAACTGGCTCAACTGGGTCTATCAGACCACGCCATACGATTTGAGCGAAGTACCGCAGCTGCGCGAGGAGAAGCGCCTCGGCACCGACCGTTCGATCCGGCACGAGCCCGGTTCTCCGCGTGTCGACGCATTCACGCCATTCTCGCACGATGGATATGGTGTCATTCGCGGCTGATTTCACGAAGATCGGCGAGTACTGACAAGTATTGGCGATTGTCCCACGATTGCCGCTTTTACGCGGTGTCGTGGGCTTTTTGCGCGGTTTTTGTTGCCTGCTGCGACATCGTTTCATTTTCGCCGTCATATATTATGGTGCGATATGTTAAGTAAAACGTTTTATCAAGCAGTGTTGCAAACGATGTTTATTTTGGTGTGAATGGGGGTGAAATAGGCCGAATCGACAACGGCCGTGGTTGTGTCTAATAGTCCCCGCAACGTGCGAAACGCCGGTTTTCGCTATACGGTAGTAGGGAAAGCTCCCGGTGCGGAATGTTGTCTAGCCACGGGCTGATAATCCTTTGCAGCCATTTGGGGCTGGTATGCGAACGCGTTTATGGGCGCGTTAACATAGAACCCGAAGGATGTTCTGGTTTGGTAACCGGAACGTCACATTCGACTCAGCTGTTGGGCTAGACTAACAGCTGACACAAGAGCAGGAGGCGTGAATGATTAGTGCATTGGGAGAGGGCATCATGACCATCGCCGATGGTCCAGAGATGCCGAGCATCAATGACTTCCTTCCCGATCCGTTTGTTTTTCAAGCACGCCGTTCGCCATCAACCGCATCATCCTCGTTCGTATTCTTGCGACCGTCATCATGCTGCTGGTTCTCGGAATTACGGCAAGCCGTGCAAAGCTCATCCTGGCCGTTGGCAGGGCGCAGTCGAATGGCTGATCGAGTTTGTCCGCGACAACATCGTCTATCAGGTGATGGGCGAGCTGCGTGGCAAGCGTTATGTGCCGATGATCACCACCGTGTTCTGCACGTTGCTGGTCTTCAATCTGTGCGGCATCATCCCGGGCTTCAACATCGCGGCAAGCGCGTCCATCACGCTGCCTCTGGTGTTCGCCATGTGGTGCTTCTGCCAGTACTGGATTGCCGGCATCCGTGAAAAGGGCCTTGGCCACTTCCTGAGGGACGAGATCTTCCCGAAGGGCGTTCCGGCCCCGATCTATATTCTGCTGTCCCCGATTCAGCTGCTTGAGCTGCTGATTATCCGCCCGTTCTCGTTGACGATCCGACTGTTCGCCAACATGGTTTCGGGCCACCTGATCCTTGCGTTGTGCCTCTCGGCCACGCAGTTCTTCCTCGTTGATGTGGTGAACAAGCTGATGATGCCGTTCGGCATCATCACCTTCGCGGCTGGCATGTTCATGTTCCTGTTCGAGGCGCTGGTCGCCTGCCTGCAGGCTTACATCTTCGCCATCCTGACCACCGCGTACATCAATATGAGCTATCCGGAGATCGACTGACCGCCGGCTTTTTAAGTGTTGCTTCTTGTCAAGCAATAACCAGAAAGGAAACAATCATGGATATCGTTACCCTCGCTGAGGTTGCCGGCAACCTGAACGTCGTTGGCTACGGCCTCGCCGCCATCGGCCCTGGCATCGGTCTGGGCATCCTGATCGGCAAGACCATCGAAGGCACCGCTCGCCAGCCTGAGCTCGGCAGCCGTCTGCAGACCCTCATGTTCCTGGGCCTGGCATTCGTCGAGGTGCTGGCACTGCTCGGCTTCGTGCTCGCCTTCATCAAGTAAGACTTGATCCCCAAGGTAAACACCGAAGACGCAAACGAACGTGAAAGGAGGAAGACACTATGGTGACCGCAGCTAGCGAGATGGAACTGTTCCTTCCGAAAAGCTACGACATTTTCTGGTCGTTGGTCATTCTGATCATCGTCGCCGTGTTCTTCTACAAGTTCTTCCTGCCGAAGTTCCAGGCCGTGTTCGATGAGCGCGCAGCCAAGATCGAAGGCGGCATCGCCAAGGCCGAACAGGCCCAGAAGGATGCCGACGAAGCCAAGGCGAAGTACGATGCCCAGCTGAGCAACGCACGTGTCGAGCTTCCAAGATCCGCGACGACGCTCGCGCGGAAGCATCGCACATCATCGCCGACGCACGTACGTGCCGAGGCTGATGCGGCGCAGATCACCGCCACCGCCCAGCGTTCCATCGAATCCCAGCAGCAGCAGGCTCTGGTGAGCCTGAAGGGTGAGGTCGGCGTGCTGGCAACGGCACTGGCCGGCAAGATCCTGGGCAGCAAGCTGGAAAGCGACGACGTGCAGTCGACGATGATCGACCAGATGATCGCCGAACTGGACAGCGACAAGAAGTGATCGAAACCTTCAAGAAAGGGAGGTGACCAATGCGAGGAGAAGCATCGCGTATCGCAGACCGCGTTTCGCGTGACTCGCTGGCCCCCAAGCTGCGTGACAGCGGCGAGGACGCATGGCGTATCGGGAACGAACTGTTCACGATCACCAACGTGCTCGACCACAACATCCAGCTTGAACGTGCCCTCACCGACCCGTCGCGCCCAGTCGAAGACAAGGTTGCGGTAGTCAAGACCCTCATTGGAGATGATGCCCATCCGTTGACGATGGAAATCATCTCCGATCTGGTGGCCCGCCGCTGGAGCCGCGTATCCGACATCGCCAACGCCACCGAGGATTTCGGTGTGGATGGCATGATGTACTACGCGGACCACACGAATGCTACTCTGCAGGTTTCCATCGAGCTTGCCCAGCTGCATTCCGCACTGCTCAACCTTCCGGTCGTACGCAGCAAGCTGTATGACGCAACCGTCCCCGCCGAAGCCCGTATCAAGCTGCTGTACAGCCTGATCGGCAATGCCGACTTCAATGTGGTGACCAAGCGTCTGGCCGAGCATGCGACCTGCAATCTGCGCAATCGCCGCTATCTGCAGACCATTCAGTGGCTGATCAACAAGTTCTCCCGTCATATGGGCGAATCGATGGTCACCGTCACCACGCAACGCCACTGAGCAAGGAGCAGGTCAAGAAGCTCGTCGCCATCTATTCGGCGAAGACCGGCCATCCGGTGCACATCAACTCGGTGGTCGATCCGACCGTCCTGGGTGGTATGCGCATCCAGGTGGGCGACGAGGTCACCGACAACACGGTGGTCGCACAGCTGCAACATCTTCAGCGCACGGTGAAGGCGACCGCCTGACGGCACGCCACACGGTGAACAAGCCTGAAACAAGACTTGACTGAATTTAAAAACAACAATAAGGAGTGATCATGGCAGAACTTACCATTGATCCCACCACGATACGCAAGGCGCTCGATGAGTTCGTCGAGTCGTACAAGCCGTCGGACACCCCGACCCAGGAAGTCGGTTATGTCGCGACCGCTGGCGACGGCATTGCGCACGTGACGGGACTGCCTGGTTGCATGGCCAATGAGCTGCTGACCTTCGAAGACGGCACGCTTGGCCTGGCGTTCAACCTTGACGCCCGCGAAATCGGCGTGGTTATCCTCGGCGATTTCACCGGTATCGAGGAAGGCCAGGAAGTGCGTCGTACCGGCGAAGTGCTCTCCGTGCCCGTCGGCGACGGCTACCTTGGCCGCGTCGTGGACCCGCTAGGCAACCCGATTGACGGTCTTGGTGAAATCAAGACCGAAGGCCGTCGTATTCTCGAGGCCCAGGCACCTGACGTTATGCATCGTCATCCGGTTGACGAGCCGCTGTCCACCGGCCTGAAGGCCATCGACGCAATGACGCCGATCGGACGTGGCCAGCGCCAGCTCATCATCGGCGACCGCCAGACCGGTAAGACCGCTATCGCAATCGATACGATCATCAACCAGAAGCGCAACTGGGAATCCGGAGACCCGAAGAAGCAGGTCCGCTGCATCTACGTGGCCGTCGGTCAGAAGGGCTCCACCATCGCATCGGTGAAGCAGTCCCTGGAAGAGGCCGGCGCTATGGAGTACACGACCATCGTGGCTTCCCCGGCTTCCGATTCCGCAGGCTTCAAGTACATCGCACCGTACACCGGTTCCGCCATCGGACAGCACTGGATGTACAACGGCAAGCACGTGCTCATCGTCTTCGACGATCTGTCGAAGCAGGCTGAGGCTTACCGCTCGATTTCCCTGCTGCTGCGTCGTCCGCCGGGGCGTGAGGCTTACCCGGGCGATGTGTTCTATCTGCACTCCCGTCTGCTCGAACGTTGCGCCAAGGTTTCCGATGACCTCGGCGGCGGCTCGATGACCGGCCTGCCGATCGTCGAGACCAAGGCGAACGATGTGTCCGCCTACATTCCGACCAACGTGATTTCCATCACCGATGGCCAGATCTTCCTGCAGTCCGACCTGTTCAACGCGAACCAGCGTCCTGCTGTGGACGTCGGCATCTCCGTGTCCCGAGTCGGTGGCGCTGCCCAGACGAAGGCCTTGAAGAAGGTCTCCGGCACGCTGAAGATCTCGCTGGCGCAGTACCGTTCGCTGGAATCCTTCGCCATGTTCGCTTCCGATCTGGATGCGGCTTCGAAGGCTCAGCTGAACCGTGGTGCCCACCTGACCGAGCTCCTGAAGCAGCCGCAGTTCTCCCCGTATTCGATGGAACAGGAAGTCGTGTCCGTGTGGGCCGGCACCCATGGCAAGATGGATGACCTGCCAATCAGCGACGTGTTGCCGTTCGAAAAGGGCATGCTGGATTATCTGGATCACAACACCGATATCCTCAAGACCATTCGCGAGACCGAAGACTTCACCGCCGACACCGAGGCTGCCCTCGACAAGGCCGTGGAAGCGTTCCGTGAGACCTTCGTGACCAGCGCGGGCAAGCCGCTGGTCGAGAAGAAGCCTGACGAGAAGCACACCACTCCGGTCGAGCAGGAAAAGATCGTCGCAGGAGAGAAGTGATTCATGGGCTCGCAACTCGCATTGAAATCTAGGATCGCCTCCACCGCGTCGCTGGAGAAAATCTTCAACGCGCAGGAGATGATCGCGTCTTCGCACATCGCCAAGGCACGTGACGTGGCCTTGAACGCGAAGCCGTATACCGATGCGATTTTCGACGCCGTGCAAGCGCTGGTGGCCCATACCCATATCGACCATCCGATCGTGAAAAAGAACGAGGACAACCCTCGCGTGGCTGTCCTCGCTCTCACCTCGGATCGTGGTATGGCAGGTCCGTACACCTCCTCGATCATCCGCGAAACGGAATCGCTGTTGGCCCGACTCGACGAGAAGGGCAAGCAGCCGGAACTGTATGTGTATGGTCGTCGCGGTGTGACGTATTACAAGTACCGCAACCGTCCGGTTGCCGGCACTTGGGAAGGCGATACCGACCAGCCCGGCGTGGAAGTCGCAGAGTCCATCTCGAAGGCACTGTTGGACGCTTATATGAAGCCGGCGGACCAAGGTGGAGTCTCCGAACTCTACATTGTGTTCACCGAGTTCGTGAATATGGTGGTTCAGAAGGTGCGTGTGCTGCGCATGCTACCCGTTGAGCTCGTGCTTCCGGAACAGCCGGAATCCGGTCCTGTGCCGGAATCCGATGCCGATGCTGCGACTCCTCTGTATGCGTTCGAGCCAAGCGTTGACGAAGTACTCGACGCGATTCTGCCGAAGTACATCCAGTCCCGTATCCATGAATGCCTGCTCACCGCAGCGGCATCCGAGACTGCAAGCCGACAGAACGCCATGCACACGGCTACAGACAACGCTCGCAGCCTGATCGATGAACTGACTCGCAAGCTTAACGCTTCGCGTCAGGCATCGATTACCCAGGAACTTACCGAAATCATCGGCAGCGCTGATGCGCTGAACAAGAAGGAAGAGTAGGAACGCATATGGCTGAGAATCAGACCACAGCGGCTCCCGAGACGGCTGCAGAGCCGACCGCTGGACGCGTTACGCGTATCCAGGGTTCGGTTATCGACGTCGAATTCCCGGTGGGCCACCTGCCCGACATTTACAATGCACTTACCGTTGAACTGGCCAACACCGGTGTCCACGAAGAGGGCGAGACCACCAAGAAGATCACCCTTGAGGTTGAACAGCATCTTGGCGATTCCACCGTGCGTACCGTCGCTCTGAAGCCGACTGACGGCCTCGTGCGTGGCGCCACCGTGTACGACACCGGCGGCCCGATCTCCGTGCCGGTTGGCGATGTCACCAAGGGCCACGTATTCGACGTGTCCGGCAACATCCTCAACAAGAAGGCCGACGAGACCGTCACGGTCACCGAACGTTGGCCTATCCACCGCAACCCGCCGGCATTCGACCAGCTGGAGTCCAAGACCCAGATGTTCGAAACCGGCATCAAGGTCATCGATCTGCTGACCCCGTACGTGCAGGGCGGCAAGATCGGTCTGTTCGGCGGCGCAGGCGTCGGCAAGACCGTGCTGATCCAGGAAATGATTCAGCGTGTGGCCCAGAACCACGGCGGTGTGTCCGTGTTCGCAGGCGTCGGCGAACGTACCCGTGAGGGTAACGATCTGATCGGCGAAATGGACGAAGCTGGCGTACTTGAGAAGACCGCACTGGTCTTCGGCCAGATGGATGAGCAGCCGGGTACCCGTCTGCGCGTGCCGCTGACCGCACTGACCATGGCAGAGTACTTCCGTGACGTACAGAACCAGGACGTGCTGCTGTTCATCGACAACATCTTCCGCTTCACCCAGGCTGGTTCCGAGGTATCCACCCTGCTCGGCCGTATGCCGTCCGCAGTGGGCTACCAGCGAACCTGGCCGATGAGATGGGCGCGCTGCAGGAGCGCATCACGTCGACCCGTGGCCACTCCATCACCTCGCTGCAGGCCATCTACGTGCCGGCCGATGATTACACCGACCCG
>ENA-OQEX01001142-OQEX01001142.1-human-gut-metagenome-genome-assembly--contig:-NODE-1142-length-10826-cov-1.413964_pt1 | contig 10826 bp, 12 predicted proteins | sample MGYA00242802_ERZ504649 | MGnify/ENA primary metagenome ERZ504649 (study PRJEB26092, sample SAMD00036194) | human gut metagenome | host: Homo sapiens | study: EMG produced TPA metagenomics assembly of... | reverse complement strand
ATTTCCTATCATTTATCTAAGAAATAAGTAAAATCCAGGTAAATTTTTTTTGCGAAAATGAATAATTATAATAAATTTTACGTAAAAATGTTGCCGTCGCAACAGAGGAGATTTTCAAAATTTGCTATTCTGTTAACGCATTTTAAAATTTTAAAAGGAGGAATAATATGTCCCAAGCAGTAAAATGTTTAATTTTGTTGGCAGTAGTTGCTCTCTTATTCGTAACTGAACTTATTCCCTTGGCAATTACTGCAACGGCAGGCGCGATTTCCTGCGGCCTGTTAGGTTTTATTCCTGCAAAACAGGTATTCTCGGGTTTATCCGACTCTACCGTAGTCTTGTTTGCAGGTATGTTCGTCGTAGGTGCTTCCATGTTCTACACCGGTCTTGCTCAAAAAATCGGCGGTGTAGTAGTAAAAATGTGTGGTACAGGCGAGAACAGCTTGATGTTTGGCTTAATGATGGTCGGTACGGTTTTATCTTCCTGCCTGTCCAATACTGGTACTGCAGCCTGCCTGCTGCCAGTTGCGCTCGGTATTTGTGCCGCAGCTAAGATCCCCGCTTCCCGTCAACTGATGCCTCTGGCATTTGCCTGCGGTTGGGGCGGTATCATTACTATGGTAGGCACGCCGCCTAATATTATTGCAGTCGGCGCTATGACCTCTGCCGGTCTTGAACCTTTTGGCTTCTTTGAATTTGCCTGGATCGGTATTCCGGTTTCTATTGCTGGTATGCTGTACATGATGTTCGTAGGCAAATACCTGCTTCCGAAAGTAGATCTTTCCGCTGACCAGGAAATTGAACAGGAAATCGAAGCCGCTTCCACTTCTTCTACCAAACAAATCATCTCCGGAGTCATCCTTGCTTTGGTTATCATCACCATGGCTGTTGGTATCCCTGGCGTATCTTTGGAAATCGCTGCTATCACCGGCGCGCTTGTTTGCGTACTGACCGGCTGCCTGACCGAAAAACAAGCTTATGCTTCTATCGACTGGGTAACCATCTTCCTGTTCGCAGGTATGATGCCTGTTTCAGCAGCTATGGATACTACCGGCGCCGCGCTTTGATAGCTGACTGGACCGTCGGCTGATGGGCGGAAGTCCGTCTCCTTTAGTAGTGACCGCTATTCTGTTCATTCTGTCCTGCGGTCTGACCCAATTTATGTCCAACACTGCTTCAGCAGCTTTGCTGTGTCCGATCGGTATTGCTATTGCTAAACAGCTTGGCGCTGATCCGAAAGCAGTATTGATGGCGATCGCAGTTGCTGCTTCTTGTGCTTTTGCAACTCCGGTAGGCACTCCTCCGAATACTTTGGTACTTGGCCCCGGCGGCTACAAATTCATGGACTACGTAAAATGCGGTACCGGCCTCGTTATCGTAGCCTTTATCGTATCCCTGGTTGTAATCCCAGTTGTTTGGCCTTTCTTCCCTGCTAATTAACAGTAAAAAAGACTGCTTCTTTAAGAAGCAGTCTTTTTTCTATAATTCAGTCCTGTTTTCTAAAGGCTTCTGTCAAGGGCGGAATGATTTGTTTTTTACGGCTCAAAACGCCTGGCAGGTGATAGCATCCTTCCGCAGCAGCTTCGCCAAAAGCGTGAACAAGCTGTGTCTGAGGACTTCCTGCAGCTAAAAGATCTGTCGCTTCACCCAAAATATCAGTAACCATCAGCAGCGACAGGTCATAACCTTCCTGCTTACGAAATTCATTAAGAGCTTTCTGCAGTTCTCCTAACCGTTCTAAAGCCTGCTGCCGATCCATAATATTGATCTGACTGACCGTAATCCGGTGTTCGCCAAAATCGAATTCCTTAATATCATTACGCACAATATCCTGCACCGGCATCGTACCAATAGCAGAACCATGACGCAGTACTTCCATCGCAAAAGCTTCCGCATCCTCGATGCCAGCCTGCTCTGCCAAACGTTTAGCAGTATCCTGGTCAAAAAGAGTCGCAGTAGGAGAACGGAAATACAAAGTATCAGAAACTATAGCCGCAAATAAAATACCTGCCAAAGCCGGCGGCAGTTCGATACCTCTGTGCCAGGTAAGGTTGGCAACGATAGTAGCAGTTGAACCTACAGGTCCTGTCTGATAAAGATCGGCGCGCCTGTCGTCAGCCCGCCCAGCCGATGGTGGTCAATGATTTCCAGCAAATGCGCTTCTTCAATGCCTTCCACCGCCTGACTGCGTTCATTATGGTCTACTAAAATAACCTCCTGACGATCGGGAACCAGCATCATACCACGATCCATCATCCCTACATATTTACCACGCTCCAACACCGGGTAACTGACAAATTTTGCCGCCAGCATCTTTTCTCTGACATCAGAAAGTAAGTCTGTCGTTTTCAGAGTCACAAGGTTTTTCGTCATCACCAGCCTGACCTGAATGCTCTGATTGATCAGCCGGGCCGTAGTATAAGTGTCATAAGGCGTGCTGATGACAACAGCCTTATAACGCAGGGCCGTCTGCAGTACGATTGGCGTTATTTCCGTATCCCGCGTCAGAATCAAACCTGCGGCGCCGGCCTCCAGTACTGCCAGCTGCGCCTCAACTCTGTCACCGATGATAACCAGATCTCCATTTTTAATTGCCGTGCTAAGTGTTTCAGGCTCCGAAGCCCCAATTTTGATCTTACCATTAAAGGTATGTGTCAGATCACCGCAGATCAGCTGACCATCTAAAGTATGGACAATACTTCTGTAATCTGTTTCGCCGTCGTCCAGATCTTGAATTGACAGCTCATTATAATAACGTTTCGCCAGGTCGCCGACAGTAATGATGCCGACGATATTATTTTCCTGATCCAATACCGGTACGGATTTTAAACCTTCGTGCTCTACAAAAAGCCTGCCCACATCACGCAGTGACGCATCTGGCCCCACTGTCGGCGGCTGCGCCAGGCGTATATCACTTAACCGCGGATACAGATCATCTACTAATTTCGGTACCGGTACGCCAAAATGTTCCAGCACAAACTGTGTTTCCGGATTGATCTTGCCTGCACGTGCCGGAACTGCGTTCAAACCCAGCTGCTGCTTTAAATAAGCATAGGCGATGGCAGAACAGACCGAATCCGTGTCTGGATTACGGTGACCGATAACTAAAACCGTTTTTTCCATGCTTCCACCTTCTTATCCCCGTATTTCTTACTTGTCATTGTAGCACAAAATAAAACTGTCAGCAGTAAATTTTAAGCAAAGAAACCTCCCGCAGACTGCAGAAGGTTTCTTTTTTTAATATTTACTGTTATTTTCTTTACTGCGGCGACCACCCAATTCGTTCAGCAGTTCTGCCGGATTGATATTATGATATGCCAGAAGCACTAAACAATGATACCACAAGTCAGACATCTCATACAAAACCTCTTTGCCGTTATTATTCTTGGAAGCAATGATAGTTTCTGCAGCTTCTTCGCCGACCTTTTTCAAAATCTTATCCTGTCCTGACATAAACAGGTAACGGGTATAAGATTTTTCGCCGCCATGGACGCGTTGTCCTGAATGACGCGGTACAATTCAGCCAAAATACCGTGAATACCATCCGGTTCAGGTACCGGCAGATTTCTGCCTGCACCGCTGTTCCATAATGGATAACTGAAACAGGAATAATTCCGGTATGGCAGGCTGCACCTTTTGTTCAACCTTTACCAGCAGACTGTCACCATCACAATCATAATCAATACTGACGACCTTCTGCACATGGCCGCTGCTAGCGCCTTTGTTCCACAGCTCCTGACGGCTGCGACTCCAAAACCAGGTATAACCGGTTTCCACAGTCTTCGCCAGTGATTCGCCGTTCATATAGGCCAGCATCAGCACGGCATTGGTTGCTGCATCCTGAATAATGGCCGGAATCAAGCCTTTTTCATCAAATTTTATTTTAGAAAAATCTACTTGCATTATAATCTCACCTCTACACCTTTAGACCGCAGGTATTCTTTGACCTGCTGATAGTAAACTCTTTATAATGAAAGACTGATGCCGCCAAAACGGCATCGGCTTTACCTTCCGTCAAAACATCATAGAAGTGTTCCAACTTACCTGCGCCGCCGCTGGCTATCACAGGTACCTTCACCGCTTCGGCAACCGCCCGGGTCAGTGGTATATCATAGCCGTTTTTTGTACCGTCAGCATCCATACTGGTCAGTAAAATCTCGCCGGCGCCCAATTCTGCCGCCGTTCTGACCCAGTCCAGTACATCAATTCCCGTAGGAGTACGTCCGCCATGTACATAAACTTCCCATTTATCTGTACCGCAGCGTTTTGCATCTACAGCTAAAACGATACACTGGCTGCCAAACAGCTTTGCACCATCAGCAATCAGCTGCGGATTTTTTACTGCCGCCGTATTTACAGAAATTTTATCAGCACCTGCATTCAGAGCATTACGGATATCCTGCACCGTGCTGATCCCACCGCCAACTGTCAGCGGCATAAAAACCTGTCCCGCCGTACGGTTTATGACATCCAGCATAGACTTACGCTGCTCGACAGACGCAGTCGATATCAAGAAAAACCAGCTCATCGGCAGCTTCAGTGTCATATAAGGCCGCCAGTTCAACAGGATCACCGGCATCACGCAATTCCACAAATTAGTCCTTTGACTACATGCCCTTCTTTTACATCCAGACAGGGAATAATTCTTTTAGTATGCATCTCAGACCTCCTTTGCGACCCGCAGAGCCTCCCGCAGGTCAACAGCTCCGGTATAAATGGCCTTCCCGATGATGCAGCCCTCGATCCCAGAGGAGGACCGCTGCTGCAGCCGGCGTATATCTTCCAACGATGCCACACCGCCGCTGGCAATGACTTTAACACCGCAGGCTTTTGCCAAAGCGGCAGTGGCTTCTACATTCACCCCACTCAGCTTACCGTCGCGGCTGATATCAGTAAAAATAATATGCTCGACCCCGATAGCAGCCATTTTTAGAGCCAACTCTACCGCATCGATACCACCGCTGACACCCCAGCCTTCGATAGCGGCTTTCCCGTCTTTAGCATCGATACCTGCAACAACCTGACCAGGAAATTCCCGACAGGCTTCAGCAACCAGCTGCGGTTCCCGCACTGCTGCTGATCCAAGAATCACACGGCTGACCCCCAGTTCCAGCAATTCTGCTACAGCTGCCAGACTTCTGATTCCGCCTCCTACCTGCACTGGCATAGAAGCGTGCTCCAGGATTTTTTGGATTGCAGGCAGATTACGTCCCGCACCGGCCAAAGCACCGTCTAAATCGACGACATGTAAATATCGGCTCCGGCTGCCGACCAGCGGGCAGCCATTTCCGAAGGATCATCAGCAAAAACAGTTTCCTGGTCAAAACAACCTTCCGTCAATCTGACGCAGCGGCCGCCGCGGATATCTATAGCAGGAAAATTATCATGGCTGCCACTCCTTAAAAGCGCGCAGCAGGCCAAGGCCTGCCCGACTTGATTTTTCTGGATGGAACTGAAAAGCCTGCACACTGCCGCTGCCGACGGCAGCCGTTACTTCCATACCATAATCACATACGGCAGTAATGAGCTCTTGCTGCTGCGGTTCAACATGAAAGCTGTGTACAAAGTACACATATTCATCTCCTGCTTCCTGCAGCAGCGGAGAACTGCTGCGTAAACTCAGCTTGTTCCAGCCCATATGCGGTATTTTCAAAGCTGTATCCAGTCTGCGCACCTGCCCTTGAAAATAGCCCAGACCTTTCACTCCGGGAGCTTCATCACTGCCTTCAAACAAAACCTGCATTCCCAGACAGATACCTAAAAACGGTCTGCCGCTGTGCAAATATTTCTGCAGTATCGGTACCAGACCGCTGCGCTGCAGATTAGCCATACAATCGCCAAAAGCCCCTACTCCCGGTAAAATCAGTTTATCAGCCTGTGCAATAACTGCGGCATCACTGGAAATAACCGGGTCGCCGCCAACAACAGCGATCGCTTTATTAACACTGTGCAGGTTTCCCATCCCATAATCAACAATGACTATCTTCGAACTCATAAAGCCCCCTTGCTGCTCATCACGCCCTGAACGCGCGGATCTGCAGCTACTGCCTCTGCCAGCGCACGGGCAAAAGCTTTAAAAACCGCCTCAATAATATGATGTACATTTTTACCATACAAGACTCGAATATGCAGAGTCATGCCGCTGGCCACGCTACGGCGCGGAAAAATTCCTCAGTCATTTCTGTATCATAGTTACCCAAAGTTATTTTAGGAATTTCGGCTTCAAAAACCAGGTACGGCCGCCCGGAAAATCCAGTACTACCTGTGCCAAAGCCTCATCCATTGGAATAAAACAACTGCCATAGCGGTGAATACCGCTTTATCGCCAACAGCCGCTTTAAGAGCTTCTCCTAAAACGATGCCGCAGTCCTCAACCGTATGGTGACAGTCAACCTGCAGATCTCCCTGTGCTTTCACCTGCAAATCAAGAAAACCATGCTTGGCCAGCAGTGTCAGCATATGATCAAAAAAACCGACGCCTGTAGCGATATCCGCTTTCCCGCTGCCATCAAGCCCAATACTGACACTGACCGCAGTTTCTAAAGTTTTTCGTTCTTTAACTGCCTGCCGCATCATATTGCCTCCTCTCCGCATAAGAGCTCCAGCCGGCTGATGATTTCAGCATTTTCCAGCGGCAGGCCTACCGTGATCCGCAGGCATCCCTGCAATACAGGATGACTGGTATAATCGCGCACCAAAATTTTCTTCTCCAGCAGTTTGCGGTATAAGTACATTCCTGCCAGCATCTGCTGTGTTTTTTCACCCTGGCTGCCATATTGCTGCTCGCAGGCAGCCGCTAAACGGGCAGTCAGTTCGCCCTGCGGGCAACAGGTCAGAAAATTCGTTGCGGACGGCCAGATTTTCAAGCCCATTTGCTCCAGTTGTTCCCGCATCAGATCACGCTGCTCGATAATAGTTTCCAGTTGTTCTTTATATAAGTCTTTTTGGCGGTAAACCTCTTCCGCTACAGCTAAAGACCAGGCATTAACATGATAAGGCAGCAGTGTTTTTCCCAAAACACGCATGATACCGGCACTGCCGACAGCATAACCTACACGCAGTCCAGCCAGTCCGTAAGCTTTAGAAAAAGTACGCAAGCACATAAAATTACTGTATTTACCTGTCAGAGCCAAAGTAGAACCTGCTACCAGCTTTAATTTATTCAGCGGGCGCAGATCCTGCGGATCAACGCCGCTGCCTTTAGCAAACTCCATATAGGCTTCATCCATTACTACCGGGCAGCTGACATTTGCTAAAATCTTCTCCATTAATTCAAGCGGATTATAATTTCCCGTCGGATTGTTGGGATTGCAGACAATCAACAGCGCCGGCTGCTCTGCCCTGCAAAATTCGATGACCTTATCTGGATCGACATATCCCGCCAGCGTCAGCGGATACGGTGCGGCTATACTGTCGGCAAGCTTGGTATAAACGCCATACATAGAAAAGGACGGATACGGAAAAGCGATTTTACGTCCATTGCCGCCAAAAGCATAACAGGCCATTTGCAAAAGTTCACTGGAACCGTTGCCGATTCTGATATTGTCTGCATCCAGCGCAGATCTTCAGCAATCAGCCCGCGCAGCGTTTCAGCCTGCATCGGCGGATAACGGTTAAAAGGAAACCCGGCCAGCTTCGCCGCTACAGCCTGCTCAATCGGCCGCGGCAGATTATAATTACTTTCGTTGGCATTGACGATAATATCGGCAGCCACATGTTCTACAGCATATTCTTCCAATTCTTCCAAGCCGGTCCTGGCATTAAATCCAGTCATCTCCTCACCTCTTTTCCATACGCACGCGGATAGCGTTAGCATGCGCCTGAAGCCCTTCCGCTTCAGCCATTTTAATAACGTCACTGCCCACAGCAGTCAAGGCGCCCTGCGTATAAGCAATGATACTTGTTTTCTTCATAAACGTCTCCACATTCAGAACTGAGTAGAAACGGGCAGTGCCGCCGGTAGGCAGAATGTGGTTCGGTCCTGCGTAATAATCGCCCAAAGCTCCGGTGAATAAGCGCCCAAAAAGATCGCACCGGCATTACGCAGATAAGGCAGCAGAGCAAAAGGCTCTTTCGTCATAACCTCCAAATGCTCCGGTGCTGATATATTCGCCATCTCAATTACTGTTTCCATATCAGACGCAATAATGATCTTGCCATGATTTGCTAAAGACAATGCAGCGATCTCCTGCCGCGGCAAAGCAGCAAGCTGCATCTCAATCTCTGCTGCAACAGCATTGCCCAACAGCTCACTGTCCGTAACTAAAATAGCGCTGGCCAGAGGATCATGTTCCGCCTGGCTCAAAAGGTCAGCTGCCAGATATTTAGGATCAGCGCCATCATCGGCTATAATCAATATTTCGCTGGGACCTGCCAGCATATCAATGTCGCAGTGCCCGTAAACAGCTTTTTTAGCCAGCGTCACAAAAATATTGCCCGGGCCGGTAATTTTTTCAACCTTTGGTACAGTTTCCGTACCAAAAGCTAACGCAGCAATGGCCTGTGCACCGCCCATTTTATAAATTTCCCTGATACCTATTAATTCAGCCGTAACCAGCACATAAGGATTGACTTTGCCATCACGTCCGGGCGGTACTGCCATCACGATCCGTGGTACTCCTGCTACTGTAGCCGGTACAGCACTCATAATCACCGAAGAAGGATAAGCGCAGTTCCACCGGGGACGTAGATACCCACAGAGTCAACAGGAGTTACCTTCTGTCCCAGCATAGCACCGCATTCACGGTTAGTCAGCCAGGTTTTTGGCAGCTGTTCTTCGTGAAAGCGACGCACATTTGCAATAGCACGTTCGATGGCTTCTACCACTTCGGCATCAGCTGATTGTCGGGCTTCTGCAAATTCAGCCTTGCTGACCCGGATATTTTGGACACTCAAGCCTGCTTTATCGATCAGATTAGTATAATAAAGCAGCTTTCCATCACCGCCGGCCCTTACGTCAGTCACAATTCTTTCGACGACCTGGCTGCTGTCAGCGGCGCACCAAACATAGCGGTAACACCTGCCTGAACTCCGGGGGACAGCTCACATTCATCAAAAGCTTTTTTCTGCATCAAAGCTGCTATTTCAACAGCACTCATTCCTCTGGCATCTGTTACTTGCATTGCTCTTCCTCCTCATCCAGTACCTTACGCAAATCTCGGACCAGTTTATCCAGACGGTCAAATTTCAATTTAAAGCTCACCCTGTTGGCAATCAGTCTTGCTGTCGCCGTATAGATGGAATCTACCTCCACCAATTTATTCTCTTTCAGGGTACGGCCTGTTTCCACAATATCAACGATCAGCTCCGACAATCCAACCATCGGCCCCAGTTCAATCGAGCCGTTAAGCTTGATGATCTCGGTCTGAATCCCCAGACTGCGAAAATACTCCTGGGCACAGTTCGGATATTTAGTTGCTACCCGCAGATGCGCATAATCAGTCAGCCTGGGCCGCTGCATCTGCTCAGGAACTGCCAGCATCAAACGACAGCGTCCATATTTCAGATCCAGCAGCTCATATACGTCCTTGCGTTCTTCCAGCAGCACATCTTTACCAATGATCCCGATATCGGCAGCACCGTATTCTACATAGGTCGGCAAATCGACAGTTTTAGTAATTATAAAGCGCACCTTGCTATCCTCGTTACTGATAACAAGTTTACGCGAATCTTCAGTTACGTTATCAGCACTATAGCCTACTTTAGCCAGCAGCTCTACTGATCTTTGAAACAGCTTGCCCTTCGGCAACGCTACGGTAATATAATCCATTACGGCACTTCCTTTATCAATCTTCGATATACAGCAGCGTATCGCAGGCGTTAGCACGCTGCGCGTCCACTGCTTCGCTCTGGTTAAAAGGCTCGGCAGCCAGCTTCACTGTTTTGCCGCTCCTGCGCAGACGCATACACTGCGCGATCGCCTGTGGCAGACAGCCTGCCTGCCAGGCCACCAGAACATCCCAGCTGCTGATATTGTCCAGCTGCCGGCGCCGACTCAGAATCAACATGATCCTGTCTATCCCTATAGCAAATCCTGTTGCCGGGCAGGATCTGCCAAATTTCCATCATTGTATCATAACGGCCGCCGCCAATGATCGGGAAACCCATATCCTCAGCGTAGCCTTCAAATAACATTCCAGTATAATAATCAAGGTCGCGCAAAAGCCCCAGATCAAAACGCAGATAACCAGCCGCACCATAGACCTCGGCCAAAGCATAGATTTCGCGCAGATCCTGCACAGCCTTGGAGCTTTTATTGTTCAAACCACAGGCTTCAACCTTATCTAAAAGTTCCAGCCCGCCATGCAGAAACGGCAGCTCTTTAAACAAATCTTTTTGTTCCGGTGACATCCTGCTGCCATCTGCCAACGCTTCCAACCGTACCACATCATGCTCGATCAGGCAGCGTTTCAGCTCCTGCGCCTGCAGTTCAGTGACCTCAGCCGCTTCAATCAGGCCATTTATAAAATCGATCTGGCCAACACTGATCACAAAATCATTTAACCCTGCTGCCTGCAGCGAAGCTACTGCTAAAGCCAGCATCTCGCATCTGCCGAAGTCCGGCCGCACCCATCATTTCAACACCGGCCTGATTAAACTCACACTGGCGTCCGGCCTGTGTTTCCTCATAGCGAAATAGATTCGCCAGATAAAAAAGCCGTTTTACCGCCGGTCCCTCATTGAGCCGAGTAGCTACCAAACGCGCCAAAGGAGTCGTCATGTCCGACCGCAGCAATAAAATATTATTACGACGGTCAAAAAAATTTAAAACTGCTGTCTGACAGCTGACCTGCTGCGGCAAAAGTATCCAGATATTCAAAAGTCGG
>ENA-OQEX01001141-OQEX01001141.1-human-gut-metagenome-genome-assembly--contig:-NODE-1141-length-10833-cov-2.137119_pt1 | contig 10833 bp, 11 predicted proteins | sample MGYA00242802_ERZ504649 | MGnify/ENA primary metagenome ERZ504649 (study PRJEB26092, sample SAMD00036194) | human gut metagenome | host: Homo sapiens | study: EMG produced TPA metagenomics assembly of... | reverse complement strand
GGCAAGAAACGAATCTATCTCATCCTGTGTAATAAACAGCGGATGTTCCTCCCATGCAAATCCGTCTCTTGCGCCAAATGGCACTGCCTCTTTTGCAAATTTTTTAAACTGTGCCGATACCTTATCCGGACGGTAGAAATGAAAACGCATGATGTCTTTGTCCTCCGCATAGGCCAATGCTGCGCCCTCCAGGCGCTCGTTTATTTCCGACAGATATTCCGGCTGTGCCAGCAGTTCACTGAGGTTTTTTACCGTATCCGGGAATCCATGATGAAAAATCTCTGTGTCACCAAACACAATCTCTGCTACGCCTTCCGCCATATCGTGTTTCATGTATGCCAATACTGTCGCATGTTCTTCCAAAGCATTCAAACGTGCCGCATCCAGCACCACCTGGGGACGTATTCCCCCTGACGCAAAAGCTGGTGGATACGCCCGCTTACCTCTTCCCATGAAAGAAATACCTTATCCAAAATCCTGTCCGTTACCGTATGCCCACTGCAACCTGCATTCCCAGCTCATCAAACCAGACGGAATACTCTGTACCGTCAATGACAAGTCCCTTTCCGCCTGTTCCATATTCCCGGCGTACAAATTCTGTATATTCCTCCGGTGTCTGCTCAATCATAAAATTATAGATGATACGAAGCTGGCTTCCTTCCCGGTTGCCGCCCACACGCAGCACTTCATCCACCACATCCGGGGATATGGAAATCTCCCCGGCATATAATGCAGCCATACGTTCCTCAATCTCCCGTATCTGTTCCTTTGCAGTCGGAAGTGCAGGCAAAGAAAAAGCAGAGGCTTCTATCTCCTCTGCTTCACTCAAATCCTGTTCTGTTGTTTCTTCACTTAACTGTATACCAATTCCGTCAAGATGCTCTCCTCCGCCATCGCTGTCAGGCTGTTCATATGGGCTGTCCATGCCATCGGATCGCTCTCCTTCTCCGGAGCCGGATAACGTTCCAGCAGCCCTTTCATCAGTACTTCCATTCTCTCCTGCGCTGCCTTCTCGGTCTGTGCCAGATGATTCTCCAGTTTCCCGGTCAGCATCATACTCTGATACCAGTTCTTCCGATGTTCCTTCAGAAATGTCTTCCGAAGCATCCCGTATTTCCCGATTGCCACTGTCTCCTCTTTGATTATCAGGTTCGGAAACAGATAATCTCCCTTTCTGTGATAGGTCAGTTCCATGTTCTATCTCTCCTTTGCTCTTACTTTTGCGAATTAACGTGTTAAATTCATTATAGCCGATGTAGTTTTGATCTGCAACCGTTTTTTCCTGTTCTTCCATTTGGATTTTTCGTATGGTTTTCCCAATATCCATAAGTATAGGCTCCACAAGCTGACTGACTGCATTTCCAAGAAATGATAAAACCGAAAGTCGGTTAAAATCCGTAATCCCGAAAAAATGTTCCTCCTCCAGATATTCCATTGGGTCAATACCACATCGGCGTGATAAAATATAAAAAGCACTGTTTGAATACAGTTCCCGGAACATGACACGGATACTGTCCTCGTCCAGTCCATACAGGAAACTGTCCTCAATCTCATACTGCAGCCCCTCCATCGCTTCCTCCAGATTCTCCTCTGCCATATAAGAAGCTACTGCCATCAGTGCATTGGAAAGGCTTTCCGTATCTCCCCCTTCAAGCCCATAGGCATCTGCCAGATGGTCTAGCACCGCCTCCTCCTGTTCTTTCTGGAGCTGCCACAAATTCGGTGTCCTTCCGCCTTTTACCATGTGTGTGTCTGAAACATCAAATACATAACGAAGCTGCCGTCTCGGTCCTGTGTCATCTATCAGGCGATTCCTTTCGCCCCACGATTTACCCATCGACCCATCCTCTGATTCCATGCTTCCAGTGACACACAGGCGGTTGCATCCGGACGCTGGGCATGGATCAGAAGTGTATCCGAGAACGGATAGCGGTACAGCTTTGCCGCCGTATCCAGATACTTCATCCAATCCTTCGGTGAACTGCTCACATCCTTTGCCGTGTATTCCGCCAGTCCCCTTATCTCCTGCAATCTTGCCATGATAATCCACCTCTTTCTTTTCTATTCCATTTCCATGCTTACACTTTTCCTTTGTATTTTCTGCCTCTTTTTTTAGGAAACTCCATCTGGAAAGCCACCCTTCCCTCACTGGTATCCAACAATAAATCCGCAGAAAATAATTTTCCTGTTTTACGGGAATAAAAATCATCTGCATGGGTACGCCCACCTGTCAAAAGCTCCACTGCCATCTTTTTGTCAAGCTGTTTTCTCATACCGGAAAGATAATGGTTTTCTTTCCACAAGGCAAAGGAACACTCCCGGCTGGAACAGTAAAAATTCTGTTTTCCCTCATATACCGGGCTGCCGCAAAGCGGGCAGATGCCAATCTGTTCCCTCGGATGGAATCGCTGCAGTTCTTCCTCCGGTATTTCTTTACATCCCTCCATGACAGTTTTACAAGTTCTGTAACCCCTTCCAGAAACTCTTTGCCATCAAGCTGCCCTCTTTCTATCAAAAGCAGGCGGTTCTCCCATTCTGCTGTCATGGCGGCAGATTTCAGATACGTTGGAATCACTGCCGTCAATGCTTTTCCATCCACTGTTGGAAGTATCTGTTTTCCTTTGCGGAGGGCATAACCGGAAGACACCAGCTTTTCGATAACAGCAGCTCTTGTGGCAGGTGTGCCAAGCCCTTTTTTCTCTGTTCTGCATCAAACTCTTTGTTTCCTGCAGTCTCCATTGCCATTAACAGAGTATCTTCCGTAAATGCTTTCGGAGGTGATGTAAAATGTCTGTCTGCCTCCGCCTGTATACGGGAAAACTCCATCCCCTCCTGTAGATTCTCTTCCAATAATTCCTCTTTATTTGTATCCGTTTCTTCCTCTCCTGATTTTTTCAGGGATGCCCTAAACCCGGTGGCAATTTTCCAAAATCCAGGTTCTGTCATACGCTTTCCTTTTGCCATAAATTCATGTCCCGCACACTGTACCGTAATCTGTGTTTCTTCATATGTACATTCTTTGGAAACTGCCTGAGCAAGACGCTGTCCGATCATACAATATAGGTTCCTCTGTTTTTCCGTAAGCTGTGAGAATCCTTTTTTGACCGATTCCTTTGTAGGAAGCAGTGCATGGTGGTCAGAAACCTTGTCATTATTGATAATTCTGCCTACATCGTATCCCATATTCCCCTCTAAAAAGGCAGTATCTCCGGCAGCACCTCCAAGAGTTCCATCGTTGACTGTTCCATATCTTCCGTAATATACTGGCTGTCTGTACGGGGATAAGTTACCAGCTTGTCCTCATAAAGTTCCTGAAGCTCCTGTAATGTTTCCTGTGCTGTGTACCCAAAGAATCGGTTTGCCTCCCTCTGTAATGTCGTAAGGTCATAGAGTTTCGGCGGCATCGTTTTCTTCTGCTTCTTTTCTACCTTTACAATTACCGCCTTTTCTCCCTGACAGCTCTCTGCCAGTCTCCTTGCTTCTGTCTCTTCCTTAAAATTTTCAGATACCGCAGTAAATCCATCTCCTGTAAGCGTAACTTTGTAAAAAGGTTCTTTTACAAAAGTATCTATTTTTTCCTGCCGTTCCACCAGCATGGCAAGCGTTGGCGTCTGGACTCTTCCGATCACCAGACGTTTATAATATTTCGTTGTAAAGGCTCTGGTTGCATTCATGCCGATAAGCCAGTCCGCCTTTGCCCTGCACACAGCAGCTTCACAGAGATTCCCATACTCCCTGCCGTCCTTTAAATGAGCAAATCCGTCACGAACTGCACCATCCTCCATCGAACTGATCCACAGTCTTTTTACGGGAAGCCTGCTTCCGGACAAGTCATAAACACGCTTAAAAATCAGTTCCCCTTCCCTTCCGGCATCACAGGCATTCACCACATACTCTAAATCCGGACGGTTCAGCAGTTTTTTCAATACCTCAAATTGTTTTTTCTTATCCCTTGCCACCGCAAGCTGCCAATGTTCCGGTAAAATAGGAAGCTGTGAAAACTCCCATTTCTCATAGCGGCTGTCATATACCTCCGGGGACACGTATTCCGCCAGATGTCCGAGACACCAGCTAACGATACAGTCTGCACCTGACAGATAACCATCCTGTCTTTTTCCTGCTCCCAATACTTTCGCCAATGTCTGAGATACACTGGGTTTCTCTCCAATCACTAAATACATTCCATTCTCCTTTCCAAAAAGGACAGCCGTTTTCTTTTCGGCTGCCCTTTTCCTATCCATCCTTAACTTTGTTTTTATTCTTCTGTGTCATCCTCGTCCATGTGGTTTTCAGAATCTTCGTTGATGTAATCTCCTTCATAAAATTCCAAATCCTCATCTCCGGCATCCTCTTCCTCTTTTTTAGGCTTTACAACCTTAAAATAATAAACACCACCGCATCCTGCTACGGCAAGCAGCGCAATGGCAAGCAACGCCCCGGTATTAGTCTCTTTACTTTCTTTTTCCGGCTCCTTTTCCGTTTCCTCAACTGCAGGTTTTGTCTCCGGCTGTGGTGTAATGACTGTTGGCTGTTCTGTTTCCTGTTTCTTTGTTTCCGTAACAAACTCTGCCAGATCATCCTCATCAATCATGGAAAGCATATATACGTTTTCTTTGTTACTGGAACGGTCCAACACAAGAAAAAACGTATTGCCGTTCTTTGTCTGTACCGTAAGGAACTCTTTTGTGCTGTCCCCTGATTTATCATCTGCCAGACTTCCGTTCCCCGGAACAGAAAAAGGTGTTTCCTCTGTCTTCGGCGGTTCTTCCTCCTGTACTGGCGTCTCTGTTGGCGCAGGTGCTTCCACCGCCTGCTGAGCCGCTTCATCCGTAAAGGCAAAGGCAGTCGTGCAGGCAAGACCATCCCTGCCGCCACTGTAAACGCTGCCAGCCACTTTTTAATTTTCATTCTCACGATGTTCATCCTCCTTTTCTTCTGCCCTATGTCCCGGCAGTTTTCTTTCTTCTGCAATATCCTTCCAATCCTCTTCTTTTTTTGTATCCGGCACAGTAGTTTCTTCCGTCAGATACGGAAAAACAGCCGTTCCATTCTGGATTTTGTCCAATACTACCAGAAGTTCCCGGCTGTTTAATTTCATGGAACGGATACTTTTAATAATCTCCGCATCCTCCAACTGCTTTTTTCGGATATTCAGTTCCCTTAAATGTTCCTGCCACTCGGTAATTCTTTCCTCTGTTTTCTGGATTTCATCCAGAACCTTTTTTAATTTCATATTCACTTTCTTAACCTCCTACTGGATTCTTCCAAACGCCATGAAATGTTCCTGCCAATATGCAGAACTGATATTCGCATACTGGATGGGATTGCCGCAGTGGATCATCATGTTGTCTCCTACATAGATTCCCACATGACTGGCTCCCGGCGTATTGTAAGTACCCTGAAAGAAAATCAGATCTCCCGGTTTTGCTTCGGACGGCGATACATATGCACAGCAGGAACGAAGCCCGTCTGCCGTCTGCCTTCCTACATTCCAGCCGTTTCCGCAGTTATTGATTACCCAACTGACAAATCCGGAACAGTCAAAACTGGTACTGGGCGAAGCGCCGCCCCACACATACGGGTATCCCAGATATTTTTCTGCTTCATGGATCATGTTTGCAAATTTTTCATCTGACAATGCCTCTGCCGGAATTTCATAGCCAAAACCACCGGAACCTCCGCCACTGGGCAGCGTATTTACATCAAACAGATAATCACGGTTCCCATATGTCAGATTGTAATAATCATACCGCTGTTCTTCCTCGTCATTCATTCTGTTTCTGAGCACAGTATCCAGATTATGGTTTGTCAGCACTGTTTCCAGCCTGTTTACCTCTCTGGTACTGGTCACTTCCACTTCCTGACTTCCATTGTCATCTGCTATGTATGCTTCCCATGTCTGATGTCCGTGTGCAGAAGCGGCTGCATGGTCTCCATAATAAACATCGAACTGCACCCCGTACTGGTCAAAAGCGCCTGTATCTTCTACAACATACTCCACACCATTCATCACAATCTTCGTGCCCAGAGGTACAAAAGGATTGGAAGCGTCTACCGCAATCGTGTGGTTTGCCTGCGGCATGGCTCCGCTGGCTGTCGATCCGCCGGACCAGACGCCGCAGCAGATCGGACAGTTGCAATATCCACTGGTTACTACCTGTCCCAGTGATTCCCCAACCCGTACCGTCTGTGTTTCTGTCACTGTTTCACGCACACTCTCCGTATGTATGCTGTACTGTTCCCGGAAGATTTCTTCAATCTCCGAAGCCACCTGTGCATATGTAAAATCCCCGTATTTAACTGTCAGGTAGGAGATAAGGTGGTATGGATTATGGCTGATTTCGTCTACCTGATAGCGGTATTCCTCATATTCTGGATGTGTGGCTTCCATGCTGTTAATCTGATTATTCAATGCCGCTTCAAGCTGTGCATAAGCATTTTCTGCCGCATAAATATCTTCATCCTCGCTGGCATAGGTGGTAGAAATAATTGTGGTACTGCCGCCCTGAATGCTGGCGCTGCAGCTGCTGAGTGAGGCTGCCATCACTGCGAACAACAATACGCAGACACCTATACCTGCGAAAATTGCCCGGTTCCTGCAAAGAATCTCCTGCAGTACCTTCTTTGCTTTGACCGCAATGGTTTCTGTAACCCGGATGGTATCCTCCGTTGCTTTTTTCCCTTCCTTCGCCGCAGCATAAGCCTGTTTGTAACGCCTTTTCTGCCAGAAGCGTAAAATAGCATTCTTCTTTGACTGTTCCACCTCGGCAGCGTGTTTCCCCACTTCTTTTCCGCTTTTTTTCATCGCCTCAAACTGCAGGCGGCCCGCTTCCGCTGTTTTTTCTGCCTGCCGTTCCGTGTGCAGGGATTCCTGCAGTCTGCGGCTTGACCGGGAAACGGCATATCGGACAGTCTTTTCTCCCAACAGTTCCGCTTTATGTGCCCCTTCCACTGCCGCATTTTCCTGTTCTGCTTCGTGACTCTTCCCATGAACATAAGCAGATGCAGCAACAGTACCTGCTGAAACAGCCTTCTTTGCCATCCCAATTCCGGCTCCCTGTATCATCCCGCTGCTTTCATCCCCAAAGAAAGTCTTCCTGCCTGTTTCTTCTGTTCTTTATGGAGCTGTTCCCGCTTTATCTTTCCCTTGATTTCCTCACGGAACCCTTCCATCGACTGCTCCGCTGTTTCCTGGTTCTTACGAAAACGGGAAGATTCTTTTTCTTTCTGAGCCGTCTGTTTTTCTTCTGCCGTTTTTTCTGCCCTTTCTCTTCGGACATAGGACTGCACCTGCTGTTTTTTTCGGCTATGGCTTGTCCATGCAGCAGCTTCTGCATATTCCCTCGCCCCGGACGGATGCCCCCTGATACTTTCCACACGGAAGAATAATCAGACAAACGTTCCCCTGTATTGCTGTCTGCTTCCTCTATTTCTTCCTGCCATCTGGCACTCTCCGATTCCGGTATCCGCATTTTTCTGGAAGCCGCCCGTTTTTTTCCACTTTCCTCCATGTCCTGCCCGACTGTTTCCGCAGCTTCTGTTCTGCCTGCTTTTTCCGAATACAGCTTCTTTTTCGCAGACTTCGTATCTTCCGCCCTTTCTCCCCGCTTTGAAAAATCTTCCATATCCTCTGCCTGTGTTGCGCAGAAAAAATCATCTGTTTCCCGGTTACTTACCCGGATGGATTTTCTGCTGTGCAGATTTTCCTCCTTCAGTCCATCCCGGCTCATTTTCTTTACGGTTTTGTCTCTTGCCCTGTACTCATGCTCCTGCATGATTTCTCATCTCCTTACATATATGGCTGTGCATACTCTTCCCATTTTTCCAGTGTCGCATCTGCCATTTTCGGAATGGAGGCAGCAAATTTCCATGCCTCCGGCGGCAGGGGATTTCCATGAAGCATCAGAAGATGCGGCATAGAACTCTGCATGTCCACCAGTGCCGCAAGATAAATCAAATCCTCCGGCATATGGGAAAAGACCTCTTCTCCATTGCTGTCTTTTCCATTCTTCAAAAGCATTTGCAATTCTTTTGGTATATCTTCTCTTTTTACTTTTACGGTGTGAACCATTATTTTGTTATCTCCTTTTCTGCTATTTTCTTTGCCACTACAACCAGCCTTCCGTTTTCCTGCGAATATTCACAAGTGGAAAGTGTCAGCAGCTTCTCTCCATAATCTGCCGTAATCCCGGTATCATAAAATGACCGTTCCTTTACAGCTTCTATAAATGTTTCATATGACTTCTGTTTTCCGCTTTCGTGAACGTATAATAGGCAAAATCACTTCCCGTATAAACCGGAGTGGAAAAGACTGCAAACACCTGATATTTCTTCCCCCTGCAGCGTATTGAAAAAAATAAAAGGATGCTCTTTAAAGAACTTCCTCTCACGATACCCTTCCAATGCGGCAAACATCTTTCCGCTGTTCATGTGGTGTCCATAGATGATCAGATTGTCGCAATCTTTCAGGGAACAGTTTTCTGAAAGAAACAAGCTTCCATTTGCAGAGTATTCTCTGAAAAAATCCCGTTTCAGATAATAATTCACTTCTTCCGGATGGTACATAACGGGGTAGTCAATAAGCGTATCCGGTATCGTCAGCCAGCCGATACAATCCTTGTTTTTTCATGAAGGGCAAGAAGCCCCTTCATGGATGAGGTTCTGCTCTTCTTCATCCTGTCGGGGCTTCTCTTTTGTTTCTTCTTTTTGGTTTTCATAAATTTCTTTTAACTGTTCCTGTAAAATATCCGCTTTTTCTTCCTGTTTTGCATAGTCTGCGAGGAAGTGTCCGCTGATTCCCAATAATGCCAGTGACAGAAAACAAAGCAGATAGGCTGCCCATTTTCTCATACGCATCCTTCTCCGATTTTTTTGTCTCCTGACACCTTTTTTATCCGTTCTTCCGCCAGCCTGCAGTATTCCTCGTTCAATTCAATCCCGATATACTGTCGGTTTAACCCTTTTGCCACAGCCCCGGTTGTCCCGCTTCCCATAAACGGATCAAGGACAATCCCCTGTTTTGGGCATCCCGCAAGGATACAGGTTTCCGCCAAACGTGGCGGAAATGCTGCAAAATGTGCCCCTTTATATGGAACGGTATTGATATTCCACACATCCCGCTTATTCCTTAAAGTTGATTTCTGTTTTTCCATACCTGCAGGGATTGTTGATCTGCTGTCTGGACATCTGCCCCGGTATGCCGTCCGCATATTTTGTGTTTTCCTTTCTCCCATAGCGGTAACGGATGGCGGTACTTAAAGCAATCGGCTCGGCAACGGCAAGATTGTCGTAAAAATATTTCCCGGACTTTGTAAGCAGGAAGATATGTTCATAACATCGGCTCGGTCGGTCTTTTGCACTCTCCGGCATGGGATTATCCTTCTGCCAGATAATATCACTGCGAAGAAACCAGCCCTCTTTTCTCAGGGTAAGTGCCAGCAGCCACGGAAGTCCCATCAATCTTTTGGCTTGCAGCCGGACAACCCATGATAGGATTTCCGGCTGTAGCAGTCTGCTATATTAAGCCAGAACGTACCATCTGACCGCAGGACTCTTTTTAATTCACAAAACACAGAAACCAAATGTCCGATATATTCCTCCGGTGCGCCTTCCCTGCCAATCTGGTTTTCCTTTCCATAATCCCGTAAAGCATAATACGGCGGAGAAGTCACACAACAATGGATACTTTCATCCGGCAGACTTTTAGCACCTCCAGACAGTCCCCATTGATAATCGTATCCGTTTTTAACATTCTGCTTTTCCCGCCTTTTCTCCTGTTCCTTCCAAATCCGAGGTTTGGTTGTCATCAAAGCATACAGACGCAGGGATTTATCAAACTTATCCTTAAACGGGATAATGGTACTGCCATAAAAAATCAATCCCTCTCCCTCGCCGCTGTTGGTCACATAGGAAAGCTGGTGGGGCGAAATGTTCAACTGCTTCGCCAAAATCTGCCTGTCCCCTGCCGCCTGGTTGAGCATATAGATAAAGTCCGAGTTTTCAAATATGTTTTCGATTTCCCGGCTGGCAAGCAAATCCTTGATATTCTGCGTGATTCCTGTCGGGATACCGCCCCATTTACGGAAACGCTTCCAAATCTCCACGGAATAAGCCGCCGTCTGTTCCTCCTTCAGAAGCAGATGGAACTCATCAATATAGTATCTGGTAGATTTATGCAGCGCCCGGTTGACCGTCACACGGTTCCACACCTGATCCTGCACGATCAGCATCCCAAGCTTTTTAAGCTGTTTTCCCAAATCCTTAATATCAAAACAGACAATCCGGTTATTCAGTTCCACGTTGGTACGGTGGTTGAACACCTTTAAGGAACCGTTGACATAGATTTCCAATGCTGTCGCAATCCTCTGTGCCTGAACCTCTTTCTGTTCCCGCAGGCATTGGTACAAATCTCCCAATACAGGCATATTCTCCGGCACAGGGTTTTCAAAATATTTCTGGTATACAATCGGCAAGCATCGGTCAATGACAGACTTTTCTTCTGCTTCAATACCATTTCTGGAACCATAATCAGCTCACACAAGGACAGAATGAAATCACTCTTAAAGCCCAGCGGGTTATCATCATCAGAATAATCCAGGTTGATGTCCATTGGATTGATGTAATCGTGACTGGTAGGCGAGATATGGATAACCTGCCCTCCAAGTGCGTTGACAAGGGGATAGTATTCTCCTTCCGGATCTCCGATAATAATGTCATCCTGCGTGACAAAAAAGCATTGGTAATTTCCCTTTTGGCAGAAAAAGATTTTCCGGAACCGGGCGTACCAAGAATCAGTCCGTTAGGACTTTTTCAAGTTTCTTCCCGTGTCCACAT
>ENA-OQEX01001140-OQEX01001140.1-human-gut-metagenome-genome-assembly--contig:-NODE-1140-length-10834-cov-2.203512_pt1 | contig 10834 bp, 11 predicted proteins | sample MGYA00242802_ERZ504649 | MGnify/ENA primary metagenome ERZ504649 (study PRJEB26092, sample SAMD00036194) | human gut metagenome | host: Homo sapiens | study: EMG produced TPA metagenomics assembly of... | reverse complement strand
AGATGCTTTTTCAGATCATATCAGAACGTTCAGAAAGAGCCAGTGTTATCATAAGTACAAATCTTGAATTTTCACAATGGACACAGCTTTTTGAAAATGAAATGCTGCTTGCTGCACTCATAGACAGAGTCACCTTCCGATCCTTTGTTCTGAACATGAACTGCAGCTCGTCTTACCGCATCGACCAACCTTGAATCACGATTAGTGGCTCAAAATTTTTTTATCACAACTGGCTCACTTTTTTATTAGCGAGGTGGCTCAGTTTTTTATTGACAAAGGCACTGGACGGAAGAAATGAAACAAAAAGCAAAGGAAAGGAGTTTACAATGGCACGAAAAATCACAATGATTCCGCAGACCATTAATCCGCAGACACGAACGGCAATGGATACGAGAACAAAACGAAAAGTAGCAGGTTACGCCCGTGTTTCAACGGATTATGAGGAACAGATTACTTCCTACGAGGCACAGGTTGATTATTACACAAATTACATTCAAAGTCGTGATGACTGGGAGTTTGTCAAGGTCTATACAGACGCAGGCATAAGTGCGACAAACACACGGCATCGTGAGGGTTTCAATCAAATGGTGGAAGATGCACTTGCCGGAAAAATCGACCTTATCATAACAAAGAGTGTGAGCCGTTTTGCACGAAATACCGTGGATTCTCTTACTACTGTACGTAAACTGAAAGAAAAAGGAATTGAGGTTTACTTTGAAAAAGAAGGTATTTATACGCTGGACTCTAAAGGGGAATTGCTCATTACAATAATGTCAAGCCTTGCACAGGAAGAATCACGCTCCATTTCCGAAAACGTTACATGGGGACAGAGAAAACGCTTTGCAGACGGTAAAGTCAGTCTGCCATACAGCCATTTTCTTGGCTACAAAAAGGGAGAGGACGGCTTGCCGGAAATTGTACCGGAAGAAGCTGAAATTGTCCGCTTTATCTACAGAAGCTACATGAACGGTCAGACATCTTACGCCATTGCAAAAACTTTGACAGAACGCCATATTCCAACTCCGGCAGGCAAGGAAAACTGGCGGCAGTCCACCATTGAAAGCATTCTGACAAATGAAAAATACAAGGGCAGTGCGCTTCTGCAAAAGAAATTCACAACGGATTTTTTTAACCAAAAAGACCAAAATCAATGAAGGAGAAGTTCCGCAGTATTACATAGAGGAATCTCACGAACCGATAATTTCTCCGGAAGATTTTGAAGAAGTGCAGGCTGAATTTACAAGACGCAAGAAACTTGGCAGAAAATACAGCGGCAGTACGATGTTTTCTGCAAAACTGGTCTGCGGTGACTGCGGGCACTTTTTCGGTTCAAAGGTCTGGCACTCAACCAGTAAATACCGCCGTGTAATTTGGCAATGCAACAACAAATTCAAGGGAGAGCATTTCTGTTCCACGCCGCATCTTTATGAGGATGAAATTAAAATACGGTTTATCTCCGCCTTTGCTGCATTTTTCAGAACAGAGAAATGGTGCTGGAAACTTGCAGGATGCTGTTGGAGGATTTGTCCGATACTTCTGCTCTGGATACTAAAATAGAAATGCTGACCATGGAACTGAACGACATTGGTACTCTGATTCGTGAGCATATTCAGAAAAATGCGGAATCCGTACAAAATCAGGATTCTTACAACCTTCGCTACGATGAGCTGACAGAACAATACGAGAGAAAGAAAGGATTGCTCCAAAAAATGCAGCAGAAACGTATTGAGCACCAGAGTAGAATTGAATCAACGGCATCATTTCTGAGAACTCTTGAGAAAACCAACGAACCCATCGACTACTTTGATGACAGTATCTGGCGAACGACCATCGAGAAAGTAACCGTATTCCATGATGGCAGAATGGTTTTCCAGTTTGTTGATGGGACGGAGATTGAAGCATAAAGCAGGAAACCCACTATGGCATTAAGCTGTAGTGGGTGCTTTTTTTGCTTTTCACAAGAAAACGATAGGTGGGTGCATACTGGAAAACGATAACTGAAAAAGGGTGCATTTTTACTTTGGGAGGGTGCATTTTTTGCCCACAAGAAAACGATTACTTTTCTCAAAACGCCCCAAAGTGTGAAATCAAAGCGTATTTTTCACCGAAAATCTTAAATAAGAAAACGATAAAAGCCTGAAAACAACGAAGTTTTCAGGCTTTTTGACAATGAAAATGCACCCTTATTTTGTATCAAAATAAGGGTGCAGGTATGGTGGAGGCGACGAGAATTGAACTCGTGTCCGAAAACAAATCCACACAACTTTCTACGAGCGTAGTTTATCTACATTGATTCCCGTTCAAAGCTGCCGGTAAACAGGCTGCTGAGAACGGTAGTTCAAATCCGATCCTGCGGTGTGAACAGGCCGCCGGAACGTTCACCACTGCAATGATGCCGCAGCGCAGACCGTGGTACTTCTGCGGGCGACAGTAGCTGACTTAGGCAGCTACCTGCAGGCTCTTGTTAAAGCTTACAGTAAAGTTCTTTTTAGCGTTTAATTTTAAACGTGCCGCTGTTTTAAGAGATGCAGCAATCTCTGCTCGCTTATCATGCTTCGTTGTCCCCGTCGAAACCGTTACGCCCCCATTCTGCCAGCTGTTTTGTCACTGGTTGTGTTCTTTGACTGCACGCCGGATCTGACGCTGTGCATCAGCTTTCGCAGCCGTCTGCCGCTTGTCGTACAGCTTTTTACCCTTGCAAAGTCCGACTTCCACTTTCACACGGGAATCCTTGAAATACAGAGAAAGCGGAACCAGCGTCAGACCGTCCTGCTTGACCTTGCCAAACATCCGGTTGATCTCCTGGTGGTGCATCAAAAGCTTTCTGACACGCATCGGATCTGTCCGGAACAAGCCGTCCTTTTCATAAGGTGAAATGTGCATTCCTTTCACGAACAACTCGCCGTCTGTAATGTCACACCAGGCATCTTTCAGATTGACATGACCCAGCCGAATCGACTTCACTTCATTGCCCTGCAATGCAATTCCAGCCTCATAGCGTTCCAGAATGAAATACTCATGCCGTGCCTGCCGGTTGTCACAAATTTTTTTGGTTCCCTTTGTCTGCACTGCACGCACTTCCTTTCTGTATTTCGTGTTAAAATAGTATAGCACATTTTTCACGTCTTGTCAAGCTTTTTTCAGAATATCTTTCATGTCCGAATCTCAACTTTCGTGCAGAAGGCAAGCGAAAAAGAGCAGCTTTTTCATCTTTTTCGCATTTTCCAAACCATAAAGCAAAAAACGACTGGAATTTCTCCCAGTCGTTTTCTTTCAGCATTTGCGGTCAGTTCCCTTCCATGCTGATTTTTATTCTACATTTTTCGTTTCGTCTGCCTTATATTCAAAAAAGTCGAAGTCGGCATAGTGCTGATGCTTTACCCGGTCTGCACAGGTGATTCCCACCATAGTCCCTGTAAATTCGCCGTACTTACAGTACTCATCGGAGAACTTTGTGGTATCAAACGGAATGCCGATCTTCTCGTAGTTCTCGCCGTCATAGCTCCAATAGAACTGAGAATGTCTGCCGTTTATCACTAAGCGGAAGTAGATCGGTACATCATCCACTGGAATCCGGGTGTTCACGAATTCCGTCTTTTCGCCGTTCTCCAGCTGGATGATCGAAATGGCACTCTGCCCCAGCGTTTCGCTGTAGTACTTCCGGAGATTGATATAGTTCATGTTGTCGTAGTAAAGGATCAGTCCTGCGCTGTGCTGATGCACCTCCGGAACAAATTCCATTTTTGTGGTGATCTGTGCATAGACACTGGTCAGCTTTCTGGCAAGAATGCTGGTCTTGTTCAGAGAAGTTCTTGCCTCCTGTCCACGCAGTCTCACCCAGCCCGGACGAGCCGTAACATCCGCAAAGCGCTGCGGCATGATTCTCGGCGCATAGTACCAGTTGCCCAGGGTGTCGCTGTCGAAGTCGTCGAAATTCGGGATCTGCGGCACAGGATACTCCGGCAGCTGCTCTCTTCGCAGTATTCCTTTGCAATGTTCGTGCCGTCTGCCATGCGCAGCCAGCCATCCTCTGTCCACATCATTTTCTGGATCGCCGTTTCTCTGCCCAGTGTGCAGCGCAACTCCGGTGTAAAGGGACGGGAGCAGAGATGCACCAGATATACCTCACCCAGGGAAGTTTCCACATAGCTGCCGTGGCCAGCCTTTTGCAGCACCACATCCGGGTTGTAATACTTGGGCTTGAGGTGATCCGGGTCATGGCGCTCGTTGGAGACCGCCGGATTGGATGTGACAATGGGATTCTTCGGGTCACCCACATAGGGACCCCACACATTTTCAGAACGTCCCATGGTCACACAGTGGTTATAACCGGTTCCGCCCTCGGCGCACATGATATAGTAGTAACCGTTGCGCTTGGTCAGATGCGGTGCCTCGATGCAGCCTCTGTCCGTACCGCCTTTCCAGATGCGTTTCGGATAGCCGATGATCTCTTTCTTCTCCGGGTCATATTCCACCATGCAGATTGCGCCGGGCTTTTCATAGCCGGCACGGGTTTCCCAGTCCAGGGAAACGATGTACTTTCTGCCGTCATCATCGTGGAGAATGGAGGCATCAAAACCGGAGGAATGCAGATATACCGGCTCGCTCCACGGACCTTTGATGTCCTTGGCAGTGATAAGGAAGTTGTCCACGTCAAAGTATCTGGCATTCATGGAGTTCATCACGCCATAAACCACATAGAACATATCTTCCTTTTCGCAGTAGGTCAGACACGGCGCCCAGATGCCTTTGGCAGAGGGCAGCTTTTTCAAGTCAACCTTTTCGTCATCGGTCAGCACATGGGTGTACAGTTCCCAGTTCTTCATATCCTTGGAATGGTAGATGGGAATGCCGGGAAACCATTCAAAAGTGGAAACTGCCATGTAATAATCATCGCCCTTGCGGCAGATGCACGGATCCGGATTAAACCCGGGAGAATCGGATTTTTAAGCATTTTCATTTCCTTCTTCGTTTGCGAGTTCCTTTACGATGCCGTCATATTCCTTGTCCAGCTTGTAGAACAGCATAACAACAACCTGTGCGACACAGAAGATTGCCGGGATCCAGATAAAGGTGATCTCAGAGCCTGCGCTTGCGCCTGCTGCGCCGATGACCCAGCCCAGGATAGCAGAACCCAGACCGTTTCCTACCTTAAAGCCAAAGCTGGATGCAGAGTTGATGAGACCTTCAGTACGATAGCCGGTTTTCCATTCGCCGTACTCGATGGTGTCGGATACGATAGCGAACATACAGGAAGAGATGCCGCGTTGCCGATGCCCTTGAGGACGCAGGCGGTGATGATGCCAGCCATATTTGTGCCGACAAAGCCGAACATTGCAAAGCCGATACCGTAAACGACTGCGCCGATAATCAGCATATTCCGCTTGCCGATCTTCTTGATAAGGAATGCAGTGAAGAACATAACGCCGATCTGCACCAGGTTTGCAACCAGATTCATGGTGCCGACCATATTCTCATTGTGGAGAATGTTCTTTGCGTAGTAAACGGCTGCACCGCCGTTCAGCGAGTAGTTGATGAAGATGAATACCAGAGTCACGGTAATCATGATCCAGTACTTGTTCTTGAACAGCAGGCCAATGCCTTTCAGGAACGGCACTTTCTCCTGCTTGGTCTCCTTTGCCGGTGCAACACGTTCTTTTGTTCCGGTAAAGGTAATCATAAATACGATCACTGCCAGGATGCCGAACACAGCGAATGTCTTTGTCCATGCGGAGAGGTTATCGCCGAAGAACTGTACCAGCGGCAGGGTCAGATTGGTGATGAGCAGTGTGCCGGTAGTTGCCAGGATCATACGGAAGATGCTGAGGACAGAACGCTCGTACTGGTTCTGTGTAATCAGTGCATTCAGTGTGGCATAAGGCACATTGATCGCCGTGTAGACCACAGAGGACACCAGGTTATACGTAATAAAGATGTACACCAGTTTTGAGGTCTCCCCCAGTCCGGACGGCACGGAGAACAGCAGGATTCCGGCAAGGGCAAAGGGAATTGCCATGCGCAGAATCCACGGACGGCACTTGCCGAACCGGGACTTGGTTCTGTCTACGATAACGCCCATGATAAGGTCGGTGACGCCGTCGAACACTCTCGACAGCAGCATGATGGTACCGATGGTAGCGGCACTGACGTGAACATAATCGGTATAATAAAAGAGCAGGAATGCGGACATTGCGGAGTAGATGATGTTACAGCCCAGATCTCCGCAGCCATAGGAAAAACGTTCCCAAAAGCTGATTTTTGTTTTTGAAGCGGAAGCCATGGTAGGTTTCCTCCTTTCGTGTTTTTGTTGTCTCTATTATAACCGATATCCCGACAACTGAAAAGGCGGTATTCAGACAACAAAATAGGGCAAATCCGACATTTATGCAGATTTGCCCATAGATATCCTATTTTAGACATCGCTGTATCAAGCCAACTCAAACCCCTGTTCCGTGCTGTTTTATTTCCGAAACTCCCGGCGTTTTTCCTTTGGCGTACAGTGATAGCGCTCCTTGAACAGCTGCATGGCGTACTTATAATTGGTGCAGCGTGATCTTCAAAAATCGTTCCGATACTGTGATCCGTTTCCTGCAGATCCCGGACAACCTTGTGCAGGCGTATCTCATACAGGTACTGCATCACCGTCAGCCCCAGCTGTTTCTTGAAAAGCTTGGACAGATAGTCGGGATTGTAGCCGAAATGCGCTGCAATATCCTCCATCACGATCTTTTCGCTGTGGTGATCCTCGATATACCGCATGATGTTCTTGACCTTGTTGATGGAACGATTCCGCTTATTGACTGCCTTGTCCGTCAGCCGGATGGAATAGGAATGCACCAGCGTATACAACAGATCATAGAGCAGGCTGTTGAACTTGAGCAGATACGCATCCGGACGCACATCATAGACGATGTACATATCTGTGAAAATTTTCTTGATGCGTTCCAGCCGTGTGACATCCACCGGATGTTCGGGGTGCATATCCACGTGAAATTCCAGCAGGTCATATGCCGGAATATACTTTTCCAGCACAGCGCTGGGGATCAGCAGCACCAGCGCCTTGTTTTTCTGCGCCGTCACCGAATGGATCACTCTGGGGTTGACGATGGAAAATTCTCCGGGGTGCAGCGTCTGGCGCACGTTGTTTTCAAACTGTGTCACCATGCTCCCTCGATCATGTACACCAGTTCCAGGCTGTTGTGCCAGTGCGGCGCAACATAGCTGCCGCTGTCCTCGGACAGATAAAACCGCACATCAATATCGGGGTTGCTGGACACGATCTCATGCCGAATGCTGTTATTTTCCATACTGCACCTCATTTCTTTCCGGGTATCTCTTTCCATTTGATTATAGCATATTATCTGCGCTTTTGCAATGACAGCAGAAAAAAAGTATTTTCCACAAAATTCAAATTATAGAAAAGTCCCCCTTGAAAAGGGGGATGTCAGCTTAAGCTGACAGGGGGATCATCACAATCTATACTCACTTATGGAATATCCACACAAGGCACGCCTTTTCAAATAAAATAACGATAACATTTGTTTTGCAAGGGGTAATCCTCTGTCAAACTTGCATTTCTCGCCCCAATATGTTAAACGATTGATATCCCCTTTTCAGAGAAAGTTCAGTCTCTGAAAAAACACTTTCCAGGAGATCAAGACGTATGAGACTATTTTCCAATCTCTTTAAGTCAAAGGTCGACGCTGAAAGCAAGCAGTCTGACCTTTGAAACAAAAACAGCCCCGGCAATACCGCTTTTCCACGGTATGCGGGGCTGTTGTCATTTCCGGAAACGATCAGTATTTCCAGCTGTTTGTCTTGACCTGGGTGTCGATCATGTGCTTGTAAATGCCGTTTTCCGCACGCAGCGCATCCGGGCTGCCCATTTCCGCAACCTTTCCGTCTTTCAGCACAACGATCTTGTCTACGCCGTCAACGGTGCGCATTCTGTGTGCAATGATGAGAACGGTCTTGTTCCGGATCAGCTTGGAGATGGACTCCTGTATCAAGGACTCGTTGTCCACATCCAGCGATGCCGTCGCCTCATCCATCAAAATGATCGGTGCATCTTTCAGAAACGCTCTGGCGATGGAGATACGCTGTCTTTCGCCGCCGGAAAGTTCAGAGCCGTTTTCACCGATCATGCTGTTCCACTTGTCCGGCATACGCTCTACAAAGTCCTCACAGTGCGCCAGCTTGGCAGCCGCCATGACCTCTTCGTCTGTTGCATCCTTTCTGCCGATCCGGATGTTTTCCAGAACGGTGTTGTTGAACAGCGTGACATCCTGGAACACGATGGCATACATGGAAAGCAGTTTCTCCGGGTCGATCCGGGAAACGTCCATGCCGCGACTGTGATCTTTCCCTTGTCGTTGTCCCAGAAACGAGCCGCCAGTCTGGAAACCGTAGTCTTTCCGCCGCCGGACGGACCGATCAGTGCCGTTACCTCGCCCTGCTTTGCCGTAAAGCTGACATCCGAAAGCACCTGCTCTCCGCTCTTGTAGGAGAACGCCACGTGATCGAAACAAATGTCATATCCCTGGTTGGTCAGAACGTCGCTGCCGGTCTGCTCCTCGTGGGACAAAATCTCATCCATCCGCTTACAGTTCACGTCTGCACTGATGATTGCGGAAAGGTTTTGCAGGGAGATCTGCAGCGGTTCGTACATCCGAGTCACCACCAGCAGGAACATAAAGAATGTGAGAACATTGATCTCGCCGCTTACCAGAAGCATACTGCCTACAACTGCCACAGTTCCCATGCCCAGTTTCAGGATCATCTGTGCTGAGCAGACAAAAGCCGCATTGGTGAATTCTAGAACGGCGGCGTGCTTTTCCACTGCCTTTATCTTCTTGGTCAGCCCTTTCATGTACGAGTCGGTCATGTTGTACGAACGCAAATCACGCACGGTCTCCAGTCCTTCCTGGATACCGTCCAGGCAGTTCACCTTGTAGACCGATGCCTTTTCCAGCATATTTTTCAGAAACTTCTTGGAACAAAGCACGATCAAAAATGCCACCGGCATGACCCAAATCGCCGCCAGCGCCATCTTCCACTGGAAAAAGAACAGGGAAAGCACGATGATCGTGGTGGAGATCATAGCGCCGATCAGTTCCGGAATCCAGTGAGAGGACGCTGTCTCCAGCAGAGCGCAGTCTGCCATAATGGTATTGGTCAGATCGGCAAGATCTTTCTTGCCAAAGAAGGAAAGCGGAATCTTCCGCAGCTTTTCCGCAAGGGTTCTTCGCCGCACGCCGCTCTCTACATAGGTGGAAAAGAACGTGGAACGATACTGAAAAATCGTTGTCAGAGCGATCAAAAGCAGAATGGCCACGATTGCCGCAATGAAAAACGGCAGCTTTTCTCTCGGCACTTCCCCGTCCAGCAGATAGGACGCCAGAAAGTACAGCAGTCCCACCGGCATCATCAGCACCAGATTTGCAAGTGCAACGGCAAAAATTGCTCTGATCATATCCTTTGCGCCCTTGTCCGAAAGCGCATATTTATGCTTTAATTTTTCAATCATTGCGCAGCACCTGTCTTTCCGACCTGCCAGTTGACAGATCTATTGTATTCATTCCACATATGCGTATACACGCCGTTTGCGGCAAGCAGTTCTTCATGTGTTCCGCTCTCCGCAATTTTGCCGTCTGCCAGCACATAAATGCAGTCTGCATTGGTGATGGTCGAAAGCCGGTGGGCGATCATGATGACAGTCTTGTCTTTGGAAAGCTTTTCGAACGCCTGCTGTACCAGCATCTCATTATCCGGGTCTGCAAAAGCCGTTGCCTCATCCAGAATCAGCACCGGCGCATTTTTCAGAAAGGCTCTTGCAATGGAAAGCCGCTGTGCCTCACCGCCGGAGACATAGACACCCTTTGCCCCGATCTGGGTATTGACTCCATCCGGGAACTTCTCGATGATATCCATGCACTGTGCATCCCGCAGTGCCTGCATTACCTCTGCATCGCTGGCATCCGGTCTGCCCATTCTGACATTTTCCAGAATGCTCATCTTGAGCAGCTTGCTGTCCTGGAATACATAAGAGACCTGGTTCATCAGTTCCTTTCCGTCAATCTCCTTTACATCAGTGCCGCCGATGCGGATAGAACCGCTTTTCACATCCCAGAACCGTGCAGCCAGTGAGGCGAGGGTAGTCTTTCCGCCGCCGGACGGCCCCACAAGGGCAATGTGCTGTCCTGCCGGAATCTCCAGGGTAATGCCGTCGATCGCATTCCGCTCAGAACCGTCATAGGCAAATACCACATTTTCCATGGAACGCTGGCGTTCGCCGGGCTTTTCGGCTTTTCTGCCTCTGCCAGCGGAGAAAGATCCAGGATGCTGTCCATACGATTCAGCGCATCCGTTACGATCATATTGGACTCCCCGGCATAGGCAATCTTCATCAGCGTTACGGTCAGAATCGAACTGATCAGAATATAGAACAGCAGATTCAGAATAAACGTATCGGTCACGCCGTGTCCGGTGAACAGGTATGCCGAAAGAATCAGAACGGCAAACACAGCGTTTACCGCAGTGGTGAATCCGACCATGGGCATCATCATGCTCTTGGTATAGGAAACCGTCCACTTTTCATACTCGTCAATAGCCTTTTTGAACCGACGGAACGAAAAGATGGTCTGCCCGAAAGTCTTGACCACCGGAATGCCACGCACATACTCGACAGCCTCGGACGACATGGATTCCAGTGCATTCTGGTATTCCTTCATGTCTGCCGCCAGCTTTGGCCCCATCATCGCCGAACCCATCAGCACAAAAGCGAATCGCCGCCGGAATCCAGACCACAATAAGCCCAGCCGCCAGTCAAACCAAC
>ENA-OQEX01001139-OQEX01001139.1-human-gut-metagenome-genome-assembly--contig:-NODE-1139-length-10835-cov-2.196675_pt1 | contig 10835 bp, 13 predicted proteins | sample MGYA00242802_ERZ504649 | MGnify/ENA primary metagenome ERZ504649 (study PRJEB26092, sample SAMD00036194) | human gut metagenome | host: Homo sapiens | study: EMG produced TPA metagenomics assembly of... | reverse complement strand
AAATTTGCGTACTGACGAGGCACAGTTTTGCGGTAATACTTGATGTATTACCGTGAAACTGCAACAAAGTCAGGACACAAAATTTCCGCAAAGCACCGCCGCTTTAATTGTGCGGTGTTGCCTTAAATCTTTACTCTGTGAAATCAGTCAGCCCAGTACTTCGCAACATGTGCCTTGGTAACCTCGGCGGCCTTCTTGATATTCTCCTCGTTGGACAGCTTGTAGTAGTCCGGACGGAACACCTCCATGGTGCAAACGTCGCCTTCAAAGCCGATCTTCTTGAGGGTATCTGCGTAACGCTTGTGGTCGAGGCAGTCGCCCGGCTCGCCCGGCCACAGACGCTTCTCGTCGTTGTTGTAAGCAGCGCCGCACGGCATATTCTCCATGCCGTTCAGGTGCCATACGAAAATCTTCTTGCCGTCAGCCTTCTCGAGAGCAGCCCACTCGGAAGCCATTGCATGGAAGTGGTACTGGTCGAGGGTGATGCCGACGAGCGGATGATCTACCTCAGTAACGATGTCGTAAGCGTACTCGAAGCGGTTGATGGACATGGTCGGTGCGCCGCAGAACTCGATGGACAGCTTGATGCCGTGCGGCTCAACCTTCTTTACCATCTCCTTGAGGACTGCAACAGCATCAGCCTTGATCTCGTCCACGGTAGCCGGAACGGTCAGATCCATGGACGGTACAACAACGATCATCTTGCAGCCCAGCTTGTTGCAGTCTGCGATGATCTGGTCGAGCTTTGCCATAACGGCGTCCTTTTCCTCCTGCGTCTGCTTCATGTTGAAGAAGATCAGGCGTTGTAGGACAGCATCTTCAGGTGATGCTTCGGGTCAGCGAACCATGCGCCGAGATCATCGATGGTGTACTTGCCGGCAGCAATCTCGCGGTCGAGGCACTCGGACTGGATGTCGATGTAGTCAAAGCCGTACTTCTCGCACAGGTCGAGGTCTTCAAGTACGGAGTGGTTTTCGCAGAAACGGTTGCAGCCTTCGTTAAAACCGATTTTCATAGCAGTAACTCCTTTTAACGTATCAATTTGCGTTGTAAAACGCGGTATAGTGGTTAAGGTGATATGCAAGGGCAGTAAAGCAGGAAGCTCTGCCACCCTTGCGAGTGAGTAGCAATGAATAGAAAATGCGAGGTGGATTACTTCTTGTAGAAGTCCGGGGTGCCGCCGGTAACAACCTTCTCCGGCACACCGGAGGTCTGGGACTTAACCAGAGCGTCAGCGGTGATGGAAGCAACGTAGCCGTCCCAAGCAGAGGAGCCGCCGGTCTCACCCTTGAGTGCGTGGTCAACCCAGTCCTGAATCTCTACATCGTAAGAATCGATGAAGCGCAGGATCCAGTTGTCCTCGATCTTGGTGGAAACCTCGTTAGCGTAGCGAACGGTCGGGAAGGACGGGCACGGCAGGTTTACAACGCCGTTCTCACATACAACCTCGCAGTTGATGTCGTAGCCGAAGCCGCAGTTTACGTTTACCTCGAGCATGTTGATGATGCCGCCCTTGGTCTTCATGATCATAATCTGCGGGTCCTTCAGCGCGTTCTTAACCTTGCTGTTGGTCTTCGGCATGATGCACTGAACCTCGTCCCACTCGTCGTTTACCAGCCACGGCAGAACGTCGATCTCGTGGATTGCGGTATCGGTAACAGCCATTGCGGTGGTGTAGTCATCGGCAACGCCGTCTGCACGGTGGGTGCACTTGATTACCATCGGGGCACCGAACTTGCCGGAATCGATCAGCTCCTTAACCTGACGGTAGCCGCGGTCGTAACGGCGCATGAAGCCAACCTGTACGAGGTGCTTGCCGCCGGCCATCTCGGCCTCAACGATCTCCTTGCCGTCAGCAGCGGTGTTAGCCAGCGGCTTCTCGGAGAATACCGGCTTGCCGGCCTTGATCGCTGCCAGAACCGGACCCTTGTGGAACTGACCCGGGGTGGTAACTACAACAGCGTTTACGTCCGGATCGTTGATTGCTTCGTTGAAATCGGTGTAAACCTTGGTGCCGGCACCGGCGATCTCAGCGCCCTTCTTTGCGCCTTCTTCAAATACGTCGCAGACTGCAACGACCTTTGCGTTGCGGATGCGGTTCTGGATACGCTCGATGTGTTCACGGCCGATCATGCCGCAGCCGATCAGTGCAATGTTCAGATTTTCCATGATAAAGCTCATCCTTTCAAAATATGCCGCTGTACGGCAGAGTTCAAGTCTAACGGATTATGTGCGAGTATTTCGGGAGCCGCAGCATTGCTGCGACCCCTGAAAACTCGGAAAGAGAAGAGAGATTGTGTGTGTCTGTTTTACGCGCGCTTTGCGTTCTTGCGCATGTCGAGTACAACCGAACCGACAATGATAACGCCCTTGACAATGTTGGTCATGTTATCGTCTACCTTCAGCATAACCAGACCGTTATTGATAACGCCAAGGATCAGGATACCTGCCAGAACACCGGATACACGGCAGATACCGCCGGTATGAGAGGTGCCGCCTACCGTTGCTGCCGCAATCGCATCCAGCTCGTAGTTCAAACCGGAGTTTGCCGGATCCGCAGAGCCTGCGCGGCCTGCCAGCAGCATACCAGCGATAGCAGCACACAGCGAGCACCAGATGTAAACCAGAATCAGGTTCTTCTCAACATTGATACCAGCTACGCGGGCCGCCTGATCGTTGCCGCCGATAGCATATACGTTCTTACCAAAGCGTGTCTGGGTCAGCAGGAATGCCGAGATTGCGAACATTACGAAAAAAACAACGATGATGATTGGGAATACGCCGCCAATACGGTACGCACCCAGGAAACGGAACTGCTCAGACAGGTTAGAAACCGGACGGTTCGTATACATTTTAGCACCTGCACGGCAAATCAACTGTGCACCGAGAGTAGCGATAAAAGGCGGGATTTTGGTATAAGCAATGATCGCGCCGTAGATTGCGCCAATGCCTGCACCAAGTGCCAGACCAATCAGGATAACCAACGGAGCTGGCAGAGTGCCCACACCCGGCAGAATGGCATTTGCATAGCCTTCTGGCTGCACGAGCGAAGCGGTGATGCACGCAACTAACGCAGCGGATGCGCCGATCGTCAGGTCGATACCTTTAGAAAGGATTGCGAACATAACGCCAAAGGCCATGATACCCTTGACTGCCTCACCGGAGAGCAGTGTCAGCAGGTTATCCACCGAGAAAAAGCTGGGCTGTGCGATACTCATAATGATGACCAACACGATCAATACCAGCCAGATTGAATTCTGGGACAAGAATTTCTTCGTATTAAATGTTTTCTGCATACCATGTACCTTCTTTCTTATTGTTCATCCGCAGCAGGCTGATATGGTATCTCGCTGGTTGCATATTTGAGAATCAGCTCACTCGAGAAGTCTTTGCGATCCAGGATAGCGGTCATAATGCCTTCGTGCATAACTACGATACGGTCGGACATACCCATGACCTCGGGCAGCTCACTCGAAATCATGATAATGGCCTTACCCTCACCGGCAAGCTTTGTGATAAGCGAATGAATCTCTGCCTTTGCACCAACATCAATACCGCGTGTCGGTTCGTCAACGATCAGAATATCCGGATTGGTCAGCAGCCAGCGCCCAACCAGCACCTTCTGCTGATTGCCGCCCGACAGATTCTGAATGGGCGTTTCGATGGACGGCGTTTTGGTGTTGAGTTTTTTAACGTATTCTTCGGTGTCTTCGCGCATTTTCTTATGATTCAGCGGGAATCCGTACTTTTTCAGGTTTGCCAGCACCGTATTATCCTGAATGCTCAGCAAGCCGACAATACCGTTGCCGCGCCGATCCTCTGTGAGCAGGCCAATCTTGTTGGCGATCGCATCCTCAGGAGACTTGATGTGCAGTTCCTGACCGTCTTTATAGATTTTGCCGCCTGTCATATGGCGCATGCCGAAGATTGCTTCCGCCGTCTCGGTGCGGCCCGCACCGACCAGACCCGCCATACCCAGAATTTCACCACGATGCAGTTCAAACGAAACATTTTTAACTGCGCGGCCGGCAGACAAATTTTCCACTTTAAGAATGGTTTCCCCGATCGGACACTCTACCTTGGGAAACATGTTGTTCACTTCGCGTCCAACCATCAACTGAATAACCTTGTCTACATTAAGGTTTTCCGCGCGATCCGTAGCGATGTATTCGCCGTCGCGATAAACCGTGATATCGTCCGAAATCCGGAAGATTTCGTCCATTTTGTGCGAGATATAAATGATAGCAACATTTTTTTCCTTGAGTTCTGCAATAATGCGAAACAAATGCTCGACCTCTGCATCGGTCAGCGAGGACGTAGGCTCGTCCATGATAACAATACGGCTGTCATAGGATACAGCCTTGCAATCTCAACCATCTGCATCTTTGCAACGGTCAGGTTACCCATCTTCTCATCCGGATCAACGTCCAGATTCAGCTTGTTGAACAGCTCAATGCTGTCCTGCCGCATTTTTTTATGATCGATGATCAGTCCCTTGCGCGGTGCGCGTCCCAGCCACAGGTTTTCGCAAACGCTGCGCTCGGGAACCGGAGACAGCTCCTGATGGATCATGGAATGCCGGAATTCAGTGCCTCAAGCGTATTTTGAACTGGATCTCCTTGCCTTCAAATACAATCTTGCCGGATGTAGCGGATGAATGCCGATTAGACATTTCATCAAGGTAGACTTGCCTGCGCCGTTTTCGCCCATCAGCGTATGAACGGTACCGGGCCGCACCTTGAGCTGTACGCCTTTCAGTGCGCGTACACCGGGGAATTCCTTGACAATATCGGTCATTTCGAGGATATATTCTTGGCTCACTGCTTTTCACCCCATTATCTTGTTTGATTTAGGAAAGGGACATCGTTTCAATGTCCCTTTCCTCCTGACTGTGTGCTTATTCGTAATCTGCTACATTGTCCGGGGTAACAGGTTCGAACGGTACCCAGCAAATATTGCCAGTATCATCGGTTTCATAATCCGTACCATCGTTGATTGCCTTGCCCTCGATCAGATTAACTGCAGCCTTCACAGCGCCATAGCCCTGACCGTTGGCATCCTGGAATACGGTCATCGCGAGCGTACCATCCTTGATTGCCTGAATACCATCTACCGTTGCATCGATGCCAACGATCGGGATCGAAGTCGGATCCATGCCCTTAGCCTTCAGCGCCTCTACCGCACCAAGTGCCATCGCATCGTTGTTCGCATGATGCAGTCAATTCGGTGTTGCCCAGCAGCGGAGAAATCATGTCCATTGCGTTTGCACGGTCATAATCTGCAACCAGCGGAGCCGCCGCCTGCGTTGCCTTGATGCCATTGTCCTCCAATGCCTTCAGTACGGAAGCGGAGCGCTGTTCAGTATGTACCAGACCCAGCGTGCCCTGCAGCATCAGATACTTAATCTCGGTCTTGCCCTTATCCTTGAAGTAATTAGCCAAAAATTCACCCTGATAGTAACCGGAGGTGTTCTCATTGGAAACAACCGCTACGGACTTGCCTGCTTCCAGAACGCTGGTATCGGACGGTGCGCGGTTAACGAAAACAACCTTCATATCACCGGCAGCTCGATGCACTGCTGTGCCGTTGCGGCATCTACCAGATTGATCAGCACTGCGTCATCGCCTGCATTTTTAGCAGATTCGATAAACTGGAGCATCTTGCCGGTATCGTTCTGTGCGTCCTGCGAAGCGAGCGTAACGCCAAGCTCATCAGCCGCCGACTTTGAGCCAGCTTCCAACGTGCTCAGGAACTCATCACGCAGCGACATAATCAGCGTCATGCTATAGCCATCGCCCGATGCCTTGTCTCCACCCTGTGCGTTGCCATTCGAACCAGAACTGCCGCCGCAGCCTGCCAGCATGGATGCCATCATTGCCGATGCAATCAATCCTGCGAAAAGTCTTTTTTTCATTTGCTTTTACCTCATCTTTCTCAACTTTTTTCTTAGCCGTACACGTTCACATTTTGGAAAAATGCGATTTACGCTTGCCTTGATTTAGTTTTACACTCTTTTTCGATGTGCGTCAACCGGCTTTTTGAATTTTCACCAAATCGCACAGACAAATCTTGCGGAAACTGGTGATTCTGTCTGCACAAAATTGTGATTTTATAGGCTTTGCACGACAGAACGGGGGAATCGCTTATGCAAAACTACCCGCCTCAGATACAGGATCTGGCTGTTAGTTCAATCCCACAATAACTCAGTAATTATTGCTGATTTCGCGTGTTTTTCTCGTTTTATGGCGTTTACGGAAGATGTATTGTATGAAAATATGAACAAAGCACGGAAGGTCCGGAAAAGAGTGCATTTTTGCGTGCACGGCTCGAATGAGCAGAATCCGTACACGTGCACAATATTGTGAATACCGCTTTATTCACTTTAGATATAGACTTATTAGGGGTATTATGTTATGCTTTAACTATAAAACGGGAAAAGCCCGTTCTGACAGAGGTGATATCATATGGCAATTACCCTGAATCAAATTGCTGAGATTTGCGGTGTGTCCCGCGGTACAGTCGATCGGGCACTCCATAATAAAGGAAATGTTCGCCCTGCGGTGGCGGAGCGGATCAAGGCGGTAGCCAACGAATATGGCTACATCCCCAACCGTGCCGGACTGGCACTGTCCCGCGCATCGCATCCGATTCGCATCGGCGTGATCATGATTTCGGTGCAGACCCCGTTCATGCAGCTCGTTCTGGATGCCGCCCGGCGCGAAGCCCGCCGTCTGGCTGCGTTCAGCGTGGAGGTCATCTTCCGGCTGTCGCCCTCGCTCGATCCGGTCGAACAGGTCTCGATGATCGAGAATCTGGTCGAGCAGCATCATATCAGTGCGCTGGCGATCACGCCGCTTGACTGTCTGCTGGTCGAAACCAAGATCAACGAGCTGATCGACCAACGCGGAATACCGGTCGTTACGTTTAACACCGATCTGCCCAACAGCCGTCGGCTGTGCTATGTCGGGCAGGAAAACCTTTCTTCCGGACGTACGGTGGCCGAGCTGCTGCGTCTGGTGACGCGGGAGAGCGGCACGGTGGCTACGATCATTACGCCCTGTATGTATCACAGTGCGTACCGCGAACGTCTGAAGGGCTTTAAGGAGGAGCTGCTTACCCCCGACTCGCCGCTTCAGCTGCAGGAGGTCACGCTGCCGAACGATGACAGCAATGTGGTTTACGAGCATACGCTCCGTCTGCTGCAGGAGACTCCCGAGCTGACCGGTATCTACGCGATCACGCCGGGTTATGCGGGCGCATGCAGCGCGCTGGTCGATTCCGGCCGCGCACGGGGGGTGCACCTGATCATGCACGATGAGATCCCCGCCAACCTGTACGAGCTTCGGCGCGGTGTTGCGGATTTTGTCATCGGACAGGATGCGGTGCAGCAGGGCGCACTGCCGCTGTCCCTGTTGGCCGATTACATTCAGCTCAAACAGCAGCCGCCGAAGGAGTTTTACCATACCGATATTCGGGTGCTGCTGCGACACAATATCGAAAATTTGCTTTAATCCGGGTCAGGAGGTATTATGTCTGTTCCGCTTCCGGCATTTCGCCGTGTCAGACTAACGCAGCAATGTGTGATTCATCCGCAGGATAAGGGCGGCAACTATCTGCCTTGCGCCTCGGAGGATTGGGTGCTGTTTGTTTCGCTTGCTGCGGACGGGGAGAAGATCATTCTGCGGACCGAGCACCGCTGTCTGCCGATCAAACCCGGCGGTGCGCTGCTGCTGCCGCCGAATGTCTGTCACGAGCTGCCGTTCGTACAGGCACCCTGTCTGATGCTGGAATTTTCCGCCGCGGATGACGGACAGGCGATGTTTGAGTTTCCGCAGTTACAGGGAACACCGGCATGGATGTTGCTGCTGCTGCTCTACTCGGAACAGACCACGGCTGCCGCCCGGACACCGCTTTTAGATGCGCTGCTGATGCAGATGGCGTCTATGGCGCATGGCTTCGAGCTGTGTGCGCCGGATGCCGCATTCTCGCTTGCAACCGAGGTATTGCAGCATTTGAACCTGTGCTTTGCCGATGAGCTTTCGCTGACCGAGCTGACCAATCGGTTTCACGTTTCGACCAGCCACATGATCCATATGTTCAAGGCGCAGTTCGGCCTGCCGCCCATTCAGTATATGGTACGCCGCCGGATCGGGGAAGCACAGCATCTGCTCCGCACAACGGAGGACAGTGCGGGCGATATTGGCGGTCGGGTCGGCATGATCAACCGCAATTACTTTTACCGGATGTTCAAGCGTCTGGTGGGGGTATCGCCAGTTCGATACGCGAGGTCATTGGCGAACGCCGGATATGCTGGCTTGAGAAAACGACTTTATGGGATCGAGAGGCTGCTCGAAAAACGATAGTTTTTCGACAGCCTCAGGCACTGTGATTTAGACACAGTGCCTTTCTTTTGTCTGTTTGTCGGAAAATAGAAGGGGAAATTATACAGAGTTGCCATGGCGTTCCGATCTGTGGAGGACAGCGGCACAAGACACAACCCCTGAGTTTTGAACCATGCCCTCGATTTTGGGGTCCATATTTTGAAGCCCTAAAGCCGAAAATCATACGGTAAAAATGCCTCCCACAAAGGCGGTAGTACCGTCTATGTGAGAGGGCAAAATAAAACGGCGATTTGATTATCATTTGGCTTAATAATCGGATAAAACCGCGTAAAAAGCTGCCGAAAGGGCTTTCTGTGGTGACCATTCACTGCACCCCCCGCGCTGCTGCCGAGGCGGACAAGCAAGCCGGACTGTCATGCTTTTATCTGCGGAAGCGTACCGAAAAGGCAGTTGTGCCGCTGTTTTTTATGTGTATTTTACGCTTTTTTGAACGTTTTTTCAAAAATGTTGTGTATTGTGTATGTGTATAAAAAGAGACAGGCTGTTACGCCTGTCTCTTTCTTTATCCGCATTTTCACATATTCTCCGCGCAAAGAATCTCGATCGGCGTGTCGATTTGGTCGTGCGGCAGGGTATGCCGCTGGACATAATCGCGCAAGGTGAGCAGCGCAAGATAGCTCTGCCGGTGGATATTCTGCGCGATGGTGAAATCTATTTCGCCGCTTTCCAGCAGGCGGCGGGTGGAGTCGGTCAGATCGTGGCTGACGATATGCACTTGTCCGGTCTTTTCCATATCGCGCACCGCCTCTACGCAGCCGGAAACGCTGTGATTCGCCATATAGATACCGCGGATGGACGGCGTGCGTTCGAGCGCGTCGCGCACCTTCTGGTAGCTGAGCGTGTAGTCATTGTAGGTTTCAATGATCTGGATATGCCTGCCGGCAAAGCCGCGCTCATACAATCGCTCGCAAAAGCCCTGAAGCCGCAGCCGATGAGCGTTAAATTCCGGATTGCCGATTGCAATGAGCAGGCTGTCCTCCGGACGCAGATATTTCGCCATCAGCTCGCCGGCAACACGACCGCTGCGGATCAGGTCCTGACCGATGAAGCACAGCCGGTCACAGCCGGTCAGGTCGGTGTTCATCGTGACAAAGACGACCCCTTTTTCGCGCAGCTCGTTGATTTTGTGCACGATCGCGGCATGATCCTTCGCACAAACCGCAATGCCGTTCACGCCTTGTCCTGCCAGAACCTCCAGCCGTTCGACCGCTTCCTCCGGCAGCTCGGTTTCACATTTCTGCACCAGAATTCCACATTGAAATCGCGCAGGAAATCCTGTGCGTCCTGCACGCCGCGCAGCAGCTCCTGACGCAGATAGCCGCTTTCGCTCGTCAACAGCACACCCAGACGGCAAGGCGGCAGTTCAGCCGCTGACCTGCTGAGTCCGAGTGCGTCCGCCTGCTCCGCACGCGGCGGTGCGTAGCCCAGTTCGCGCATGGTGCGCAGCACACGCTCGGCAATTTCCGGCTTGACGTGCGGACGCCCATTGAGAACGCGGTCCACTGTGCCGCGTGACACGCCTGCCCGTTCTGCTATCGTGTTGATCGTTATTCGTTTTGCCATGCTGCAACCGTCCTTTGCTTCTGATAACAGTATCATATCATAGTTTTTCAATTTGTGCCATAGGCACACGAAAAAACAATACACATTTTTGAAACCCGCGGAAAGCACTAAGATATATCGTAGAACAGCGTCATTTATTTGCTGAATTACAAAAATATCTGCAAATATTGTGACTATATCACAAAATTTCGAACAATCTTTTTTTATCGGTGGAAATCCGAGTGTGTGCACTTACAAAACGGCACAAAGTTTGCACAATCCGTATTTTGCAATAAATACAGCATTTTACATGTCATTGACAGTGCAAAAGTATCGTGCTATAAATAAATTGTGCTTAAGGCACAAACTAAAACAAAAGCACAAAACGAGGAGAGCGTGAAAGATGTTCAATAACGTAAAACTCGGCATTGCGCCGATTGGCTGGACCAACGATGATATGCCGCAGCTCGGCGGCGAGCTGACCTTCGAGCAGATGGTTTCCGAAGCAGCGCTTGCCGGCTTTCAGGGCACCGAGGTAGGCGGTAAGTTCCCGACCGACCCGGCAGTGCTCAACAAGGCACTCGACCTGCGCGGCATCAAGATTGCGTCCCAGTGGTTCTCCAGTTTTCTGTGCTCCACGCCGTACGAGGAGAACGAAAAGGCATTTATCCAGCAGCTGGATTTCCTCGAGGCAGTCGGCGCAAGCCGCATCAACGTATGCGAACTGACCCGCTGCCTGTTCGCAGAGGAGTGCTCGATGTTCGGCGACAACAAGCCGGTTGCCACCGACGAAGAGTGGGATAAGCTGTGCGACGGTCTGAACAAGCTGGGCAAGATCGCTGCTGACCGCGGCTTCAAGCTGTGCTTTCATCACCATATGGCGACCGTGGT
>ENA-OQEX01001134-OQEX01001134.1-human-gut-metagenome-genome-assembly--contig:-NODE-1134-length-10849-cov-4.927439_pt1 | contig 10849 bp, 10 predicted proteins | sample MGYA00242802_ERZ504649 | MGnify/ENA primary metagenome ERZ504649 (study PRJEB26092, sample SAMD00036194) | human gut metagenome | host: Homo sapiens | study: EMG produced TPA metagenomics assembly of... | reverse complement strand
GAAGGAATAAAAGACAGCTCCGGTGATGTAAGACACTCCTTACGCCGATTAACCAATAAATAAAACAGGAGGTACATGTTGGCAGAGCGGCTTGAAACCTACAAAAATGCTGCATCCCATGGCTATATAGCAAATTGTTTCCAGGTTGCTATGTTCTTTCAGGTTACAAAAACATAGAATGATCCCGGCGAGGGCGCATAGCCATACGAAACTAAGAATTCCCCATCCCCAATAATCTGCTTCCCGCAAGGCTATCAGCATGATGGGGGAATAGCTTCCTGCGATATGCAGATAAATCGAAGCATGATCGAATTTGCGCAACACTTCGCGGTGAGGAGATGGTTTGCTGGCATGATACCAGGTGGAGCTGATATAGGAAGACAGCATACCGAATAGATAGAGCCACATGCCACCTGTTGCCCACGGATTGCCACTTTTCATGGCAGTAAGCAACAGATAACCGCCGCCGGCGATACCTATCAGGATACCAACACCATGTGACAGGGTATTGGCCCACTCTTCTCCTTTGGTATAGTGTATGGTCAATTTCTTATAAGTTTTTGGGTGTTAATCCCATGCTTTTTGCTTTCTTCAACATGTGTTCTAAAGCAGCATCATGTTCATTAGGGATGATTCCATCCAGTATGGCATCCTTGATAGAACTTTTCAGACTGCCTATTTCACGGCAGGGCTGCAGGTCGAATATCCGCATAATTTCTTCTCCGTCTACCGGAGGTTGGAAATTGCGTATCCGGTCTTTTTCTTCCAGGTCTTTCAGTTTCTGGCGTACCAGTTTGAAGTTATCCAGGAATTTTTGTTTTCGTGCTTCATTTTTTGAAGTGATGTCCGCTTCGCACAGCATCATCAAGTCGTCAATATCATCTCCGGCTTCAAAAAGCAGACGTCGCACGGCGGAATCAGTTACTACATCATCTGCGATAACAATGGGACGCATGTGCAGGCTGACTAACTTTTGGACATATTTCATCTTCTCATTCATGGGCAGTTTCATCTTGCGGAAGAGGTCCGGAATCATTTTCTCACCGATAAAGTTATGATTATGGAAAGTCCATCCTATACGTGGTTCCCAGCGTTTGGTACGTGGCTTGCCTATATCATGCAACAGAGTGGCCCAACGTAGCCATAGGTTGTCGGTATGTTTGGAAATATTGTCCACAACTTCCAAGGTATGGTAGAAGTTATCTTTATGGGCACGGCCGTTCCGGGTTTCCACTCCTTGCAACGCTACCAGTTCAGGAAAAATCAAAGGTAACAGTCCGCAGCGGTCCAGTTCTATAAAGCCTTTGGACGGTATGGGGGCGAGCAAGATCTTGTTCAACTCGTCGGCGATGCGCTCTTTGGAGATAATATGAATGCGTTCCTTGTTACGTGACAGTGCTTCGAAAGTGGTGTCATCAATATAGAAATTCAGTTGTGTGGCAAACCGGACACAACGCATCATGCGGAGCGGATCGTCACTGAAAGTGATGTCCGGGTCCAGCGGCGTACGGATAGTTCTCTCTTTCAAATCGTCCAGTCCATTAAAAGGATCTACCAATTCACCGAAACGTGCTTTGTTCAGGCACACTGCCATGGCATTGATCGTAAAATCGCGCCGGTTTTGGTCGTCCTCCAAGGTGCCGTCCTCTACTACGGGCTTACGGCTGTCATGGCTGTACGACTCTTTACGGGCACCGACAAACTCCACTTCCGTGTCATGGTATTTAACTTGTGCCGTGCCGAAATTCTTAAAAACAGAAACGTGTGCTCCGCGTCCCAGCTTCTTGCCGAAGGTTGTGCCATTTCAATTCCGCTTCCTACTACTACAACGTCTATATCCTTAGAGGGACGTGCCAAAAATATATCTCGTACATAACCTCCTACAACGTAACATTCCAATCCCAGTTCGTCTGCCGTTTCGGAGATTAACTTGAATATCTTATTATTAAAATGTTCTTTTAGTTCCATATTCATCTTAAAGAGGGGCAAATTTACGATTTTTTGCGCAGGATAAGGAGAAATCACGCAATTAAATTGTATTTTTGCCTGCATATAAAACGATCAAGTACATGAAAAAGATAGGATTAGTAGCATTATTTGCCTTGTTGCTGGCCGGTTGTGATGATGGCGGCGAGAAGAAAGCGCAAGAAAATTTGCGTAAGGCTGAAGCGGCTTTGGAAAAAGAGAACTTTAATGAGGCCAAATTGCAGATAGACAGTATCCGCATCCTTTATCCGAAAGCGTTTGAAGCCAGAAAACAGGGAGTCAAGCTGATGCAGCAGGTGGATTTGAAAGAACAGCAGAAAAGTCTGATTTACCTGGATAGCATGATGGTGGTGAGACAAGCTCAGCTGGATTCCGTCAAAGGTAATTTTGTTCTTGAGAAAGATACTGCATATCAGGAGGTGGGTAACTATTTTTATCCTACCCAGACGGTAGAAAAGAATATAGGCCGTTCATTCTTGCGCGGACAAGTGAACGAGCAGGGGGAAATGTCCCTTACCTCTATTTATTGTGCAGGCGGCACGTTGCATCACACGGCGGTGAAAGTGAGTGTGGGGGATACCTTTGCCGAAACTCCCGCCTCGAAAGACAGCTATGAAACCACTGACTTGGGCCGTGCAATCGAGAAGGCCGATTATAAGATGGGGGAAGACGGCGGCGTTATCGCTTTTATTGTAGCGAATAAAGATAAGAATATCCAACTTCAGTTTATCGGAGACCGTACTTATAAAACGGCTATGCAACCCAATGACCGTAAGGCGATTGCAGAATTGACAGAATTGGCGCGCATCCTGTCCGGCATGGAACAAATCCGTAAAGATAAGAAAGAAGCGAACTTGAAAATAGAGTTTGTAACCCGCAAAATGCAGGAACAGGAGGAAGAGAAGTGATGTGAATCGGAACACAAACAAAGCGGATTTTGAAAAGATTCCCCAAAGTCCGCATTGTCCGTGTCCCTTGTTTCATGTATAGCCCTTACAATCGCTTCAAGGCCAGCTTGATCACTTTCTCTACCGGGGCGGCAGGCTCCTCTTTCAGTATGGCAGCCACTACCTTTTGTGATGCGGCTTGTGCGAATCCCAGCATGGTGAGTGCGGAGACAGCTCGTCATGAATTTCTGTATTGGCCGGATTGGCAAACATTTCACTGTTCACTGTTTCCACGCCCGAAGTGGCGATCTTGTCCTTTAAGTCCACTATGATGCGTTGGGCAGTTTTCAGGCCGATGCCTTTCACCGTTTTCAATAACTTGTCATTACCGGAACTGATTACTCCGCACAGTTCGGAAGGGGATAAAGCCGACAGAATCATACGTGCCGTGTTGCCGCCGATGCCCGATACGGAAATCAGTAACAAAAATAACTCCCGTTCCTGCTTGGTCGAGAATCCGTAGAGTACGTAGGCGTCTTCCCGGATCGCTTCATAAATATATAATTTCGTATTGCTCTGATTCTGAATGGCCGAATACGTATTCAATGAGATATTGATGCCATATCCCATCCCGTTACAGTCTAAAACTACCGTTGCCGGAGTAATCTCCGCAATGTCTCCTTTAATATATTCTATCATGGTTGTTTCATTTGAAAATTTACAGTTCTTTGCAAAAATAGGACATCTATCTTTTAAATTATAAGTTCGGCAAGAATATTTTTAAATTATTAGGTCGTAGTGAACAAAAAAATGAGGCAAAATGTTTATTTTTGCAGCGAATTAACAGATAATAGTAAACTAAACCCAATAAAAGATGAGAAAAATAAGAGCGGCCGTGGTTGGATACGGTAACATTGGTCAGTATGTAGTGGAGGCTTTGGAAGCTGCTCCCGATTTTGAGATTGCAGGTATCGTCCGTCGTAGCGGTGCGGAAAACAAGCCTGCCGAGTTGGAAGCATACGCTGTGGTGAAAGATATAAAGGAATTGAAAGATGTGGATGTGGCTGTGCTGGCTACTCCGACCCGTAGCGTGGAAAAATATGCTAAAGAGATTCTGGCAATGGGTATCAATACGGTAGATAGTTTCGACATTCATACACAAATCACTTCTCTCCGCCGTTCATTGGATGAGTCGGCAAAGGCCGGTAAGGCTGTCGCTATTATTTCTGCCGGATGGGATCCGGGAAGCGATTCTGTAGTTCGTACACTGTTGGAAGCCATCGCTCCGAAGGGCATTACTTATACCAATTTCGGTCCGGGACGCAGCATGGGGCATTCCGTAGCAGTCCGTGCCATTGATGGAGTGAAGGATGCTTTGTCCATGACTATTCCTGTGGGTACCGGTATCCATCGCCGTATGGTGTATGTGGAACTGGAGGAAGGTGCGGACTTCAAGACTGTGGAAGCCGCCATCAAGTCGGATCCTTATTTTGTAAATGACGAGACACATGTAAAACAAGTTCCATGTGTGGACGATTTGAATGACGTGGGTCATGGCGTTAACCTGGTTCGTAAAGGGGTATCGGGCAAGACCCATAATCAGTTGTTCGAGTTTGACATGAAGATTAATAATCCGGCTCTTACCGCACAGGTGCTGGTTTGCGTGGCACGTGCTTCCATGAAACAGCAGCCCGGATGTTATACCATGATTGAAGTTCCTGTAATTGATCTGCTGTGCGGCGACCGTGAGGAACTGATTGCGCATTTGGTATAAAGAGGTTTCCTCAAAAAGAACGATATTCTGAAAATCTCTTCTCCGTTTTATTTCGGAGAAGAGTTTTTTTTATTTCCTTTGTGCTCATAAACAAAGAAATAGAACAATGATAGCAAGTATTGTATGGGATGTGGATCCTATCTTATTTAAAGTAGGTAGTTGGGAAGTGCGTTGGTATGGGCTGATGTGGGGCCTTGGTTTCATATTAGCTTATGAAATAGTAAGCCGTTTATTCAAAAAAGAGAAGTATCCGGAAGACTGGGTGGACAAGCTTTTCGTCTATTGCATAGTCAGTACGGTCATTGGCGCCCGTCTGGGGCATTGTTTATTTTATGAATGGGACTATTATAGCGCCCATCCTGTTGAAATATTCAAGATTTGGAAAGGTGGGTTGGCAAGTCATGGAGGGGTGTTTGCCATCATTCTGGCTCTGATGTGGTATTCAAAAAAAGTAACCCGGAAAAGTGTGTGGTGGTTGTTTGACCGCATGATACCTGCTGTGGCGATTGTCTGCTTCTGTATCCGTTTGGGTAATTTAATGAATTCCGAGATATTCGGATATCCCACCACGTTGCCTTGGGGATTTGAATTTGTCCGTTCCCGGGAGTGGCATCAGCTGTATGAAGGTTTGCCTTGCCATCCTACTCAGATTTATGAAATGCTGTATTGCCTGGTTGCCGGTGTAACTGCCTGGGTGATGTACCATACATACCATTTACAAAAAAGAGTGGGATTAATAACCGGAGTAAGCTTGCTTATATTTTTTGGCACTCGTTTTGCTCTGGAGTTTATGAAGAATCCACAGGTTGCCGAAGAGGCGGATATGACTTTTAATATAGGGCAGTGGCTCAGTGTGCCGCTGATTCTGCTGGGGGCGTATCTCATAGCTACCAGCCGTACCCGGAAAGAATAAAGGTTCCGGGAGGGGGGAGCAAATGAAAGGACGCCTTTTCAGCTTTCCGGCATCGCCTGTATATCACGTGCGGGGCGCGTCCGTCTCTTTCTATTTTCTTTTCATTGCTCCATTGGCGTAGTTCGCTGCCGGCTTTTGTTTTCAGCAACCCTGTCAAGGCACAATATTCCTTGCAAGTGATAATGGAGTGCTCTTTCAGATAATTCGTCAGCCGTACAAAGCGTTCTTCTGCTGAATATCGGGTGGAGGAGGTCCGGAAACCATATTCTGCCCGTTCCAGCTTTCCTTTGCTTCGTACCTCCTTACGAATTTCCGGGTGGGTTTGAACTTTATGTTGTCAAAATGTACCGATGCGGCTCGTATCTCGCTTTTGTCCGTTACCTTGCGGCAAGTCAGTGTGGCCGAGAAAGTACCCAGTTCTCCCAGTTTTACGTTATAACCGTCTGCCAGGTAATTGGCGATAATGCTTTCCAGGTCACATAGCAGACCGACGACGGTCCCTTCGTGGACGGTGGAACGCCGGGCAATGTCTTTAGCCAGGTCTTTCAGGCTTTTTGTGCCGATACTACAATTTGTGGATACAGGGTGGGCTGTTCCTTCTCTCCCTGTATGTCGGGGGAGGTTTTGAAATCATACTTTGCTGCCATGTTTAATGCTTTTTAATAGGGAGATTAAGTCGTTTCTTGCTGAACGCTAAGGGGATTCTTTCTATTAACTTCTATAGACGCAGGCAATGGACCGTACGGTTTACTGTAGTGGACTGTACGGTCTGCTATAGTGGATTGTACAGTCTGCCATCGGAGTCTGTCTTAGTATTCAGGACAAAAGTACTTAATCATACTGGAAAAACCTATTAATTCATAGGAGAAAAGAGCTTGTACGGGCAAATTAGATGTTCCCCTTGAAGGTTTGAGGGATTTTCCTTTCATTGTGGCGTCTTTCTTTTCAGTTGGTGCTGTTGTAAAGGTAAGTGTTTTATGCTGATTACCGGCATACTTCGGATAGAAAAAGAGGAATTGGGAATTTTTTTCTCTTGCTTGCCTAAAGGCGGGCTGATAGTAGGCTGAAGGATAATCCTTCAGGTGTTTTCTTCGATGAAATGGGGAAAAAACAGCAAAAACTGAAGGCTGAAGGAAAATTGGGATGAACTTGTTTTTAGAGGTGAAAAGGCCTATGGTTCACGAGAAATGTTACATAATCCGTCACTTTTGTTGCAATGAAACAAAAATGCCAGCAGCTGTAACAAATGTTTTATAGAGGTTGCCGGCTGTCCCCTACCTTTGCCTCAGAAAAACTTCTAAAAACATTTAATGCTATGAACAAAAATCAGCAAAAGAACCGGATGGGCGCGGTCATTATTTTACTTGCCGCCGCTTGCTTGAATGGTTATGCACAACAAGATTCTACCAAAGTGGCCTCTAATTCGAAAGAGGAAGGCAATCGCAATGTCATGTTGAATGCGGCTAGTGCCAATGGTCCTCGTGAAATCTCTATCGGTCTGCCCGGTGGTGATGTGAATGTACTCGAAAATGGTCTTCCTGTAGTATATAATTCGAATCCTCATAATGTAAACACGCATTGGCGCGGAGACAGCAGCTTGGGACATACCGGATTGTTGAAGATTTCCGAAACAGCGATTACTACCGGCAATATAGGTTATGCTGTCAATTCATTTACGGAACTCGGCTTGAATAAAGAGAAGAAAATGAATGGCGTGCTGAACTACGGCACCAATCATTTCGGTAAACAGCAATTTGACTTCAATCTGAATGGAAGCATCGGAAAAGATTGGTTTTACAGCGGCAGTATCTATCAGAATTTTGATCCGGGTTCGTTCAAACTACGTTTTGCACAATATCAGGACCGGACTCAGATCTATAAGTTTGCTTTGACTAAGTTCTACAATGAAGGACGTGGACAGCTCTCTGCCATCTACCATTACAGCAACAGCCATTGGTTGTCCAATGCTACCACCGGTGCACCATTTATTTATGTAGGCGATGGGAGTGTGAAGGAGATTCCCGGTTTCGGTCTCGGTACTTCTTCCTATCTGCCTAATGTATCGGATATGGTTTATATGGACATGCGTACCGGAGAGATGAAAAAGATCAGTCTGTATGATGCTACGGCCAGTAAAGGAAATCAGTTGACGGTTCTTAACCGTTACCGGTGGGATAACGGGTTGGAGTGGAAAATCAATATGAAGTATGACCATGCTTTGGGCTCCTATCTGTACCAGACTCCGATGTCTATGGAGCAGAAAGTATTGGCCGACGGCTATAGCACCAAAGGACTGGATGGAGCTTTGAATCCTTATGAAGGATATGTACAGAGCCGTATGTCCTGTTTCAACCGGGGGAATATAGATGAATTCTTCTTTACCACCGAGTTGTCGCGGAAGTATGATTATATGACTTGGCGTGTGGGGGTGAACGAATGGTATTATGATGTGGACTATGCTTCGAACACTACCATGTACGACCATACGGTAGAAGAATATCCCCAAATGTTGTACAGCGCCGATACGAAGGATATTCATCATTACGGAAATACTCCTTATTATAATCTGAACCAGAATGCTTCCGAATATTACAAAGGACATGAAAACAAATTGGCTCTTTATGCTACTCACGATTGGGATATCACTGATCAATGGAATGTGTATTATGGCGCACGCTTTGAGTACCAGCGTCTGGCAGGAAAGAACCTGGCGGTATATAATGCCGAAGGCAATCCGGTAGGCCGCTTTGCCGGTTATCATATCGGGGCAGTTGCGGCCGATGGTACGAAGATAGCTCCCCGTCATTTCAGCTACGATTGGTTGAACATGGCTTTCACGGCGGCCGCTACTTATAAAATGACGAAACAATTTGGCTTTACCGCCGATTTTACCTACAATACCCAGCGTCCGAATATGTCGAACTTTGCTCCTGCCGAGATGCCGAATGTAGATAAGATTACGATTCCTTTGGGGCGTGCGGGTATTTATTTCAATAATGACTGGATTAGCCTGACCTCATTATTCAGTTACATTGCCAAGACTAACAACAACTCTACCTTGAACCTGATTAATCCGAATAATGATAAGGATATTAAGGCGGCTGCATTGAGTTATGATATTGAAACAATAGGATGGACGACGGATGCAGTTGTGAAACCTTTCAAAGGATTTGATTTCCATTTCCTGTTCACTTACCAAAGCCCGAAGTATAAGAAGTATGAAACGGGAGTGACTTTTAGTGACGGGACAACATCGGGTATCAATGCCACCGGCAATATCGTTACTGAAATTCCGAAGGTGCTGATAGAGCTGGACCCTAGTTACAACATTACCAAAGACTTGAAGGTATGGGCAAGTTTCCGTTATTTCAGCAAAACGTATGCGAATATCAAGAATGCTTATTACTTCAACGGTCGTTGGGAAACATTCGGTGGAATTAACTGGAATGTAAACAAACATCTGTCCTTAAGCGGAACTGTGATAAACTTCTTGAACCAGACCGGTGCTAAGGGCAGCATCTCGGGGGCGGAATTGGTTGATAAGGAAAATGCGGCAGCATATAATGGCGCATGGATGGCAGGTAGCTATATCCGTCCGTTCACCGTAGAATTTGCGGCGAAAATAACATTCTGATTTTAATAATAAAACTTTTAATACCATATATTCCATGAAAACAAATCTTGTTAACCTTGTATTAGGTTTAGCCTTTACAGCAGGCACAGTTTCCTGTCAGTCACAAAAAAATAATCTGGTGTTCGAACATCAGGGGGATACAGTCACTATCGTGCATATTGCTCATTCCGCTAAATATTTGTTGCTTCCGATTCAGGAAGGCAGTAAGGAAGGACAGGTGAAATTGGAAACAGGCAGTCCGGCTGATACTGAAATGGATATTCGTCTAGCTATCGACAGTGTAGAATATTATGTACCTTTCGCTTTGACTCAAGATGAGGGGGCGCTACGGTGACTATCCGCAATGTGGCCGCTGATGCTCTTTGTTGGGACAGCATTAAAGTCTCGGATACATTTGATACAACAAACAGAGATAAATTCCGTCCTCTTTACCATCACACTCCGCTTTATGGATGGATGAACGATGCCAACGGACTGGTTTATAAAGATGGTGAATATCACCTTTATTTCCAGCATAATCCATACGGTTCTATGTGGGGGAATATGCATTGGGGACATTCCGTGAGCAAAGACTTGGTTCATTGGGAACACCTCGACCCGGCGATTGCCCGTGATACTTTGGGGCATATCTTCTCGGGAAGTGCTATTGTGGATAAAAATAACAGCGCAGGCTACGGTGAGAATACAATTATTGCTTTTTATACTTCGCACCGTAATGTACCCGGTGGACAGAGTCAGGTGCAAAGTATGGCATACAGCACGGACAATGGACGCACTTATACAAAATATGAACAAAATCCGGTCCTTACTCCGTTTGACGGGCTACAGAATTTCCGTGATCCGAAAGTATTCTGGTATGAGCCCGAACAGAAGTGGATTATGATTGTCAGTGCGGACAAGAATATGCGTTTTTATTCATCTGCAAACTTGAAGCAGTGGGAATACATGAGTGAATTTGGAGAAGGATTTGGTCCTCAGCCCAATCAGTTCGAATGTCCGGATTTCATTCAGTTGCCTGTAGATGGTGACCGGTCTAAGATGAAATGGGTGATGATTGTAAATATCAATCCGGGATTTGTTTATGGAGGCAGTGGTACTATGTATTTTGTAGGCGATTTTGACGGACATCGGTTTGTATGCGATACGAAACCCGAGGTGGTGAAGTGGCTCGACTGGGGAAAAGATCATTATGCCACCGTTTGCTTCTCAAATACAGACAACCGTATCGTTGCTGTTCCTTGGATGAGCAACTGGCAATATGCTAACTATACTCCTATACAGCAGTTCCGTAGTGCCAATGCTTTGCCACGTGAATTGAGTCTGTATACAGGTGAGGACAAGCAGCTTTATCTGAGTGCCGCACCGGTAAAAGAGACGGAAAACTTACGGAAGGATTCTAAAAAACTGGATGACTTTACAGTGAATGGTGAGAAGCGTTTTGAAACACTTTTTGAAAATAATGATGGCGCTTTCGAACTGGAACTGCAATTAACATCGGCAGGTAAAGAAGCTGGTTTTGAATTGCTGAATAGTCTGGGTGAGAAAGTGAGGATTTATCTGGATGCTGCGGAAGGACGTGTGGTAATGGATCGGGACGGAAAGCGGTATTGTAGACTTTGGCAAGAAGGTAAAGCCGCATGATTTGGATACCGAAG
>ENA-OQEX01001133-OQEX01001133.1-human-gut-metagenome-genome-assembly--contig:-NODE-1133-length-10869-cov-3.400763_pt1 | contig 10869 bp, 9 predicted proteins | sample MGYA00242802_ERZ504649 | MGnify/ENA primary metagenome ERZ504649 (study PRJEB26092, sample SAMD00036194) | human gut metagenome | host: Homo sapiens | study: EMG produced TPA metagenomics assembly of... | reverse complement strand
CCTGCGAGCCAAAATGCCCGCAGCAACAGTCAAACATCCAACCACAGGCACTGCGAATTTGTAAAAAACGCACTCAAAAAGTGCTCATGTTTGCCACCGGATTCTTTGAAATATTTGTTTTCTTTTATTTCCGTCACATACACCTGAAGTCTATTCAAACCACTACACACCCACTTAAGTTTTCCAATCTTGTAATTGTCCACACTTTAGACTTCTGGTATATGATAAAAATAAATAAGCAACCGAAAACGCAGCATTGGAATTTTGCCATATTTTGAACAAATTCGCAGCCCAATTGGACGAGTGTCTGAGCTTCAAAGACTTTTGTCTTAGACAAAACTCCAGAGCGAGTTTTCGTAGGAAATTGGGCGAATCAGCGATTTGTTCAAAATGTGAGCAAAATTCCACCGCTGCGTTTTCGGTTGCTTATTTATTTTTTATCATATACTCGAAATCTACAGTTGGCCAACACACAAATTAAAATTCACACAACACTATTTCTTTTCGTCTCAATGTTTCCTGCACATCGATGACTCTCTGATTCTTACTTCCTTTCCAATGAAGTTTTCCATCAAATTCTTCCTGTACAAAAGGTCCATCTACGATCACATCGCAATATTTCACAACATCCAGTGTCTTGATCTCATCCCAGCAGAATCCTGTATACAGCCAGATTGTCTTATTTGGAAATGTTTCTTTGATCTCTTTTGCCAGAACTGCAACTTCTACATGGTTTGCTGGGTGAAGAGGATCTCCTCCGCTGAATGTGACACCTGAGATATAGTCTGGTTTGATCGCTTCAAATAATTCTTCTTTTGCTGCATCATCAAATGGAATTCCCCCTTCGATATCCCATGTGACTGGATTGTGGCAGCCTTTGCATTTGTGGGTGCATCCTGCAACCCATAGGACGGCTCGCAGACCGTCCCCATTTAGCATATCATCTTTCGTAATATTATGGTAACGCATTTTACATGGATTTCCTTTCCGCAATTTCTGCCATTTTGGCATCGTTAAGTCTTGTATCTCCTTTAACTCTGGAATAAGAGAGATATCCGTTCATACGGTCGATCTTTGTGAGATTTTTACTTCCGCATACCGGGCACACATCCATCTCTAATTCTTCGTGTCCACAGTCATCACAGTATGCTAAAGACAGGTTAACTCCTTCATAGAATCCTTTATCCATCGCTCTTCTTACTAATGTTTTCACTGCTTCTTTGTTATAGTTGATTGGATATTTTACATACTGGATCTTTCCACCATTGCACAATTCCCAGAAACGTCCTTCAAGATCTTGTTTCTCGATCGGTGTGATGTCTTCTGTGACATGGCAGTGGAAGGAATTGCTCACGTATTCTCTGTCAGATACATTTTCAATAACACCGTATTTCTTACGGAACTGTTTTACCTGAAGTCCACATAAGTTCTCTGCCGGTGTTCCATAGATCGCATATAGATTTCCGTCTTCCTTCTTAAATTCTTCTACTTGTTCATTAATATAGCGCAATGTTTCTAATGCAAACTCACCATCTTCTGCTAAAGACTTATGGTTGTATAACTGCTGTAATTCATTCAACGCTGTGATCCCAAAGGAAGCTGTTGCACTCTTTAAGATTGGTTTGATCTTATCATGAATCCCTAAATGTCCACCTAAGAATCCCCCTTCACAATATGCCAACGGATTCGTAGAGGCTTTCATTTCTCCTAAATATTCATAAGTCCTGATATGTAATTCACGGATCAGGTTCAAATAATAATCTAATACTTCATGGAAATCTTTACCTTCCTGTTTTGATTTTGCATAGATCATTGGCAAATGAAGGCTGACTGCGCCGATGTTAAATCTTCCGACAAAAATCGGCTCATCTTTTTCATCTGCCGCTTCATACCGCCTTCTTTATACCATGGAGATAAGAAAGCACGGCATCCCATCGGACTGATGATCTTTCCGTATTTCTTGTACATGCTTGCGATATATCCCTCTCCTGTTAAAGATAACCAGTCTGGATACATGGTCTGTCTGGAACAGCGGATTCCTGCTTCAAATACATCTTCCAGCTCGCATCCCGGTCCATGAAGATTCTTGTCATATAAGAATACAAGTTTTGGGAATAACACAGGCTTCTTGTGTCCTTCTTTTCCCTGTCCTCTTCTTCTAACGTCTAACATGGAGATCGTTGCCATCTTGGCAAATCTTCCAGTTCCTGTTCCTGCTGTCATTGTGATAAATGGATAATCTCCGCGGCTTGATGATACACTGTTAAATTTGTACTCTAATCCCTGGAATCCTTGTTCAAATTCACGTTTGACATCTTTCAACGCTTCTTCTTCTGCGCGTTCTCTGGATAACCCTAGTCCTTCGTATCGTTCGATTCCTGCTTCATAGGATTTCTCGGCATATGGTTCTAAGATCAGTTCAATATTCGGTACCGTAAATCCACCATACTGCTGGCTTGCGGCACTTAATACGATATCTCCGATCACATCAAAGGCAACATCTAATGTCTTTGGTTCGTTGTACCAGAGATTTCCCATCTCAAATCCGCCTTTTAACACTTCCTGTACATTAAACAGACAGCAGTTCATCGTATCACGGCGGGCAGACATATCGTGAATATAAATATATCCGTCACGGCATGCCTGTATTTCTTCCGTTGTCATGAAAAATTTCTGATAGAGTTCTTTGTTTAATTCATTAAAGATCAGACTTCGTTTGGTAGAAACTAGTGCACTGTCTGTGTTGCTGTTTTCCTTATCACCAATGTACATGATAGACTGGCTCTTCTTGTATACTTCGTCTAACATCTGTACAAAATCCTGCTTATAGTTACGGTAATCTCTGTAGCTCTTTGCTACCAGTGGATTTGTCTGTTCTAATGCACCTTCGACCACATTATGCATATCTGAGATCGTAACTTCCTTCTTGCGCATCTGCTCCACTTTTTCCGTGACAAAGTTGCAGATAAAATCAAGTTCTTCCTCTGTAAATGTTACCAGTGCACGATATGCTGATTTATTCACTGCCACTACGACTTTTTGTACATTAAATTCTTCTTTTGTTCCGTCTTTTTTAATTACCTTGATCATAATTCTCCCTTCTCTATCAGATTCTCTCATCTTTCACTCGTTATATTGTATACTAGATGTAGTATTTTATTTTTCTTTTACACACTAGATAGTGTAGCTTTTCAAGTTTAACACCGCTATCTGGTAAAGTCAATGTTAACTTTTTATCTCTTTCCCTTTATCTGTAAATCCTTCCAAGAGTAAGATTCTTACTATCCTTTATTTCCAGTTTTTTTGACAGATATTCTCCGAATGAGATCGACAATTTGTCTTCTTTTTTAAAAAATATCAGAAAGATTGCGATCTGTTTTTAATACATAAACAGACTTCGCGATCTGAGGTTCATTTATTAATTCTTTTATGATCTTTTCATCTTTTTTTCCATTTGCAAAAAGCACGACTTTTAGATGTCCAAAATTTAACTGCTGACTTTTATATTGTTTCCATTTCTTATTTGCATCTTTTAAGGACGTTGCCAAAAATGTCACCGACCTTGATGGTATTTTTGTTCCAGAATCACTCTGTGCCTTGTCGAAATCCGCATACGAATAACGAACCAATACTTCTTTTCATTGAGCCGTTCAAATCCCATCGCCAACACAAACCTATGATCTTCCACATCTTGTTGTTTGCTGCATCCTTGTATGCAAAATGCAATTAGCAGCACCAAAAGATACCCTCTATATTTTTCATCTTTCTGTTCCTTTCTCCACATCAGAAATAAAATAAGTGGAAAAACAATCCGATCACCAGATTCCCATAGATAAAAACAAAAAAATACCGTCTGATCCATGTTGCAAATGTTGTCATGATCCATGGACTTATAACGTAAATTCCACCATATGACAAACTCAATCCCACGATCCTTCCTTTTGAAAATGCATGTTTGATACTTTCATTTCCATAAAATAAGTAACCGCTGAATACACAAAAGACACCTACGATCCAAAATGCGATCAAAAAAAGATCCAGTCTTGCCATGATCCCTCCTGGCATTGCCACTCCCTGTGCCATAGACATCACAGGTTCTGGATCGACCATCGTAAGTTTCTTTCCAAGGGAACCTACAGTACTTGCAAACACCCCAAGAAAAAGGATCATCAAACCTGCAAATGACCGCATCCTGATCGGTCCATCTTTCATATCTCCACGGTAAAACCATACGAACTCGATCGGATGCATCAGAGCAAACACGAGAATACTTCCATTAAGCATCTCTCTGCCACACCAACTCCTGACTGCTAACTCATCCATGAAAGATTTGCCATACTCAAGATCAGTACGAAGATCAGCGGTAGCAATACAAACCAAAAAATTCCTTCCATTACTCTGCCTCTTTTTGTTAAACCTCCCTGATTCATCAGATAAGCCAGAAGAAGCAATGGAAATCCAATAAAAAATGTTGATTTGTCTGGGAGAAGATATTTTTTTGTAAGATACAAAATACATAAATAAAAAAAAGCTCCATTCAGCAGAAATCTCACATAATAAATGATGGCTGCAAAACGATATCTTTTTAGTACATTTTCAATAGAAACCCCTCTTGCTGCATGATCTACGATCCACAAATAAATTCCTGCCATCACACTTGCCATGACCACCACAACAATTCCTGAATGATATGATTTTTGTAGTGCGATTTGTGGAAGAAACATTGCAGCTGCCGAAAATATTTCAAGATCATGATCCGATTCCCTGTCTTGCCGTGATCATCTGCGAACTATTTTTCATCCTCGTCCTCCTTCTGCCTTACCCTCGCCCCTTCTTTTGTGAATTCTGGACGGTATTTCATCCGCTTTAGTGGATAACGAACCATAAAATCCTGAAATGCTGTGGATAATCTTCCTCTTTCTTCAACCATTGGATGTGCATATGGAACTCCATAATTTTCCAGATAAAATAAATGGATAAATATCGCAAGGAATCCTAAAAAGAATCCATATAATCCCCAAAAGGCACACAGAATGATCAGAAAAAACTTCATCAGACGAAACGCACTGGTGAATAACTCATTCGGAATCGAAAATGTAGCGATCGCAGTCAATGCCACCACGATCACTACGATCGTACTGACAAGATGTGCATCAACTGCTGCCTGTCCAACGATCAGACCGCCAACAACACCCATCGTTCCTCCGAGCTGTCCCGGAAGTCTGATCCCTGCTTCTCTTAATAACTCAAACGATAATTCCATCAGCAGTACCTCCACGATCACCGGAAATGGAACTCCTTCTCTCGCCGAGATCAACGCCAGCAAAAAAGGCGTTGGCAACACCTCCGGATGAAATCCCGCAATTGCCACATAAAATCCAGGAAGTCCTATGGAAATGATTGCTGCCATATACCGTAAGATTCTTACGAATGTCGTAATTTCCCAACGATTATAATAATCATCACTTGCCTGAAAGAACACATTGAATGTTACGGGCAGCAATAAAACCATTGGCGAATTATCAAGAACAACTGCAATCCGGCCCTCCATGATACTACTCGCAACCTTATCCGGCCGCTGCGTCAGCTGATATAACGGAAATGGAGTTTTACTGTCTTTTTCCAGATATTGCTGTAACATTCCATTATCAAAAATTCCATCGACACAGATCTTATCCATCTGTTTCTGAATTTTATTTAAAATGTCCTTCTGTACCAGATCCTCAATATACATCAATGCATAATCCGTTTTACTTCTCGTTCCAATCTGCTTCTGGATCACTTTTAACCTTGTATCCCGAATTCTCCTTCGGATCAGTGCCGTATTCGTCCTCAAACTCTCCGTAAAACTATCCTTCGGTCCAACAATCGCCACTTCCTGATCGGCATTTTGCACCCCTCTTGTCGGAAATGATTTGCTGGAAAATAAAATGGCTCTTGCTTCTCCATCCAGAAATAAGACTGTGTTGCCAGATAAAATTGCCGTCATGGCATCTTCCATTGTATCGATCCATTTCCAGTCTGCAGATTCAATGACATATTGGTTAATTGCAGTTCTTTCCTGTGGGAAGGAATCTTGAAGTAACGGTCTTATGACAGATTCCTGAAGCATTTCTGTATTTACTAAACCGTCCATGTATACAATATATATGCTGATTTCGTGATCGATTCCGATTTTGAATTGTTTTTGTACCAGGTCATTGCAGTCTTGCATGACTTTGGTTGTGTATTTTATGTTTTGTTGGATGTGTGGGGAGATGGTGCCTTTTAGGTTGTGAGTTCTTGTGTGGAAGTGGTCCATGGGGTTTTTTCCTCTTTTCTTTTTTGGATAGTATGTGGGATTTTGGCAGGTTATATACTTACGATATTGGTTTGCAATATTTTATATGGAATAAAATGTAAAAAATAGTTATTGTAAATATATGGTTTTTCTGGTAATATAAGAAACATAAGTCGATTTATAAAAACATAGTACATTTCAACAAAAAATCAAACAAGCAATTCTTAAAATTCAAACACTGTAACTACAGTCATGTATAATATTGCAGTTCTACAATTAAGAATTTCAGTTCAGAATTGAAGAATTTATGCACACAGGAGGATAACCTATGGCAGAAAAGCTAAAGAATAAAGTTACCGATGGTTTTCAAAAAGGTCATCCCTACAGAGAACTCCCACCTTGTATCCATGTAGGTATCTTAAATTTCAACCAGATGATAAGCCCAAATTATTACCATAAATTCTGTCTCATGGATGAGAAAATGAAGGAGATATATAGTAGAAAATTTCAATTTCATATGTTAGAATTAAAGAAATTAAAGTATGCAAAAGAGAAACAACAAAGAAAGCCATTATATCAATGGGCAAAACTGATAGCTGCACAAACATGGGAAGAACTAGAGCAGGGATCAAAAGGTAATAAATACATGGAAAGGGCGCTGGAAGAGATGATAAAAATCAGTCAGGATGAAATGGAAAGATACCTATATCTACGAGCAGAAATGGCAGAAAGCGATAGAGTCAGTCAGATACAAAGTGCAAAAAGGATTGGACGTAAGGAAGGAAAAAAAGAGGGAGAAATACTAAAATTAATAGCCAATAACGTATAACATACACACCGTGGTGGTTTGAATAGCCGTCCGTATATATGAGAAAAACAAAATAATAATATAAAGGATCCATAACCATTGAAATTTTGCCGTTATTTTGACAGGTTCGCAGCAAGCTTGGGTGTGCTGCCTGAGCGAAGCGAGACAAGGAAAGCTTGCGGATAAGCGACCTGTCAAAATGACGTGCATAAATTTCCTGGTCTGGATCCTTTATTATTTTGTTTTTCTCATATACACTCCCCACGACTACCATTTCAAACTACAATTACAATTTACATCTTCCAATTAGCCGCCTCCACCTGCAATTCCACCATATGTCGATAAATCCCATCACAAGCTTTCAATTCATCCGGCGTTCCGTTTTCAGCAACAACCCCGTCTTTCAACACAACAATCTTATCAGCGCCATCCACAGTTCTCATTCGATGTGCAATAATTAATACAGTCTTATCCTTGATTAATTTTGATAATGCTTCCTGTATCAATGATTCATTATCTACATCCAAAGATGCCGTCGCTTCGTCCATCAGGATGATTGGTGCATCTTTTAAGAATGCTCGTGCTATCGAGATTCTCTGGCGTTCTCCGCCGGATAGTTCTGAGCCGTTTTCTCCGATCATGGTATCCCATTTCTGTGGCATTTTCTCGATAAAGTCTTCACAGTTTGCTAATTTTGCTGCTGCCATAACTTCTTCGTCTGTTGCATCTTTTCTTCCGATTCGGATGTTTTCCATAATCGTGTTGTTAAATAGTGTTACATCCTGAAATACAATGGAATATAGTGATAATAATATTTCTGGATCGATCTTAGAGATATCCATGCCTCCGACCGTGATCGTTCCTTTGTTGATATCCCAGAATCTTGCAGCTAATCTTGATACGGTTGTTTTTCCACTTCCGGATGGTCCGATCAGTGCGGTTACTTCGCCTTGTTTTGCGGTGAAGCTTACGTCTTTTAAGATCTGTTCATTTCCATCGTAAGAAAATCCTACGTGATCAAAGTTGATGTCATATCCCTGATTGCTTAGTGTTTTATTTCCATCCTGTTCTTCGTGGCTTAAGATTTCATCCATTCGTTTGCACTGTGTGTCTGTGGAAATGATCGCGGATAAATTCTCTAATGCTACCTGGAATGGATCGTACATTCTTGATACGACCAGCAGATACATGAAGAATGTTAATGCATCGATTTCTCCTTTTGCAAATAAGATTCCTCCGACTAAGGTTGTCGTTCCGATTCCTACTTTTAAGATCAGCTGTGACAGGCATACGAACATTGCGTTGATCGCTTCGGATACTACGGCGTGTTTTTCAACAGCCTGAATCTTTTTGTTTAAGCCTTCCATATAGGTATTTGTTGCGTTGTATGATTTTAAATCTCTAACGGTTTCCAGCCCTTCCTGAATTCCATCCTGGCATTCCAGTTTGTATTTCATTGCATTTTCATTTAATCGGTGTGAAATTGGTCTTGCACCGAATACAACAAAAAATGCAACTGGTAATACCCATACAGCTGCCAATGTCATTTTTACATTGAAAAAGAATAAACAGATCGTTACGATCGTTGTGGAACACATGGAACCGAATAACTGTGGGAAAAAGTGAGAACTTGCTGTTTCCAGCCATGCACAGTCTCCCATGATCGTACTTGTAAGGTCTGCAAGGTCCTTTTTACCGAAAAATGATAATGGAATCTTTCTTAATTTCTCTGCCAGTGTACGTCTTCTGACTCCACTTTCCACATAAGTTGCGAGGAATGTTGCGTTGTACTGGAAGTATGTTGTAATAATAATCAACAATATTGAAATAACCATTCCTCCGATATACATTGGCAATTTTGAACTTGGAATTCCACCATTTAAAATATCAGATGCCAGCAGATATAGAAGTCCGACTGGAACCATAAATGCTAAGTTTGCAATTGTTACGATGATGACCGCTTTAATCATATCATTGACACCCTGTTCAGAAAGGCATATTTATGTTTTAATCTTTCTCTCATAATTATAATACACCCCCTACTTTCCAGTTCACTGATTTGTTATATTCTTCCCACATATGGGCGTAAATGCCGTGACTCTTTAATAATTCGCCGTGGCTTCCTTCTTCTGCGATCGCTCCGTCTTTCAAAACATAGATACGGTCTGCATTTGTAACGGTTGATAATCGGTGGGCGATCATGATGACGGTCTTGTCTTTTGATAAGTTTTCAAACGCTTTCTGTACTTTCTGTTCGTTATCTGGATCTGCAAATGCAGTTGCTTCATCAAGGATCAGAACTGGAGCATTTTTAAGAAATGCTCTGGCAATCGAAAGTCTCTGTGCTTCACCACCGGATACATGAATTCCTTTGGCTCCGATCATTGTATGGACGCCGTCTTTAAATTTGTCGATGATATCCATACACTGCGCATCTTTTAATGCCTGCATAACTTCCTCGTCGGTTGCATCTGGTTTTCCAAGTCTGACATTTTCAAGGATGGACATCTTTAATAATTTGCTGTCCTGAAATACATAAGAAATCTGATTCATAAGTTCACTGCTTGTGATATCTCTCACATCAACGCCGCCGATCTTTACGCTTCCTTCTTTAACATCCCAGAATCTTGCGATCATGGATGCTAAGGTTGTTTTACCGCCGCCAGAAGGTCCAACAAATGCGACATGTTCTCCCGCTTTGATCTCAATGGAAATATGATCGACTGCATTTTTCTTTGCCCCTTCGTATGCAAATGTTACATCCCGAAGAGATACGGAACTGTCTTTTGGAATCTGTCCGTTGGTTGTCTCTTTTAATGACTGTCTGTTCATCACATCACCCATACGTTTTAATCCATCAACGACCTGCATCTGGGCTTCGCCTGCGTATGCAAGTTTCATTAATGTTGTTGTTAAAATTGGTGTAATGATGATATAGAATAATAAGTTTAACCCAAATGCTGCTGTGATCTCATGTCCGCCAAATACATAGGCTGCAATGATGATAAATACAAAAATGGAATTGACCGCTGTTGTAAATCCAACCATTGGTTTTCTCATTTTTTTCGTAAATCCCAGTGTCCATTTTTCATATTCATCAATTGCTTCTTTGAATCTCTTAAATGAAAATACCGTCTGTCCAAATGTTTTGACAACGGGAACTCCACGAATATATTCAACCGCTTCTGCTGACATGACTTCCAAGGAATTCTGATACTGTTTCATACTTTCTGCCAGATCTTTTCCACTCATGGAACTCATGAATACGAATCCGATCGCTGCCGGGATCAGACACATGATTCCTAACCTCCAGTCAAAGACTGCCATTAAGATGATAAGTCCGATCGGTGTTGCCTTGGAAACTGCTTTATCTGGAAGGGTATGTGCCAGATATGTTTCTGTTGCTGCACTGGAATCTGTGACGATCTTTCGAATCTTACCAGTTCCTTCGCTTTCAATATATCCTAATGGTAATGTCATGATGTGGTTCATCATTGCTGTTCTCATCTGTGCCTGTACATGGAATGCTGCGATATGAGAGCACATGAGACCCGCCATATAGATGATCATTCCAAGAATCGCAAATCCTACCGCACGCCATCCATAAGTGCTGATTCCTGCTGCCTTTGAGAAATCAAATCTGACTCTTAACACTTCCTGCATCACTTTCCAAATATAATAAAATGGAACTAACGCAACAAATGCACTGATCGCTGCAAGAATGGTTGAGAGAATGCTTAAATATTTGTAACTGCCTGCGAAATGGTATAACTGCTTTGTC
>ENA-OQEX01001132-OQEX01001132.1-human-gut-metagenome-genome-assembly--contig:-NODE-1132-length-10880-cov-1.614247_pt1 | contig 10880 bp, 16 predicted proteins | sample MGYA00242802_ERZ504649 | MGnify/ENA primary metagenome ERZ504649 (study PRJEB26092, sample SAMD00036194) | human gut metagenome | host: Homo sapiens | study: EMG produced TPA metagenomics assembly of... | reverse complement strand
CTTCACCGCAAGCAGCGTCCGTCAGAGCGGCAATCACCTGCTTCTTTATGCGCCCGGCGGAGAGGCGGGAATCGTGCCCTACCGCAACCGTAAAGCGCTCTTTTGTCAACCGGCGGTTCAGCCAACAGGCAAAGCCCATTGCCATGCGATAAACAGCCTCATCGGTGAGGGTAACGGCCTCTCCTCCGGGCTCGCTCATGGCAACGCCACGGATGTCCGTGCCGCTTTTCAATTGCTTCCATTCCTTCAATAATGTATCGTTTGACATAATCTGAATCCCTCATTTCCGCAAGCCGGCCGCCTTTATAAAGCGGGGCGGCTCGTCTTTCTTTCTGCTGTATTCTATTCTACCTGTTTTTCATGAATTCGTCTACTGTTTTCAAGTGGAAGCATCCTTGCAATCTTATGAACACAGAAAAAAATAAAAACGCCAGCCGCGCGCCGAATAGAGACGCACGGCTGGGTGTTTTTGCCAGAGTACTCTACTAACTTTCTGCGGGCTGATTGCACACGCCCGCAAAGAGCAGCACCCCATCTGATACAATCCCATATAAAAACGGACGGTTGAGGATCATATACGCCTCTTTCTCATTGGGCGCGGCAGTTCCGGCATAGTCGAGCTTTGTGAAAGCGGCCGCTTCCACGCCCTTTTCATCAATCGCAATGTGCGTTTCCTGCAAAATCTGCGAGAAAAACGCCTGATCCTGCGTCATCCCGGAAAAGTCAGCCTGATCTGATTCAAATGCACAGCGAACCCCCATCGCATGCAGCGTTTTCTTCAAATTAAGCTTGCTGCCGAAGGAAAACTTTGGGATTTGAAACACAACCTTACCCGTGCCCTGATCCACTCCTAGGAACAGAGACGCCGCTTTCTGCGGAGAAGCGAGCAGCGTATCAACAGATACGCCCTGATCCGGCAGAATAAACACCATTCTACCGCCGTTTTTCAGCGATAAAGCTGAGCGGGTGAAGCCCTCTCCGCGCGTATAGGGGTGCATCGCATACGTCCTGTTCATATAATCGCACTGCACGGTTTGCTGGGCCGACACATAAAAGGCGTCCGGCTTCGTCTGCCGACGTTCAAAACGATCCATCCATTCATCTTTAAAATAGATGGTGTTCAGAAGTGTCAGCAGCTGATTTCCCTGAAAGGAAACGTCAGGCTTCAGAACCCCGTTTGTCTGCTCTGAGATCCATTTGCTCATCGCCTGGGCCGTTTTGGGATTTGTAAAATCCACACGGTAGGCGGAAGCGTAAAATTTTTCGGCCGCCCGATCAAACAAATGCTTCGCGGAAATCGACTATCCTGTCGCAGCCAAATAGAATTTGCCACGTGCAACTGGCCGACTTCATTATCCCTATAAAGCCGTTGGAACAAATGGCTGGACTGCGTGGCCAAATAATCCATGCTTTTGCCGCTGAGCCCTAAGGCTGCCAGCAGCTCCTCCTGCGTTGCTCCCTTTGCGCCGGATGCGGCGAGCGATAACGCCATATAGAGGCTCACTGGGGAAAAATTGAGATTTTCGTCTTGCCCGCACAGCATTTGAACAGACAGCTCTCCGGCAAAGGAATTGACCGCCTGCAAAAATGGCTCGTCAATCGGATTGTCAGCGCGGCGGTCCAATTGACGGCTATAATCATCAAAGGAAATTTTGCCTGGATTTTTCACTTTTTTCAGCGGCGAAATGGCAGTGTTAGAGGACCACTGCGTTAATTTTGTGTGATCCATATGGTTAGCAGCCTCACTCGCTCCGGCCGAATTTGTTTCGTCTGATACGTTCGTCGATTCAGCGGATGGTTCCCGTGGATTTCCGGTACAAGCGGATAGGGACAATGTCAGCATTCCAATTAGAAAAAGAGAAAAAAGCCGCTTCAATTTCAGCACCTCCATTTTTAATAAAACACATTAGGATCTCTTTGCTGAATAAGTGGCTTTTTTGCTTTAGATTGTTGCATCATTTTATTCTAATACGCTACATATGATCGACCGGCTCGATCCCCAGCACCTTTAAATGAAGCTCCAAGATCCGCTTGGTCAGCGCCATCAGGGCAACCCAATCCCCACGTTTTTGCAAATCCTGCTCACTGAGCACGTGGCTATCGTGATAAAAACGCGAAAATAAAAGAGGCGATTTGATAGGCATGCTCGCAAATCTCGTTGGGCGCCCTTTCGCTGATTGCACGGCAAAACACATCTCCGCTCAGTAGCAGCTGTGTAATGAGCATCCGCTCTGTATCGCTATAAAAACGTGTGGGCGCAGGCATTGGGGCAGTTCCAACCTTTTTGAGCACAGAGCATATCCGTGTGACGGTATAGAGCAGATAGGTGCCGGTTTTCCCCTCAAAAGAAAGAAATTTTTCTAAATCAAAAATATAGTCCTTGGTACGCTGATTGACCAGGTCGCCAAATTTGATGGCGGCTATGCCAATTTTGCGGGCGCATTCTTCCTGCTCCCCCTCTGAGAGAAACGAGGAGGTTTCCATTTTTGTCCGCGCCGCCGATGTAACCGTATGGATAAGATCCTCTAAGCGCATCACGCCGCCATCGCGTGTTTTATAAGGTCTCCCATCCGGCCCGTTCATCGTGCCGAATCCCAAAAATTGGAGCTCCGTATCCAAAGGAATCACCCCGGCCTTTTCGCACAGCGAAATACCTGCGTAAAATGAAGGCTCTGACGGTTATCTACCACATACCAGATGCGGTCCGGCGCAAAATCACGCTGGCGCTGTAAGAGCGTGGCAAGGTCTGTTGTGGCATAGATATTGGAGTGATCCGATTTTTTGACGATTACGGGAGGCACGGGCGCCTTATCCTCTGCTTGCGCCACATCGACCACAAGGGCGCCGTCGCTCAGGCGTAGGAGATTTTGGCTTTCTAGTATCTGCATCAATTCCGGAATATACTGCTCTGAGTCGCTCTCACCATACCACAGATCGAAGCTGACGCCGAGCTTTTCATAATTTTGCTTTAAATCCGCAACAGAAACCCGCATCAGCTCCTGCCACAGAGCGCGGTAGCCTGCATGGCCTTCCTGTAGCTTCACGGTTGCTTGCTTTGCACGCTCACGAAAAGCGGGGTCTTCCTTGCTACGGGCATTTGCAAAAGGATACACCTCGCTGAGCATATCCGGATCGAGCGGCGGCACCGATTCTCTCTCCGGCCCAAAATCTGAAGCGAAACAGCGCCACTCTGGATGCCGGTCGGAAAGCTCCGCAATCACCAAGCCGATCTGGAGCCCCCAATCCCCCAAATGGATATCGCTAATCACGCGGTAGCCGCATGCGCGTGCAATACGCTTGAGCGCCTCCCCGATGATCGCGGAGCGAAGATGGCCAATATGAAGAGGTTTCGCCACATTCGGCCCGCCATAATCGATCAGAATGGTTTCATCCTGCCCAATTTGCGGAATTCCTAGGCTGGAATCCTGGGCGACCTTTGCCGCATAGGCTGCAAGCCATTCATCCTCGGCGTTAAATTTAAAAATCCAGGGCCTGCGGGCTCTGCCTTGGAAAAAAGCGGGCTGCCCTCCAAGCAGACGCAACCTCGCCGGCAATCGCTGCTGGAGCCTTGTGATACTGCTTCGCCGCGGCAAACGCGCCATTACATTGGAAAGGGCTTAAATCGATCCGGTCCGACACTTGAACCATTCCATATTTCGCTTCATATCCACAGGCGGCAAACGCGCTGCCGACCCCCTGTGTGAATTCATCAATCACTGTATGCAACGATCATCCATCCTTTTGTGTTTTTTTCTGTTCAAAAAGGCCGGGTGCTGTCTCCTGTGCAATGGAGACCAATCGTCGGAGACGATGATTGACGCCAGAGCGGGAAATCGGTTCAGAAAGCGCCTCCCCCAGCTCTCGCAGGCTCATTTCCGGGTTTTCCAACCGGAGCAGGGCAATTTCTTTGAGTTCTTCCGGCAGGGATTCCAGCCCGGCATGCTCAAGGATCGTTTCAATAGCATAAACCTGCTCCGCCGCTGCATTGGCAGTACGGGAGATATTCGCCGTTTCAAAATTGATTTTGCGGTTGATATTATTGCGCATATCTTTATACATTTTGATGCCCATCAATTCCAGCGCAGCGTTTTGAGCGCCCATCAGCGTAAGAATTTCTTCAATCCGCTCGCTATCCTTGCAATAAACCACATGGCTCCCCTTGCGCTCCAGCTGCTTGGAGCGAGGTTCCATTCATGCAGAAGCTTTGCCAGATCACGGCTAATATAGCGGTAAGGAACAACGAATTCGAGATGATAGTCCTTTTCCGGATCGGTCAAGGTCCCACAGGCGGGAAAAGCGCCCCGTAAAAGCGCTGCCATACAACAATCACCTGCAAGGTTCGCCCGGTTCAGCCGAAGGGCCAGCTCCCCTTTTTCATGCCCAAAAGCCGCCATCACCTGCTGCCGCTGAGAAGCTGTACGGACGCTTACTTTAAATTTTCCAGAAGAAGACTGTGTCAAATTTGCCTCTACCCCAGCCTCTCGTTGGATGCCTTCGCGGTACATCCGCGCGATCTGCTCTGTATCTGTCTGCATAGACATTTCAACAAAAGAAAAGGCCCTGCTGAACAACAGCAAACCATACGTTTGCGCGTGCATACAGCAAGGTGTATTCTCAACAGCAGCCAGCTCTGCTTTTACCTGTGATGAAAATGACATAGATGCGCTCCCTATCCCTCTCCATAAATCAAATAAAAAAAACGGTATGAAAAGCAGTCGAAGCCGAACACAGCCTATTTTTTGATATCCCGATGCTGGATGCTGACACGCAGGCCCTGCTGTGCAAAATGCTCGCTCAACAGCTCGGCAAACACCACCGAACGATGCCGCCCGCCTGTGCAGCCCACCGCGATAACCAACTGGCTCTTCCCCTCATTTCGATAGAGCGGAACCAAATAATCCACCAGTGACATGAGCTTGGGCACCAAGCCCTGCGCCTGCGGCCATTTCATAACAAAATCCCGCACCGGAGCCTCCAGCCCAGTGTGGCCTTTGAGCTCGTCCACATAAAAGGGATTTGGCAGGCACCGCACATCGAAAACCAAATCCGATTCGTTTGGGATGCCATATTTGAAGCCGAACGAGACGCAGTGGATTTGCATGATCCGGGCGGAGTCCTCCAAAAACATTCCGGCAATCCGCTCGCGAAACTGCGTGGTTGTGTACTGGGAGCTATCCACAATATAATCCGCGCGCTGGCGGGCAGGCGCCAAAATCGCCCGCTCCGCATTAATCGCGTCGTCGATGGAGCCCTTTGCCTTATCGGAAAGCGGGTGCTTACGGCGCGTTTCCTTATACCGGCGGCGAATGATCTCATTGCTCGCTCGATAAAAAGGAGCTTGTAGTCGCAGCCCATTGCCTTGAGTTCGTCAAGGGATTCCAGAAAATCATCAAAAAAATTCCCGGCCCGGATATCGGTTACAACCGCTACCTTATCGCGCTTTTCCTGCGATTGGAGAATTAGCTGTGCAAAGGTGCGGATCAGTTTGGGAGGAATATTGTCAACGCAAAAAAGCCGATATCTTCCAGGGCGTCAACCGCACGGGACTTTCCTGCGCCAGACATTCCAGTGATGATAATAAAGTCCATTTTATTTCCTCCTCGTGCGCCCTAGACAGCTGAAAAGCCCAAGAAACGAACCTCCGGCTCTAACCGAACGCCTTTTTTCGCATATACCGTATTCTGAATCAAGCGGATCAGGGCAAGAATATCTGCCGATGTTGCACCGCCGTGATTGATGACAAAGCCTGCATGTTTCTCGCTCACCTGCGCTCCGCCGACAGACGCCCCTTTTAGACCACAGCTCTCGATCAGAGCGCCGGCAAAATAGCCCTCCGGCCGCTTAAAGGTGCTACCTGCGCTTGGATATTCCAAAGGCTGCTTCGCCTTACGGCGGGCGATCAAATCCTCCATGCGGGCCTGGATCTCTGTCTTGTCGCCAGGAGCCAAGCGTAGAAGCAGAGAGGTAATCAAAAATCCATTTTCCCGGTATGCGCTGCGCCGGTATCCAAGCGCCAGCTCCTCCCCCACAAGCCTGCCGCGCTCGCCGCTTTGCGTCAAATGTGTGCAGCCGGTTAAAACATCCTTCATCTCGCCGCCATAAGCGCCCGCGTTCATAAATGCCGCTCCACCCGCACTCCCCGGAATGCCAAAGGCAAACTCTAAGCCGGTCAAACCTTTCTCCAAAGCGAACCGGCACAGGCGATTCATGCTGACGCCCGCCCCGCAGGTGATCATACCATCCTGCTCGTGCAGCAAATGAAGCCCCGGCACCAGGCAAAGCACAACGCCGCGGATCCCCTCGTCCGCAACCAGCACATTGCTTCCATTGCCCAAAATTACCGGCTGAAGCCCCTGCGCATTGCAGCATCGTAAAATTTGAGCCAATTGCCCTTCCTCCTGGGGTTCGACCAACAGGTCGGCAGGCCCGCCCGTCCGGAAGGAGGTATACTCCTCATGGGGCATCGCGCTTTGCCGGGCAGCCGAGATCAATGGCAATCGCCTCTACCGCATCGAGTCCGTTCATGCAATTCTCATACCTTTCCGAATTCGCCTCCCCACGGCCAATAGCAGCGGGAAGGCGAATGAGATTTGATATTTTAGCCTTTTTACGTCCTCAACACAACCGAGTAGGACAGGCGTTGAATCTTCTGATACATCATGAGCCAACCGGGAGCAGTTGACCAAATCCGCAACGTCAATGATCCAGCAGCGCAGCGCCGATCACGCCCGCATCATTTCCCAGCTCTGCCGAGCAAATTCTCGTCTGTTTGGAGGAATACATACTGTAGCGCTCCCGACGGACATGCTGGCGAAGGGGCTCCAGCAGCGTTTCCTTCTCATGGCCGATGCCGCCGCCCACGCAGATGATTTCCGGCTGAAAAATATTGATGGCATTGATAATTCCACATGCTACATAATAAATATAACGGTCTACCACGCGCTTTCCGGCAACATCGCCCTTGCGCATTGCGTCAAAGGCTGTGCGCCCATTGACCGCATCAATATTATTATCAACCAGTTCCCACATCATACTATCCTGCGCATGGCGCATCTCATCCTTTGTCTGCGCAATCAATGCAGTGGCCGAAGCATAGCGCTCCCAACATCCGCGGCGGCCGCAGTTGCACTGCTCGCCATCGACTACAATCACCATATGGCCCATTTCGCCCGCGGCAAAGTTCGCACCGTTGAGGATATGCCCATCCACAATAATGCCGCTTCCCACGCCTGTGCCAAGCGTAATGGCAATGAAATCTTTTACGCCCGCGCCTGCGCCCGCTTTCGCCTCACCATACGCCGCGCAGTTAGCGTCGTTCCAAATAGACCGGCTTGCCAAGGCGTTCACGCAGCATTTCCTGCGCAGGGACGTTTTGGAAATCCAGGTTATTTGAAAATTCGATATAACCGGTCTTTTTATTGACCGTACCCGGCGTGCCAACCCGACGGAGGAGATATCATCATTGTGAGCCGGCGGCCTCAACTGCCATATGAACGGTTTTTGTAATATCATCAAAATCTCCGCAGCCGGGCGGGGCGCATTGGTTTTTAATTCACCAACACCAATAATTTTGACTGATCGTCCACTACGCCTGAACGGATATTTGTGCCGCCTAAATCAACGCCTACTCTGTACATATTCCCAGTCCTCCGTGTTCCAAAATCTATCTATCATATAAATTGCTTTGCCAGGCAATCCAATGAAAACCGCCGCATGCGCACCCCACGGCAGAATGCGCTCGAAGCGTTTCATTCATTCGCCCGCGCGAAAAGCCAATCTAAAAGCGCTGCCAAATCCCAGGATCGGGAGCGTCCGGCTCACAGCCGTCGTCCATCCCCAAATTGCGCAGCAGCTCCCGCGCCGCATTGTAGCCCATCTTTTTCTGACGATTGTTCATCGCGGCTACTTCAATGATGATTGCAAGATTGCGGCCCGGCTTTACCGGAATCACAGCCGCCGGCACACTGATGCCGAGAATTGTGGTAAACTCGTTATCAAGGCCCATGCGGTCGTATACCTTTTCACTGTCCCACGGCTCCAACTGAATGACAAGATCAATTTTTTCCGTCATCTTAACGGCGCCCATGCCAAAAATACGGCGGGCGTTGATAATGCCAACCCCGCGCAGCTCAATAAAATGGCGGATATTATCAGGAGCAGAGCCAACCAACGTGCGGGAAGAAACGCGGCGGATTTCAACAGCATCGTCTGCGATCAGGCGATGGCCACGTTTAATCAGCTCAATTGCCGTTTCACTTTTGCCCACGCCGCTGTCGCCAAGGATTAAAACCCCTTCGCCTGCTACCTCGACGAGCACGCCGTGGCGTGTTACCCGCTGGGCTAGTTCGACATTCAAATAGGAAATCAGAGCGGACATAAAGCTGGAGGTTGTATCCGCCGTGCGCAAAAGGGGCACGGCGTATTTTGTGCATTTTCCCGCAGCACATCCGGGCATTCCAGATTGCGGGTAATCAACACCGCACAAGGCTGGCGGCACATGAAGTTTTCTACGCGCTTTGCACGCTCTTCCGGCGATAGGCTATCAAGAAACGCAAGCTCTGTCAGCCCTAGGAACTGCACGCGGCTTGGATCAAAATAATCGTTGTAGCCCGTCAGAATTAAGCCGGGGCGGTTTACATCATAGGAAGAAATATAGAGATCAGATGCAGCCTTCGGCAAATAAAGCGCCTCCAGGGAGTGATCCCGGATAACCTTTTCAAGGGAAACAGAATATTTGGAACTCATAAGCACCGCCTTTTCTGCCCACGCAACGGGGAACCGCTGCCGCCGGCTTCCAAAAATTTTATTCCATTCTACATTTTAAATCGTTTGCATCAGTGCACAGGGGTACACATCGGTTTAGCACTGTGCCGCGCCCCTGGCTGCGTTATCCTCCTTGCTTTCCGGCAAGGAAAGCTGCGCCGTCTGCCTTGCCAGAAGCACGGCCACAGGCTGAAAACTCCAAAGGACCGTCAAGGCGTCCCAGACGCAGGATGACAAGAACCGCAGGGCGACGGCTGGCTGTCGCCAGTCGAGCCCGAGAACGCAGTCAGCATGCGTTTGGGCACGCCCTGACGGCGATGCTCCCCCTGTACACTGATGCTTTTGTTCTATTATACAGATTTACAGCAATGAATGCAAGAATCCGGTAAGGTTCATCATTGAAAAGGCCTGCTATTTCGGATAGAATAAATCTGTAATCAAACCTATGGAATGGAGGATGTTTTTTATGACCAAACTCGCACCGAAGCGTGTATCTGATTCCATGACCAGCCAAGTGCAGATTATCATGCCGGAGCATATTAACGGTTATCACCGGCTTTTTGGAGGCCAGCTTGTTGAATGGATCGATGTGGTCGCGGGCGTGGTAGCGCGCCGCCACAGCAATCGGAATGTGACCACGGCCTTTATTGACCATCTGCATTTTAAGGCGCCGGCCTACGCGACGATACCGTTGTCATTAAGGGGCGAATCACCTATGTGGGCCGCACTTCGATGGAGGTGCGGGTGGACACCTTTGTGGAAAGCCTCAACGGCGAGCGCAAGCTTGTCAACCGCGCCTATCTCGTCACCGTTGCGCTCGATGATGATGAGAAGCCGGTTGAGGTGCCGAAGCTTATCCTGGAAACGCCTGAGGATGAGGCGGAGTGGGAGGCGGGCTGCGCCGTAGCCTGCTGCGCCGGCAGCGCCGGGAGGAAGAAAAAGAGCTCCTGCGCCAAATTGAAGAAAGAGGCGCGCTGTGATCCTCAGCGCCAGCCGCCGCACGGATATCCCGGCATGGTATGGAGCATGGTTTCTCAACCGGCTGCGGGAGGCTTTGCCCTTGTGCCGAATCCATATGCCGAAAATTTGCATATGCTTCGCAAAATTCCGCTCTCGCCGGACGTGGTGGATTGTATTGTATTTTGGAGCAAAAACCCACGTCCGTTTTTCGATTTTTTGCCGGAAATCCAACAACTGGGCTATCCCTTCTATTTTCAGTTCACACTCAACCCCTATGAGGCGGCGATTGAACAGAATCTCCCCGCTTTGGATGAGCGATTGATACGTTTCACCGCCTGAGCGCTATCATTGGGCCGGAGCGCATCGTTTGGCGATATGATCCCGTTATCATCGATGAGGCACATCCTTTAAACTGGCACGGGGAGCAATTTGAACGCTTGTGCGCGCTTCTCCATGCCGATACATGCCGTTGTGTTTTCAGCTTTTTTGACCGCTATGCAAAGGATCAAAGTGGTTTTCGCGAGGTAGAGGAGGCACAATGCGAGCTGTTGCGCGTAGCTTTTCCAGCACAGCGGCGCGCTACGATCTGCCGCTTTCTACCTGTTCGGAGGCGGTGGACCTGACCCCGTATAGGATTACCCATGCGGCCTGTATCGATTCCGAGCAAATCCGTCGTATTCTTGGCCGCCCCGTCCATGCGAAAAAGGATCCCAATCAGCGCCCCTTTTGCGGCTGCATGGAAAGCATGGATATCGGTTCGTATCATAGCTGCATCAACGGTTGTATTTACTGCTATGCTAACCAGGGGATAGAACGGGCCCGCCGAAGAATGCAAAGGCATGAACCGCATTCTCCCATGCTGCTTGGTCATCCGGATGGAACGGAGAAAATCGTCGAAGTCCGTGCGGAAAGTCTACTTATCGCGCAAACCTCGCTGTTTGATTAGACGGATAAAAAACTCTCCATCTATCGGTTCCGTATTAGAAGGATGTCGTTTTGCTATGCCGCAATTGATTTTAGGGTGCCATCTCTCTTCCTCCAAGGGCTTTCTTGCCCTAGGCCGCAACGCCCTGCACATTGGGGGCGAATACATTTCAGTTTTTCACCCGCAATCCGCGCGGCAGCAAGGCAAAGCCCTTGGATCGCCGATGCGCAGG
>ENA-OQEX01001131-OQEX01001131.1-human-gut-metagenome-genome-assembly--contig:-NODE-1131-length-10909-cov-3.015767_pt1 | contig 10909 bp, 11 predicted proteins | sample MGYA00242802_ERZ504649 | MGnify/ENA primary metagenome ERZ504649 (study PRJEB26092, sample SAMD00036194) | human gut metagenome | host: Homo sapiens | study: EMG produced TPA metagenomics assembly of... | reverse complement strand
CTTGCCCCCTACGTATTACCGCGGCTGCTGGCACGTAGTTAGCCGGGGCTTCTTAGTCAGGTACCGTCATTTTCTTCCCTGCTGATAGAGCTTTACATACCGAGATACTTCTTCACTCACGCGGCGTCGCTGCATCAGGGTTTCCCCCATTGTGCAATATTCCCCACTGCTGCCTCCCGTAGGAGTTTGGGCCGTGTCTCAGTCCCAATGTGGCCGTTCACTCTCTCAAGCCGGCTACTGATCGTCGCCTTGGTGAGCCGTTACCTCACCAACCAGCTAATCAGACGCGGGTCCATCCTGTACCACCGGAGTTTTTACCCCTGCACCATGCGGTGCTGTGGTCTTATGCGGTATTAGCAGTCATTTCTGACTGTTATCCCCCTGTACAGGGCAGGTTACCCACGCGTTACTCACCCGTCCGCCACTCAATCACCAAATCTTCAGTTCCGAAGAAAATCAAATAAGGTGTTTCGTTCGACTTGCATGTGTTAAGCACGCCGCCAGCGTTCATCCTGAGCCAGGATCAAACTCTCATGTTCAATGTTGATCCAAGTTCAAGAAGCACTAGCTTCTTTATCCTTGTTATTACTGTTCTTATAAAGAACGTTCGTTGATTTTTACTAAAATCATCTGAAAAATTCATTAGAATTTTCAAGGTTGTCTTATTGTTCAGTTGTCAAAGATCTTTTTGTGATCCGCTTCGTATAAGAAGCTTTATTATTATATCACTTTGTTCTTAGCTTGTCAAGAACTTTTTTGATTTATTTTGTTGACCCGTTCTTCATAAGAACCGCAGCAACTTTTATATCATATCATTTTCATTTCATTCTGTCAAGAGTTTTTTTGATTTATTTTATTCAATTGTTGTGATCGTTCTCCGTCCAACAATTCAAATAAATAAATGCTCTTTTCATTATCTTTCTAAATGATATTTGTTACTCTGCTATAAGCAGTGCAACTTCTATAAGATATCACACTTTTACATCCATGTCAATACCTTTTGTCAAAAAATTAAATCCTCCTATTTGGAAGATTTAATAAGCGCAGAAGGAGGGATTTGAACCCTCGCACCGCGTAAACGGTCTATACCCTTAGCAGGGGCACCTCTTCAGCCACTTGAGTACTTCTGCAAATGCCTAAATATCAATATATTTAATTGCATCCGTCATTCACATGACGCTTGAATATCTTACCAAAGTAATTTCCTTTTGTCAATAGGTTTTGATTGATTATTTTAATTTTTTGAAATTTTCTACTGCAGTCTCATAAAGATTATTCCCCTGATTGTCAATTACTACAATAACTGGAAAGTTTTCAACTCTTAATTTTCGAATTGCTTCTGTTCCCAGATCATCATAAGCGATTACTTCCGCCTCCTTAATACACTTTGAAAGAAGTGCTCCTGCTCCTCCAACTGCGGCAAAATATACTGCACCATTCTGTTTTATTGATTCAATGACTTCTGAAGATCGTTTCCCTTTTCCGATCATACCTTTTAATCCTTGATCAAGCATCGTTGGGGTATATTTATCCATTCTACTGCTTGTTGTCGGTCCTGCTGATCCAATGACCTGTCCTTCTCTTGCTGGTGTTGGCCCGAGATAATAAATAAACTGCCCTTTTACATCTACTGGTAATTCTTTCCCATCTAACAGCGTTTCATACATTCTTTTATGTGCCGCATCTCTAGCTGTATAGATCGTTCCTGTCAAATATACATAATCTCCAGATTTAAGCTCTGCCAACTCTTCTGTATTTGCTGGAACATTTAAATGTTTCTCCATAATCTTCTACTCCTTGTATTTAAAAAATACTATATTCTAAAAATTTCGTCTGAACGATAGATAATATCTAACTCTTTATAACACTCTATGTGCATGACGATTTACGTGACAGCAGATATTTACTGCTAATGGCATTCCCGCAATGTGTGTAGGGTATGTCTCAATATTAAGTCCTAACGCAGTTGTTGAACCTCCAAGCCCTCCTGGACCAATACCTAACTGATTGATTTCTTCTAACAATTCTTTCTCTAATTTCGCAATATGTGGCTTCTCAGATGGTGTATCTAAGTTTCTCGTCAATGCCTTCTTAGCTAGAAATGCTGCTTTTTCAAAACTTCCACCCAATCCAACACCTACAACCATTGGTGGGCAGGCATTAGGTCCTGCATCTTTGACTGCCTGAATTACTGATTTCTTTATCCCCTCTTCTCCATCTGCTGGTTTTAACATAAATATACGACTCATATTTTCACTTCCAAATCCTTTTGGAGCTACTAGAATTTCAAGATTTTCCCCTGGGACAATATCTATATGCATGATCGCAGGTGTATTATCTTTTGTATTCTCACGGATCAACGGATCCTTTACAACAGATTTCCTAAGATATCCTTCTGTATACCCCTGACGCACCCCTTCGTTAACTGCATCATGTAAATCCATACCCTCAATATGAACATCCTGTCCGATATTTAAAAATACGATTGCCATTCCTGTATCCTGACAGATTGGAATCTGATCTGCTGCTGCAATTTCCATATTTTCCTGCAATTGATTTAAAATCTGTTTTCCTAATGGGCTCTTTTCACTTTCTGTTGCATTCTTAAAACGGCATTTCATATCTTCTGTCAGAGATAAATTTGCCTCGATGCACATCTCTTTTATATTCTTGATGATCTCATCTGTATGAATCGTTCTCATGTTTTCCTCCAAAAATATTTTATTGTCACTGCCAAAATATCATAAATTTTCCTGCAAATAAAGCTGCATCAGATTTTGACCTTGGTATCATTGTTTTATTATATAACGAAATCAGGACATAGACAATTCATCTACACCCTGATTTTTATTTTTATTCTTCTGTTGTATTTTTTTCCATTTCGTCTTCAAGCTTCTCTTCACGGACTTTTGCGATGCTGGCTACTTCAACATTTTCACCAACATTCATAACTTTTACTCCAGAAGTATTTCTTCCAAGAATAGAAATAGAATCTACCGCTGTACGTATGATAATTCCCTCTGTTGTGATCATCATAATCTCATTATCGTCATTCACAGCCTTCACACCTACAACATCACCTGTCTTTTCTGTGATCTTGTAGCACTTAATTCCTTTACCACCACGATGCTGTGTTGTAAACTCAGAAGTCAGTGTACGTTTACCCATACCATTTGCAGATACGATCAGTAACGCTTCTCCCTGACTGTCAAGCTGCATTCCAATAACTTCGTCATCACCTGTCAGATTGATTCCACGAACCCCCATAGAAGTTCGTCCAATACATCTGACGTCACTCTCATGGAAACGGATACACTGTCCATTCTTCGTTACAAGGAATACATCCTCATCATCTTCCGTATATTTAACTTCAATCAGCTGGTCATCATCTTTTAATGTGATTGCTGCTAATCCTGTCTTACGGATATTTGCATATTCCATGATAGATGATTTCTTAACAACACCATATTTCGTTGCCATTAACAGATATTTTCCTTCTTCGTAATCTACAAGTGGAATCACTGCTGTAATCTTCTCTCCTGGCTGTAACTGAAGCAGATTAACGATTGCACTTCCTCGTGCTGTTCTTCCACTCTCAGGAATCTCATATGCTTTCAGACGATATACACGTCCTGTATTTGTAAAGAACATGATATAGTGATGTGTCGTTGTCATAAACAGTTCTTCGATGTAATCCTCATCGATTGTCTGCATTCCCTTGATACCTTTACCACCACGATTCTGACTTTTGAAATTATCAACAGTCATTCTCTTGATATATCCAAGTTTTGTCATTGTGATCACAGTATTTTCTCTAGGGATCAGATCTTCCATGGAAATATCATCAACATCAAATCCAATCTGTGTTCTTCTTTCATCGCCATATTTGTCACGGATCAGTGCAATTTCATCTTTGATAACTCCAAGTAATTTCTTTTCATCTGCAAGAATTGCCTTCAATTCACCGATACGCTCCATCAATTCTTTGTATTCTTTTTCAAGTTTGGCACGTTCCAAACCATTCAGTGCTCTCAGACGCATATCAACGATTGCCTGTGCCTGTGCATCTGAAAGTCCAAAGCGTTCCATCAATTCAAGCTTGGCTGCCTGAATGTTCTCGGCTCCACGAATGATCTTGATCACTTCATCGATGTTATCCTGTGCGATCAGTAATCCTTCTAAGATATGCGCGCGTTCTTCCGCTTTATTTAATTCATAGCGTGTTCTTCTTGTCACAACATCTTTCTGGTGTGTCAGATAGTAATCTAGCATCTCATGTAGATTCATTGTCTTTGGCTGTCCATCAACAAGTGCCAGCATGATCACACCAAATGTATCCTGAAGCTGTGTATGTTTATATAACTGGTTCAGGATTACGTTCGCATTCGCATCACGACGAAGTTCGATGCAGATACGCATACCACTTCTGTCAGATTCATCACGAAGCTCTGTAATTCCTTCCACTTTCTTTTCTCTTACCAAAGCTGCGATCTTCTCGATCAGTCTTGCTTTGTTTACCATGTATGGAAGCTCTGTTACGATAATACGCTGCTTTCCATTTGCCATTGCCTCAATATCTGTAACAGCACGTACTTTAATCTTTCCACGGCCTGTACGGTAAGCCTGATCAATTCCAGAACGTCCAAGGATCGTCGCTCCTGTAGGAAAATCCGGTCCTTTAATGATCTCTAATAATTCTTCAATCGTTGTCTCACGATCTTCCTCAACCTGGTTATCAATGATCTTAATAACTGCATTAATAACCTCTCTAAGATTATGAGGCGGAATGTTCGTAGCCATACCAACCGCGATTCCCTGTGTACCATTCACTAATAAGTTTGGAAAACGAGAAGGTAAGACAGCTGGTTCTTTCTCTGTCTCATCAAAGTTTGGTCTGAAATCAACTGTATTCTTGTTAATATCAGCCAGAAGCTCCATAGAAATCTTGCTTAATCTTGCTTCTGTATAACGCATGGCAGCTGCACCATCACCATCAACAGAACCAAGTTCCATGTCCATCTACCAATGGATATCTCGTGGACCATTCTTGTGCCATATTAACTAACGCACCATAGATAGAGCTGTCACCATGTGGATGATATTTACCCATTGTATCACCGACGATACGAGCGCATTTACGATGTGGTTTATCAGGTCCATTATTTAATTCTATCATCGCATAAAGAATTCTTCTCTGTACCGGCTTCAAACCGTCACGCACATCTGGAAGAGCTCTGGAAGCGATAACGCTCATGGCATAATCAATATATGAATTCTCCATTGTTTTTTTGAGGTCAATGTCATGAACTTTATCAAAAATTGTATTCTCGTCCATTTGTTTCTCCCTTCCTAAATATCAAGATTCTGTACATATTTTGCGTTTGCTTCAATAAATTCTCGTCTTGGTTCTACCTGATCACCCATCAGTGTTGTAAATGTCAGATCGATCTCTGAAGCTGAATCTTCATCGAGGTTTACTCTTAATAAAATTCTCTTCTCAGTCCATGGTTGTATCCCATAACTGTTCTGCATCCATCTCTCCAAGACCTTTGTAACGCTGGATCTTGTTATTGTTATCTCGTCCGATTTCCTGAAGAATGTTGTTTAATTCCTCATCACTGTAAGCATACCAGAACTTCTTATTCTTCTCTACACGGTAAAGAGGAGGCTGGGCAAGATATACATACCCTTTCTTGATCAATTCCGGCATAAAGCGGTATATGAACGTCAGAAGCAGTGTGGCGATATGTGCACCATCAACATCGGCATCTGTCATGATGATGATCTTATGGTATCTTAATTTCTCGATATCAAAATCTTCATGAATTCCTGTACCAAATGCTGTGATCATTGCCTGAATCTCTTTATTGACAAGTACTTTATCAACCTTGCCTTCTCAACATTTAAGATCTTACCACGAAGAGGCAAGATTGCCTGAGTTGCACGGGAACGAGCTGTCTTTGCAGAACCACCCGCAGAATCTCCCTCGACGATATAGATCTCACAGTTTTCCGGATTCTTATCTGAACAATCGGCAAGTTTTCCAGGAAGACTCATACCATCAAGTGCTGTCTTTCTTCTTGTAAGATCTCGCGCTTTTCTCGCAGCATCTCTTGCTCTCTGTGCAAGTACAGCCTTCTCACAGATTATCTTCGCAACCTGAGGATTTTGTTCTAAGAAATATTTCAACTGCTCAGATAAAATACTATTAACTGCACCCCTCGCTTCACTATTTCCTAATTTCTGTTTTGTCTGACCTTCAAACTGAGGTTCCCCGATCTTAATACTGATAACAGAAGTCAATCCTTCACGAATATCTTCACCACTTAAGTTATCTTCTTTTTCTTTCAGAAGGTTATTCTTTCTCGCATAATCATTAAACGTTGATGTCAATGCCATCTTAAATCCAGATAAATGTGTACCACCTTCCGGCGTAATGATATTATTTACAAAACTTAAGGATGTCTCATTGTAAGAATCGTTATGTTGGAATGCAACTTCAACATACACACCATCTTTTTCACCCTCACAATAGATCACATCTGGATAAAGTGCTTCTTTCCCCTTGTTCAGGTAAGTCACAAATTCTTTAATACCACCTTCATAGTGGAACGTTTCAGAAACCTGTTCTTCCCCACGATCATCTGTTAAGACGATTTTTAAATTCTTTGTTAGGAAAGCTGTCTCCCTTAACCTTCTCTTCAGCGTATTATAATCAAAATCAATCGTCTCAAAATCGTTGCATCTGGATAAAATGTAACCGTTGTTCCAGTTTTATCTGTATCTCCAAGAACTTTCAGCGGATAACATACTTTTCCTCTCTCATAACGCTGTTTGTGAATATGTCCTTCCTTGCAGACTGTAACTTCCAACCAGTCAGATAAAGCATTAACCACAGAAGATCCTACACCATGAAGACCTCCGGATACTTTATATCCTCCACCGCCAAATTTACCTCCTGCATGAAGGATCGTAAATACAACTTCAACGCTGGATACACCTTTTTTCTTATTGATCCCAACCGGAATTCCACGCCCATTATCCTCAACCGTTACAGAGCCGTCTTTGTTCAATGTTACGATGATCGTATCACAGAATCCAGCCAGAGATTCATCTACGGCATTATCTACAATTTCGTATACCAGATGATGAAGTCCTTTTTCTGATGTACTACCAATGTACATTCCGGGTCTTTTACGTACAGCTTCCAACCCTTCCAGAATCTGGATCTGATCAGCTCCATATTCTCCATTTTTTTGTGTACCCATAGTTTCCTCCTAATTTTCCTTTACAATTTTTCCTGCTTTTATCTGAAACATCCGTTGGATCGGCAGATGTTTACTAATAAATTCATCCAGACCTGTACAGGTAATGATCGTCTGCGTATCCTTGATACTCTCTAGTAAATACGTCTTACGATTACTGTCAAGTTCAGATAAAACATCATCAAGCAGCAGGATCGGTGACTCTTTCATCACTTCTCTCATCAACTGGATCTGTGCCAGCTTCAAAGAGAGTGCTGCTGTCCGCTGCTGCCCTTGGGAACCATATTTGCGGATATCAATCCCATTCACAATAAAACTGATATCATCCCTGTGCGGTCCCACTGTCGTTGTAGAATATTTTAAATCTTTTTGTCTCTTCTTTGCAAGTTCCGTTAAATAACTATCATACCCTACATCGCGGTCATATTCCAGTAAAATTTTTTCTTTCCCGCCAGTTAATTTATTGTGAATCTTTTGACAAACTTCACCCAAATGTTTGATAAATTTTTCACGATATTTAATAACCTCTGAGCCATATTTTACGAGCTGAATATCCCATGCTTCTAATGTTTCTATCAGATTATTCTGAAAACGTATCTGTTTTAACAGATTATTTCTCTGAACTAGTATTTTATTATAATTTGTTAATTGATACAGATATAATCTTTCCATTTGGGATAATTCAATATCGAGAAATTTTCTTCTTTCACTTGGACCACTCTTTACAATCTTTAAATCTTCGGGCGAAAATAAAATTACCGGAATCTGTCCCAACAGATCACTGGATCTTCGAATCGGAATTCTGTCAATTGCCACACCTTTTGCTTTATTTTTTTTAAGATGCATATCTACTGATGATCAATTCCCTGTTTTTCAAAATGAATTCTTATGTGAGCTTCATTCTCTTCAAACTTTATCAACTCCCGGTCCTTATTTCCACGGTGTGATTTTGTTGTCGCACTTAAATAAATTGATTCCAGAATATTGGTCTTTCCCTGGGCATTATCTCCATACAATAAATTCGTTCCACTCGCAAAATTCATGGAAAGTTCGTCATAATTTCGATAATTTTTTAATTCCAAAGATTTAATAATCATACTACTCCAAACTATTTGACGATATGAATCTCCTGACCATCAAAAGATACAACTTCGCCACCATATAATTTTTTTCCTCTTCTTGTTTCAACTTCTCCATTCACAAGAACTTCACCATCCTGAATGACAATTTTTGCCACAACTCCAGAATCTACAAGTCCAGCTGCTTTTAATGCCTGTCCAAGTTTAATAAATTCATCTTTAAGTTTAATTTCCATCTCAAAAGTCCTTTCTTAATGATTAAAATTAACCGGAAGAATCAGATAATTGTATGTTCCTGCATCATCTTTGATATAACAAGGTGCTTTCGGATTTACCAGATAAATATTGATTTCTTCATCATCGATCACTCGAAGAACATCCATCAAAAACTTTGGATTAAAGCCAATTAACAGATCTCTTCCTTCTTTTTGGATCAGAATTTCTTCTTCCATAGATCCAAAGAAAGAATTAATATTTAATTTTAATGAATGGTCAGCAATATCGATAATAATTGGTTTTTTATCAGATTCACGAATCAAAAGACTCGCTCTGTCGATACAATTTAAAAATTCTTTTTTGTTAATTGTAATCTTTGTTTCATAATCACTAGATAACATCTGGCTTATCTTATAATATTCCCCTTCCAGCAATCTTGAAACAACTCTTGTATTATCAAATTCAAATAAAATATGTTTTGAAGTTACATAAATTGAAACATTTTCATCCATTTCTCCAGAAATGATCTTCACAATTTCTTGTAAAGTTTTCCCAGGAACGACAACTTTAAACGGATCATAATGATCTTTTAATTCAATATGTCTGATGGAAATTCGATGTCCATCTAAAGATACAACACTTAATTGGTCATCTTTTACTTCAAATAATTCACCCGTCATTAATTTCGTATTTTCATTATCCGAAATCGAAAAAATTGTTTGACGAATCACTTCTTTTAAAGAAAACTGGGATAAAGTGATACTTTGATTTTTTTCAATCTCTGGTAAAGAAGGAAATTCTTCACCTTCTTGTCCCATAATCTGAAAACATGCTTTTTCACAAGTGATCGTTGCTTTGTACTGATCATCTGTTTCTATTGTTATGTCATTATCCGGTAATTTTCTAACGATTTCAGAAAAAAGTTTTGCTTCAATTGCAATTTTACCAGGCTGATGAATCTGTCCATCAATGGTAGTTTCAATTCCAAGTTCCATATCATTGGCTGTCAGTTTGATCATACTGGCAGTTGCATCAATTAAGATACATTCCAGAATTGGCATTGTTGTTTTGGAAGGAACTGCTTTTGATACGATTCCCACACCTTTTGCCAAATTGGATTTTTGTGCAAATAATTTTTCATGTGTATAACTCCTTTCGCTGGACTAGATGAATTTTTATATATAAGATATCCGCATTAGTCGCCTTAGGATGTGTGGATATGTGTAAAACCTATGTAAACCCGTGCGGCTTCGTGGATTTCGAATGGGAAACTCATGTTGAACGGGTTTGATTTTGATGAGGATGACCTTCGGAAAAATACTACAGAGGCTGATTTTTTCTGGATAATGCTGATCGTATTTTTCAGTGAATCATTGTTTTCCATATCTTTCGACATCTTATCCACACCATGTTTCACAGTTGAATGATCTCTTCCGCCGAGGAGAGATCCGACTGTTTTCAGCGGAGTGTCTGTCATGGCACGACATAAATACATAGCAATATGGCGTGCGTTTGTCGTCTTTGCGTCACGGCTTGCACTTTTTAAGTCGGATACGGAAATTCCGAAGTGTTCGGAAACCGTCTCAATGATCAGTTCCGGTGTGATTTTACGGTTTCATCCGGAGAAATCAGATCTTTGAGCGCCTCAGCCGCAAGTGAGATATTGATCTCCTCGTTTTTTAATTTGTATAGTGCAATCAGCTTATTGAGGGAACCCTCCAGCTCCCGAATATTGGATTTGATGTTTGTGGCAATAAATTGCAGCACATCTTCCGGAATATGATAGCGTTCGAGCTGATCGGATTCGATTTTTTTCTTTAAAATCGCCATTCTTGTCTCGTAATCCGGGGCGGAGATATCGGCAATCAGCCCCCACTCAAACCTTGTGCGGAGTCGGGCTTCCAGTGTTTCGATATCTTTAGGAGGTCTTGTCCGAGGATATGATAATCTGTTTTCCAGCTACATGCAGGTGATTGAATGTGTGGAAAACTCTTCCTGGGTACTCTCCTTTCCTATAATAAACTGAATATCGTCAATCAGGAGCACATCTACATTTCTGTATTTTTCACGAAAAGCAGTCATCGGAAGTTCATTGCCGGTCTTACCACTTCTAAGAGACTCAATCAGTTCATTAGTGAAAGCCTCACTGGTCACATAGAGAACCTTCTTTTTAGGATCTTTCTCCAAAATGAAATGAGCAATTGAGTGCATCAAATGGGTCTTTCCCAGTCCGACACCTCCGTAGAGAAACAGGGGATTGTATACTTCGCCCGGTGATTCTGCGACTGCAAGAGATGCGGCATGGGCAAAGTTGTTGTTTTTGCCGACGACAAAGGTATCAAATGTGTA
>ENA-OQEX01001130-OQEX01001130.1-human-gut-metagenome-genome-assembly--contig:-NODE-1130-length-10922-cov-1.758499_pt1 | contig 10922 bp, 17 predicted proteins | sample MGYA00242802_ERZ504649 | MGnify/ENA primary metagenome ERZ504649 (study PRJEB26092, sample SAMD00036194) | human gut metagenome | host: Homo sapiens | study: EMG produced TPA metagenomics assembly of... | reverse complement strand
CATACTGCTGAGCACGATTCAGCACAACACCAGTCTGATCATCTGCTCTTTGAAGCGCAAGTGCAGGATCTGTGAATGTACTGTCCAATCCTCCTTTTGCATAAACATAGTAAATATCTTCCTCAGGAATCTGCGTATCCAGAATAATACGGTCATCACCTATATTTTTCATTTTTGCATAAACAACTAACGGTTCCTGAATTTCAGGCGTTTCAGTGAGAGCCAGTCGTATCTGAGTTCCGGTTCTGGAATTTGTCACAAGTTCCACGGATACAGTATTGGTCGAGGCTTTGGAATTATTCAGAATATTATCCTTGCTTACTGCTTTGTATCCTTTTTTTGTCTTCTTGGACAACTGAAATTCCATCATAGTGTTTCCCATGGTAATATCAGTTACATACAATCCATCCTGATGATATTCTTTTTTCAAAGTTCCATCAAATCCTTCAATACGGACCGTATGAATCCCCGTAGTCTCATGACCATTATCTCTGCGATCACATCTCCATCAACTACGATTCCATAAACAAGATCTTCATTCATAAATCCATTCAGCACTAAAGACTGTCCTGAAGATGGTGCAAGACTCCTGGTTTCTAATGTTTCAAAATCTATTTCTTTTATATTTCCGGCGCTTTCACCTTCCTGAATGATCCATGCAGCATGTGCACCTGTATCCGAAACAGCAAAGTCATCTATTTTAATTCCTTCCTCAAGAACCTCACTGGTACCATCTGAAATGTTTATCTTATAAAGCTTATTTGCAAATAAAGATAAAGAGCATTTTCTGTACTGACATAGGATAATGTTCCAAGATCCTCTTTCAGGAATTCGTAGGATTCTGTAGACGGAATAAATACTTTTTCTTCCACCACATTCTGATCATTGCTGTAATGATATACACAAACACCACAGTATCCTTCCCGAACGCCTCTGTTCATATATCCATAAAGAACAAAGTCCACATCTCCGTTATCTTCCACACGGATGATCTTTATATTATGCTGGTATCTGGAATCCCTGAAATCTCCATCCGTTTCTTTGCGGAAACTGAAAATTCTGGAAAATTTTCATCATCAGGAGAATAAGACCATAAATCCCCTTCCTGAACGAAAGCAAGACTCCTGCGTTTTCATTCATCATATATTCCACATTTTTGTCTCTGACTCCAAGTAAAAGCCCCTTGTCGGAAATGCTGATGGAGCTTTCCTCAAATACCTGTGATGCACTTCGTTTAAAATCCAGAAGCATGATTCTGGTTTCAGTATAACGCATCCGGTAAAATTCTGTCACATCATAGATTTCCTGGTTTCCATTTTCATCCAGTGCCGCAATCTGATATTCAACAGAAAGACTGGCTGTGGTTTCATTAATATCCTTCACTACAGGAATTCCCTTTCTGTAAATCTGAGGGTTCAGATTGCCCCAGCTGATCTGGGCAAATGTAGAATTGATATTAATGTCTGTATAGTTGGTAGACGTACTGGATGTGTCTGATTCCAGGTAAGCAGTCAGATCCTCGGCGGACGCTTTATCCAGACATTTTTCATAAAAGCTCGCAACAAACTTCACGTACTGAGCAGCATTCACATTGGATCTGGAAACTACTCTTGTATAGTAATAAGCTGTTCCCTTATTTGTCTCAAGAGATAATTGCAAAGAATACTCCTGATTCATCAAAAGATCACTGCTCAGCTTAATTGTTGTTGTCAGATAGCTGTCCTGTTTATCCAGACTTTTAATCTTACGGTTTTCCAGTACCTTACTGCCATCTGAAGTACGTATCTCATAGGAAAGGCTTTTCACCTTTGTATCATAGGCATTTATGACAAAGGACAGTTCCTTGGATGTATCAATAGGCGTCACACTGTCCCTGGTAAAATCAGACTGCATAGGCTGTGCATAACCATACATCCTGTTTGCATAATTTCCATCAAAATCAACCATTACCTCCGGAAAAACCGGATCATTCATATCAGAGCGGTCATCCGTAGTCTCACTATTCAGCAGGAACGAACTTCCTGCCACGCCGAGAACAAAAACAAACAGGAGAATCACTGCTCTGCGTAAAAATTTAATCATTCTTTCTCCTCTTAACTCTCTGATTGTACCTCCCCTTCACGGTACAGAAGTCTTTCCAGTGTAGGATTTATATGCAGTTCCTTCATAAGCTGCACTGTACTCTTCATATCTTTTGGTTTGCCTGTCTTTACAGCACGGATCAGCAAATTCTTGGGTGTATGCTCCATATCAATAAATTCCAGAATCTGAGTTTCGTATCCCATACTTCCAGCAGATTGGCTCGAATTCCATCTGTCATCAAAGCAGCCATTCTCTCCTTAAGAATGCCATATTTCAGTACAGGCTCCAACACTTCATTTTTTATCTGTCTATTTACCTCATGCTGACAGCAGGGTACAGACAAAATAACTTCGCTCCCCATTCCACAGCCTTCGCAAGAGCATAATCTGTAGCTGTGTCACAGGCATGCAAGGTTACTACCATATCAACAGAAGAAACACCTTCATAATCAGCAATATCTCCCTGATAAAAATGCAGTTTTTCATATCCATACTTACTGCAAGATGATTACATTTTTCTATTACATCTGTTTTCAGATCCAGACCAATAATATTTACATCATAACCTTTCAGTTCTCTCAGATAGTAATACATGGCAAATGTAAGATAGGACTTTCCGCATCCAAAATCAAGAATGGTCACTTCCCGCTGTTGATCCAGTCTTGGAAGAATGTCCTGAATAAATTCCAGAAATCGATTGATCTGTCGGAACTTATCGTATTTTTGGGTAATAATCCTGCCTTCCTTATTCATAACACCAAGATCAACAAGAAAGGGGACTGGAATATTTTCCTTAAGTATGTACTGCTTTACACGATTGTGGGCCAATATCTGCGTGCCCTTGCTGAAAGTCTTGTCCTTTCCGAAAGCCAGACCTTTTCCATTTTCGGGATGACGTCTGGTCTTTATGGTCATCTTTCCTTTTTTGCTTACCAGAATAGTTCCATCCAGCGCCATCCCACTTGCCTGAAGCTGAGAAAAATCATGCTGCAGCCCCGCTTTTAAATATGAGATCAGTTCCTCTCTGGAATAATTTTTATGGAGCACCTTCGTCCCTACAGTTTTCAGAAGCCTGATAAACCACCTTCCCCCGGATTTCTACCGGACGTATTTTTACTTTGGATGGTCCGTCCCCTCTGCTGCCGCTTAGGATAGCTTGACACAGCTGTTCATTTATCTGTTCCTCTAAATATTCATCTATTGTTTTCATTTTTATTATAATTATTTTCTTTTATATTCTGTAATCGTTACTGTTCACTCCGCTCACAGCAACCTCTAATTGTCATTTTGATGCGTCTTATCTGTAAAAATCTCCCCTGCATCTTCTTCGTCGGCATCTTCTTCGTGATATTTCATGAAAAGAAGCACTTCTACCAGATCACCAAGAAGTCCATCAGACATTGCTTCCATATCAGCCTCTGATTTTACTTCATCCGCGATCTTCCTTCCAAGGTGATACAACATAAACCTGTCAGGATATTCATCGTAAAGCCGGCTGCCTTCATAATCCTGAAGATCACATTCTTCTTCCACTTTTTCCTGTATCTTTCTGGCAGTGTCCGGATAGTAGGATTTCATCAGAAAAAATTCCTCTTCTTGTTCCTTTTCTCCCCGGTAGATCAAGGGATTTGCATAGCTTGTGTAAAATGGATAAAAATCTTTATATATCATATCAGCAATTTCGATTCCTTTTCCATTTCACTCTCATTATATGCAAGCTTCCGTTTTTCGGTCAATTGCACCTTTTCAAATACGCGCCAGCATATTTAAAGTAAGCCTCACACTATGGTCAACAGCTGCTTTCTCAAATTCGCTGTAATCCATCTGCGCACTTCCATCAGCCTTATCAGAAATAGCACGGACAACCAGAAACGGAATTTCATTTAAGTATGCTGCCTGTCCAATGGCTGCACCTTCCATTTCAGTCGCATATGCTGAAAACTCTGATACAATTCGATTCTTAACATCCTGATCGCAGACAAACTGGTCTCCAGAAGCAATTCTTCCTTCAAATACCTGAATATCCGGATTTACTTCCTTACATACTTCTGCAGCAAGTCTGCGGAGATTATCATCTGCATTAAAGAAAAATACAGGCATTTGCGGAATCTGTCCCTTGCGGTATCCAAATCCGGTAGCATCCATATCATGCTGTACAACATCTGTGGAAAGAACAATATCACCAATATTAATATTTTTATTTAAGCTTCCTGCAATTCCTGTATTAATGATCGCATCTACTGAAAATACATCTGCCAGAATCTGAGCACAGATACCAGCATTTACCTTGCCAATTCCGGAACGCACTACAACAACCTTTTTTCCAGCAAGTATTCCCTCATAAAAATCCATGGAAGCTTTTTTATAATTCGTACATCTTCCATTTTTTCTTTTAAAATCGCAACTTCAACTTCCATTGCGCCAATAATACCAATTGTTTTCATTTAGCATTCTCCTCTGTTTTTGAAAGTTAACTGCTTCTTCATCTGACATTATACCAAAACTTCTTGCTATATCCAACTTAAATTTGGCATGGAAACTTATAATATCTTCTGCTATAATGAGAGAAGGTGCAAAGCTATTGCTGTTCATAACCTGACCAGCGTTCCTGAGCTCCTGATTTTACATAACGATTGGAGGAAAAAACAATGGAATATAAAACAAAAGGTGTTTGTTCTATGGCAATTCAATATGATATTGATGATGAACAGAAAGTTCACAATGTGAAATTTATTGGTGGATGTTCTGGAAATACACAGGGAGTTGCCAAACTTGTAGAAGGTATGCCGCGAAAGAAGTAATTGCACGCCTGGAGGGAATCCAGTGTGGACGCAGACCTACTTCATGCCCAGACCAGCTTGCCACTGCTTTAAAAGAAGCGATTTCATAATTACTTCCCCGGGATTTTTGTCCCGGGGATTTCTTTTCAGACTGTAACACTTACCCATCAGTTCTGTCCCATTTATCACATAAAGATTGAACATCCCTTGAAAACTTCTCCAGATCTTTGTTTGCACAGCCCTCGTTTTTGCGTATGACGGAAAGCAGTCTGTATCCAAGCGCAAGCAGCTTTTCGTATACCTTTGCAGCCTTAGATGCTTTTTGTAACGCAGCAGCTTCTGTATCTTAACGCCCTCTGCCTCGTACAGAAATTCGCCTTCAGCCAGATCAAATTCTGTTCCACTGAATGGCGCATATGCATCATAGTTCATCTCATCACGCAGTCTTGCAGCAAACAGTTCTGTCACAGTATCCTCGCCATGAGTAACAAACACTTTCTGAGGCTTTACTTCAAATGCTTTTATCCAGTCAACCAGACCATTTACATCTGCATGGCCACTGATTCCCGGCATACGGCAGATTTTTGCTGCAACGTGCACCGGTTCACCAAAGAGTTTTATTTCCTGAGTTCCTTCCAAAAGGGCGCGTCCCGGAGTTCCAACAGCCTGATAGCCCACAAAAAGAATGGTGCTGTCCTCCCGCCACAGATTATGTTTCAGGTGATGTTTAATTCTTCCTGCATCACACATTCCACTGGCAGAAATAATCACCTTACAGTCATCATCGAAATTGATTGCTTTTGAGTCTTCACTTGTTACGGATATCTTCAAACCAGGAAAGCTAAGAGGATTGATTCCTTTTCGAATAAGTTCCAGAGCCTCGTCATCAAAACAATCATATTTATGAATACCGAAAATATTTGTTGCTTCATTTGCAGGAGGGCTATCTACAAACACTTTAAAATTATCATGCCCGTGAATAAGGCCTTCTGCTTTTATCTGTCTGATAAAATACAGCATCTCCTGCGTTCTTCCCACTGCAAAAGAGGGAATTACCACATTACCGCCCCGGTCAAAGGTCTCCTGAATGACATCTGCCAGAAGGCGCACATAATCTGGTCTCTCTCCGTGGCTCCGGTCTCCGTATGTAGATTCCATTACCACGTAGTCTGCTTTTCTAAAATAGGCAGGGTCTTTTATAAGCGGCTGATTTTTGTTTCCTATATCTCCCGAAAATACAATTGTTTTTTCAACTCCAGCTTCACAGATATTCACCTCAATACTGCTTGATCCAAGAAGGTGACCTGCATCAATAAACTTTACTCTCAGCCCCTCGCCAAGAATTATTCCAGTCTCATATGGACAGCCTACAAAATTACGAATAACCCCTAATGCATCCTCCATGGTATAAGCTGGAACAAATTCAGGCTTCCCCTGACGTTTTGCCTTGCGGTTACGCCATTCTGCCTCAAACATCTGGATATGGGCACTGTCACGGAGCATAATATCGCAAAGATTACAGGTTGCCTCTGTGGCATATACAGGTCCTTTAAAGCCTTTTGCGTAAATAGCAGGAAGATTTCCGGAATGGTCCATGTGTGCATGTGTTAAAAGCACAAAATCTAATTCTCCCGGAGGCACAGGAATATCTTTATTTTCATAATAATCAGGTCCCTGTTCCATTCCACAGTCTACAAGAAACTTTTTTCCTGCTGCTTCCAGGTAATAGCAGCTCCCGGTAACTTCATGTGTTGCTCCAATAAAAGTGATCTTCATACAGATTCCCCCTTTTACCCGAACTCTTACTTATATTACATATATTTTTCTGTTTTTATGGCATAACATCTTCACTATTTATAATATGCTGAACAGAGCTGACAAATTTCGCTGAATCAGCCTGGCTTGCCATACTTCCGGCAAGAATACCGATTGCAGCAAGAACTGCAATCCCTGCTGCCTTTCCATATTTGTACCAGGGTTTATTTTCTTCTTTTTCAAACTGACGTAGCTTATCAGAAAATCCTGCAATAAAATCAATTTCCTCAGCTGAACTTTCTGTTGATTGAGCATCTTTTAAATTTTCCTCTTTGGACGCCTCGTTCCGGAATCCTGGAAACTTCACTATTTCAGCAGTCTTTGTATCATTATTCATAGCTTTTGCAGAATTGGCCTCATTTATTTTATCTTCATCCAGTTTGCCTTCTGCTTTCATTTTCTTTAAAAACTGCTGATACGCCTCATCCAGTTCCTCATCCGAAATCTCAAAATCATTTGCAGCATTTCCAAGAAGACTTTCTTCTATCATTTTTGCTTCTTTGATCATTTCAGCTTCTAACAGACTGTCGGTTTTCTCTCCTATCTTTTTTTTGTTCATTTTTTTCTCCCAGATTTTTTTCTTTTCTTGACAATTCCCTTTTAGGGGTTCATATTTATTAAATAGGTCGCTATTCACAAAGTGAACTGTAACTATTAAACACTTATTCAGGAGGATCCTATGAAGCATATTATCCTTACCGGCGGTGGTACTGCCGGACATGTTACCCCGAATATTGCTCTGATTCCCGCTTTACAGGAAAAAGGTTATAAAATTTCTTACATCGGCTCCTACAATGGTATTGAAAAACAGCTTATTGAGGAGCTTGGTATTCCTTACTATGGAATTGCTTCCGGTAAATTAAGACGATATTTTGATTTGAAAAACTTTTCAGATCCATTTCGCGTTATAAAAGGCTATTTTCAGGCTAAAAGTCTTATGAAAAAATTAAAGCCTGATGTAGTATTTTCCAAAGGTGGCTTCGTAACAGTACCAGTGGTAATTGCCGCAGGAAAACGCCACATTCCGGCAATCATTCATGAATCTGATATGACTCCGGACTTGCTAATAAGCTTTGCCTTTCTTCCGCCACAAAAGTCTGCTGTAACTTTCCAGAAACTGTAAATAATCTTCCAAAAGATAAGGCAGTTCTTACAGGTACTCCTATTCGTCAGGAGCTTCTCCATGGTAATAAAGAACACGCTCGCGCATATTGTGGTTTTACTTCAGATAAACCAGTTCTTTTGGTAATTGGCGGCAGTCTGGGTGCTGCTTCTGTAAACGAAAATGTACGAAAAATTCTTCCTGAACTGCTGAAAGAATTCCAGGTTATTCATATTTGCGGCAAGGGAAAAACGGATGAAAGTATCCAGCTGACAGGTTATGTCCAATATGAATATGTTCAGGAACAGCTTCCTGACATGTTTGCATTGGCAGATGTAGTAATCTCCCGTGCAGGAGCTAATGCTATCTGTGAACTTGCCGCACTTTCAAAGCCAAATCTCTTAATTCCATTGTCCGCAAAGGCAAGCCGCGGTGATCAGATTCTCAATGCCCGCTCCTTCGAGCGCCAGGGTTACAGCATGGTACTGGAGGAGGAAGAGATTACAGAATCGTCTCTCTTGGAGGCAATCCGCAAACTCTATCAGGAACGTAATAAATATATTGCGGCTATGTCGGCAGGCAAAAACTTAAATTCTATTCAGCATATTGTGAATCTCATTGAAGAATGTATTCATTCTTGATTTTACACTGCATACCTCTGTTATTTAACAGAGGTATGCTTTTTAATTTTACTCTTTTTCCAGTCTTAAGATTTCTGCTAAAAGCCATTTTCTGGCTCTAAGTACTCTGTTATTTACATTGTTTCTTGTATAGCCAAATTCGCGCGCTACTTCTTCAGTAGATACACCTTCCATTACAACTCTCATAAAATCATATAGTTAATTAAATTTTTCCGTCGCAGGCTTCAAATGCCATTGATAAATATTTCTGTTTTTCCAGCCCCAGTAATGCCGCTTCTGCGCTTTCTGTAGTGCGATACTGCAATTCAGCCACATCATTGTCAAACATTACTTCCCGCTTTACATATGATTTTCTCAGGTAGTCCCTTCCTTTATTGGTTGTTTTCCATACCACCAATGCATGAAGCTTTTCTTCGCTGGAAGCATCCAGTCTCTCTTTTATTTCGTAAAAGTATGAAAATACCTCCTGTGTAACATCCTCGGCTGTAAAACGGCTTTGTACAATTCCATTTGCGATTTTAACAGAGACTTTATAATACCGTCTGTAAAATGTGTTAAATTCTTCGCTATTCATCTTGTGTACCCCGTTTTCTAGCAGCTTTTCAATTTCTCCAGGATTTCATTTTTCACCTCATCCGTTAAAGTTCCAGGTTTCCAGGTAATTCCCACCTGATCTCCTTCATATCTCGGAATCAGGTGCATATGAAAATGAAAAACAGTCTGTCCTGCCGGTTCGCCATTATTTTGTACAATGTTAAAACCATCGCACTTTTAACGCCTCGGTCATTTTTGTGGTCATTTTCTTTGCCAGAATCATTGCTTTCGCAGCCATATCATCTGATATCTCATAGATATTAGCCGCATGCGCTTTCGGCAAGATCAAGGCATGTCCTTTACTTGCAGGACCCAGATCCAGAATTACTCTGAAGTCTTCATCTTCATACAATGTTGCTGATGGAATCTCTCCGTTTGCAATTTTGCAAAAATACAATCACTCATAGTCTTATCCTCCCAAATAGAATATATAAATTATACGTCTGATAATAGCGAAAATCACATTTTTTTCCAAAATTTTTCAAAAATTTTTGGAACAGTATTTTTTATTTCTGTCGAATAATCTCGATTTTTTAAGTACGATTTTATTTGTCATTTGTCCACTTCAATGATACACTTCACTTGAGGTGAGCTTATGAAAAATAATTTAATCTTAAACAAAAAACAGGATGAATTTCATCTGATACTATCACGATTTTCCCATGAGATACGCAATCCCATAGCACTTATTAACAGCGAGATTCAGATGATTGAAGACACACATCCTGAAGTTGTCTCATTTGATTACTGGAATGATATTACAGCTAATCTGGAGTATACCAAAGAATTGTTAAATAATCTTTCGGATTACAATAATGCCCATAAACTTGAACGGAAAAGAACTGCTTTTACTGCCTATCTTAAGGAAATTATTTCCAGTATCCAGCCCACTTACCAGTACCTGGGCATTACCTTAAAAACTGATATTTCGCCCTCACTGCCTGCCCTCTTTATTGATCCCGTTAAATTAAAGCAGGCTTTACTGAATCTGCTCAGAAATGCAGCAGAAGCAATTTCCTGTGCTGATGGAAAAGTAAAATTATGTGCTTTTTCCAGTGACCAAAGGGTACATATTGTCATAACTGACAATGGATGCGGCATACCGGAATCACAGCTGAATGAAATTTTCACTCCATTTGTAACATTCAAAGAGGGTGGAACCGGACTGGGCTGGCAATCACCAGAGAGATCATCCAGCTCACAGCGGAAACATTTATGCAGAAATTGAATCCGATGGGGAAACATCCTCCACATTGTTCTGCCAGAAAATTTCCCGGATGATAAAGAACTGCCGCCAGAATAAATCCACAAACCATGCCGCCAACATGGGCTGCATTATCTACACCAGTACTTGTAAAACCGAAATACAATGAGAATCCGGCCATGATCATCATCTGTCGTACGGAAATATCCTGAATTCTTCCATGATTTCGAATAACTACATAGAGCATTGCTCCCATTACTGCAAAAACGGCACCAGAGGCACCAGCTGACACTGCATAATCCGCTGATTTCATTTCCATAATAAAAGAAAAAATATTTCCACCAAGACCGCCAAGAAGGTAAATTAAAATAAATTTAATCTTCCCTACAACCGGTTCCAGGCGCTGTCCCAGTACAAAAAGGACAAGCATATTATTGGCAATATGATAAATTCCAAAATGCAGAAACATACAGGTAAATAACCTGTATATCTCTCCATTTTCAAGAATCAGCGGTGGATAGCGGCTCCACATTCAATCATGTGAGCAGTATTTTCTGATCCGCCGGTAAAATCAACAACAAGAAATATCAATATATTCAGAAGTATAAAAAGAACCGTTATTGGTTCTTTTTTATTTCTTCCACGCCATCACCTCGATATTTTCAGTCTACTTTCAATACTGTTTTTGTTACTTTCTGATAATAG
>ENA-OQEX01001129-OQEX01001129.1-human-gut-metagenome-genome-assembly--contig:-NODE-1129-length-10923-cov-1.452760_pt1 | contig 10923 bp, 13 predicted proteins | sample MGYA00242802_ERZ504649 | MGnify/ENA primary metagenome ERZ504649 (study PRJEB26092, sample SAMD00036194) | human gut metagenome | host: Homo sapiens | study: EMG produced TPA metagenomics assembly of... | reverse complement strand
GCGGCAGTGCCGCTATCGTATCCGGCTCTCAGCTGCTTTTAACAGGTACGCCAGACAAGCTGCAGAATTTTGACTGGCAATTCCAATCCTATGATAATGCAGAGTTCTGCCGCTGGCTACTGGATAACCAGCAGACACTGCACCAGTTTTAGCTTGATCCAAAGCATGGCGGCACCGCTACTTCTGTTACGCGATGCCGATCGACAGGCATTCGCCGCTCTGCGGCTCCACTCTCAAAAAAAGTTCTTACCTCGGCAAGGTCAATTGTCTGGCTTTAGGTTTGGAACGTGGTAATTATACGCATCTCAATCCTGATGCCTCCTTTGTCTTTCAAAAAGGCGACATCCTCTGGATCATTGGTACTCAGGAAATGATGAACCAGCTTTTTATCAGCGAAACCATTTAAAAAGACAGCAGAGAAAATTCTCTGCTGTCTTTTACTGTTTTTCTGCGCTTTATCTTCATACATCTTCATATCGACACGTTCCAAAAACTCTTCCAGGGTTTCTTGTCCGTCATAAGCCGCCACGCCGCAGCTGATTGCTATACTGTACTCACTGTGCCCCTTTTTAAAACGGTGACCTGTAATCGTTTCCGACATTTCCAGGCAAAGCCTTTCCACATAGTCTTTATCACTGAAAGGGCAGGCCAGTAAAAACTCATCGCCGCCGATCCTGGCTGCCCAGCCGCTGCACTGCTCATTAAGCGCATTTATTTTGTCAACTACATAAAGAATGACCTCATCGCCGCATAAATGCCCAAACCTGTCATTGACACTTTTAAAATGGTCGATATCAATCAGCGCCAGCGTCAGCTTTAACTGTTCTTTCTGAACAGCAAACATTTCCTGCAGCAGATTATTGGCATGGCCTTTACTGTAAGCCCGTAAAACTGTCACGGGCCGCAAGTTCACTGTAACTGCTGATTAGTTCCCGCAGCTCACTGCTGTCTTCGCTGGTAGCATCATAAACGCTGAAAGAATTTGTCACATCGCGTCCCAGCTCCAGCACATATTCTTTACCATCTTGCTCCCAGGGCGTACTAAGGATCAAAATACTTTTATCTCCCAGATATTCCATTTTCATGATTTGCTTTTTCTGCTGGACAGCCCTTTCGGATGAACAATTCGGACAGGGCTTACTGCGATTCCACAGCTCATAACATTTGCGGCAGGGCTCACACATCTTACCGTCATTATAATCGTGGACTAAGTGTGTCCTCATATCCACGAAGCGGTAAACATCAAATAATTTATCTATAGTTAAATTCCCTGCAAGCTCCTGATCGATTGCATCTATCGGATATATATTTTCTTCCAGTTCTATACTATCCATACCCTTTAAAGCCATTCAATTCTCACTTTCATATTTTTTATTAATTACTTATTGTTTTACAATTATAACAAATATAAATTGCCTTGGCAACGATTACTCGCTGCATTTGTACATATGCTATAATAAACATATATCATTAATTAGAGGTCACATATTATGGATATAAAACAATTGATACACACACTGCAGCACACACACCAGCTGCAGCCGGAACAAATGCAGACCTTGCTCACAGCCGCTTTCAGCGACGCTGTCATCCGTGCAGAACTGGCTCAGGCTGCACAGCAAACTGCTCAGGCTGTTTTCGGCAATAAAATCTATATTCGCGGGCTGATCGAATTCACCAATTACTGCAGAAATGACTGTTATTACTGCGGAATACGACGCAGCAACACAGAAGCTGTTCGTTACCGCCTGACCGAAGAACAAATCCTTTCCTGCTGTGAGCAGGGTTACGTCTTGGGCTTTAGGACCTTTGTTCTGCAGGGTGGCGAAGATCTTATCTACAGCGACACAGATCTGGCAGCTATCATCAGCGCCATAAAACAGGCTTATCCTGACTGTGCCGTTACACTTTCCATTGGCGAACGCAGCCGTGAAGCCTATCAGCTTTGGAAAAAGCAGGCGCAGACCGTTATCTGCTGCGCCACGAAACAGCAGATAGCGAACATTATGCACGACTGCACCCGGCAGAACTCAAACTGAGTAACCGCAAACGCTGCCTGCGCGATCTCAAAGAACTGGGTTATCAGGTCGGCACTGGCTTTATGGTAGGCTCGCCCTGGCAAACAATGGCTAATCTGCTCGAAGACCTGGCCTTTATCCGTGAACTGCAGCCGCAGATGATTGGTATCGGTCCCTTCATTCCCCACCATGCTACACCCTTTAAAAATTATCCCGCAGGAACGCTGGAACAGACCTTAACACTGCTGTCCGTCCTGCGCCTGATGTTTCCCAAGGTATTACTGCCTGCGACAACGGCTCTCGGCACCATCGTTCCCAACGGACGTGAGCTTGGTATTTTAGCAGGTGCCAATGTTGTAATGCCCAATCTTTCCCCGGCAGATGTCCGCCAAAATTATCTTCTTTATGATAATAAACTCTGTAGCGGAGCAGAAGCCGCCGAAGCCAAGAATGACCTCGCCGCACGGCTGCATTCTATCGGCTATGAAATAGCCGAAGCCGCGGTGATTATAAGGAGTCCTGAAAATGCTAGCAAAAGTATCAAGTCATAAATACCTACCGTGCGCTCAATAACTGGCGCAGCTTCCGTTTGAAGCTGTTTATTGAAGGTATCATAATCGGTATCCTTTCAGGCTGATCATCAGCTTTTTCCGCTGGTTCCCTGCATCTGGTAGAAACTAACCGTGAACATATTTACACCTTTCTTAAAAACACAGACTGGTATTGGACCGCTTTTTGGTTCATCGCTTTAGCTGTAATAGCCTTCACTTTAGACAGACTGACAAAATATGAACCTCTGGCTGCCGGCAGCGGTATCCCTCAGGTCAAAGGCGCTATTTTAGGCTTCATTAAAATGCGCTGGCTGCGAATCCTCTGGGTCAAACTGCTCGCAGGTATCATCGGCATCGGAGCCGGTCTTTCCCTGGGGCGGGAAGGTCCTTCGATCCAGCTTGGCGCCGTAACCGCCCAGGGACTCAGCCGCCTGCTGAAACGTACCCGGCTCGAAGAACGTTACCTGCTTACAAGCGGTGCCAGTGCCGGCTTGGCGGCAGCCTTCAAGCTCCGTTAGCGGGCGTTATTTTTGCTTTAGAAGAACTGCACCGCAATTTTTCCGTCGTCGTCCTGCTGCCAGCCATGGCTGCCGCAATGACTGCAACGGTTATTTCACGTTTCTTCTTTGGTAACGACACTATTTTTGATTTTTTCGGTCTGCCTTTCCTGCCGCTTGGAATATTACGGCTATGTGGCCCTTTTAAGCCTAGTCGTAGGTTTGGCAGGCGTAGTTTTTAACGCCGGACTTTTAAATATTCCCCGTTTCTACAAACTTTTCCCTACTCCGTTCAGCAAAATAGTCTTCGCATTATTCTGCGCCGGTATTTTAGGCTTTGTTTATCCGCAGGTGCTGGGCGGCGGCAACGAATTGATCAACAATATTGCCAAAACACCTTACACTCTGCAGGCTTTACTGTTGCTGCTGGCAGGTAAATTCATCTTTACAATGCTCAGCTACGGCAGCGGCGTCCCCGGCGGCTTCTTTCTGCCTATGCTTGTCATCGGAGCTCTCACAGGAAGCGTCATCAGCAATATCATGATCGCTTTAGGGCTTCTTGACCCTTTCTTTTACTCCAATATCATCGTCATCTCTATGGCGGCTTTCTTTTCCGCCTCGGTACGGGCTCCGATCACCGGTATCATCCTTATTATGGAAATGACCGGCTCCTTCCAGCATATGCTGGTTTTGTCCATTGCCTCAATCGTGGCCTTTATTGCCGCCGAGCTGTGCCGCAGCAAACCGATCTATGAAGAACTGCTGGCACGCAGTCTGCAGTCAGCCAATAAAAATGACGGCAGTCACTGTGAAAGACAGCGGAACGTCATTGAACTGGCAGTCTGCAGCGGCAGTCCTATCGACGGACGTCTGATCAAAGAAATCAACTGGCCTGAGCATACACTGCTCGTGGACGTCAAGCGCGGCGAAAGCGAACTGATACCTATAGGTGACACAAGATTGCGGGCAGGCGACTTCCTTTATGTCCTCACCGACGATACATTAGCCAAAGATCTTCGTAAAATGGCCGAGGGTGAGTAATCTTATTCTTTTATATTGCGAAATTTTACTGATAACTTATCAGTTTTCCCTTGTCAAATAGTTGTTTTTTAGATATAATGTAAAGCACATTCTGTTTCTTATCAGGATGGCAAACTTGCACTTATCTATAATTTGAGGAGGGGTTCCCACATGGACAAAGTTAAGGAAACCTTAAATAAGGTTCCGCTCTCCGGATATATTGTTTTGGTTATCGCCATTGCAATTTTCTCCGGTCTGTTTGCAAATGCCGGTCATGGTCTGAATATTTTCGACTTTGACACATTAAACGGTAAATTCGGTACAATGAAAAGCGCTAAAGCAACATTCTCAGGTCAAGGCGGCAGCGGTGCACGCGACGGCTTCCTGTTTGCTTTCGGTTTGGCTCCCGGCGTTATGCTGGCAATGGGCTCATTGAAGTAGTTGAACATTACGGCGGTCTTAAAGCAGCTCAAAAGCTGATGACTCCGATTCTGCGTCCGATCCTTGGTATTCCGGGTATCTGCGGTATCGCGCTCGTTTCTTCACTGCAAAGCACTGACGCCGGCGCAGGTATGACCAGACAATTACATTTGGAAAAACAGATCACTGATAATGAACTTTTGATTTTCAGTGCTTTCCAGTTTACAGCAGGCGGCCTGATCACTAATTATCTTTCTTCCGGTTCCGCACTGTTTGGATTCTTGACAGTACCTATTTCCATACCTCTGGCAGTACTGTTTGTTATGAAAATTTTCGGCGCTAATATGATGCGCGCCTATGTAAAAATATTCTGCAAGGAGGCCGCATAAGCATGAGTGAAGAAAAAATCAACCACGCTCCCGAAGACGCTGCAGCTGCGGCAGAGGCGGAACTTAACGCAAAATTAGCAAAACCTTCCTTAATGGATATCTTCGTTCGCGGTGCCCGCAAAGGCTGGAACATCGCTATTGATAATATTATCCCTAACGTTTTGATGGCTTATGTCTGCATCAAAATCTTAAACGTTACCGGACTCCTGACTCTGGCAGGTAAATTCTTCGCTCCTGTTATGGCCATCTGGGGTCTTCCCGGCGAAGCATCATGGTACTGTTCAGTGCGCTCATGTCCATGGGCGGCGCTGTTGGTGTCTGCATGGCGCTTTATAACGACGGCGGCATCGATGAACGCTCGATTACCATCGTTATCCCCGCTATCTACCTCTTGGGTTCCAAGATCCAATATCTGGGCCGTTTGCTGGGCACTGCCGGCGTTCCTTCCAGACATTATCCGATCCTGCTCAGCATTTCTTTCCTGAATGCTGGTATCGCCATGTTCATCATGAAAATTTTGACCATGTAAAGCAGTCGTCAGTTTATACTGAAATTAAAACTCCATTCCAGTTATACTGGAATGGAGTTTTTATTTAGAAACAACTATTTTCGCAATAAAGAAATCTCTTTTCCGTTGTAAATACAACTTACTTTAAACTGTAATTATAATATCATAAACATGAAAGAAGTATTTGTCTGCTCTGCCGTTATGGCAGCAACCACAATAACGGAGAAGGAAATCTCCATAATTATAAGGAGTGATATTATGGAACCGAAAATGTTTTGTTTTCAATGTCAGGAAACAGCCGGCAATAAAGGCTGTATGTTTGGAGGTGTCTGCGGTAAAAACCTGAAACCGCTAATCTGCAGGACCTGCTGATTTATGTGACCAAGGGACTTTCCGAAATAACAACCCGCCTGCGCTCTGAAGGCAAAGAAATCCCAGCAGCCATCGACCGGCTGATCACTACTAACCTGTTTATGACCATCACTAACGCTAATTTTGACGATGACCGTTTTATCGACAGAATCAATGAAACTCTATCCAGCCGTGACGAACTGTTTGAACAGCTCCATGACGATACAGGACTGAGCGATGCCGCTTCTTGGCAATATCGTACCGCAGAAGAAAGGACCTTAAAAGCTGACAAGGTGGGAGTACTGGACACCGGGAATGAAGACTTACGCAGTCTGCGTGAGCTGACCCTCTACGGCTTAAAGGGTATGGCTGCTTACAACAAACACGCTAACGTTCTGGGTTACGCCGATACAGCTATCGATGCCTTTTTGCAGAAAGCTTTAGCAAAAACCTTAGATGACAGTCTGAGTACCGATGACTGACATCCCTTGTCCTGGAAACAGCAGCTTCGGCGTCAAAGTTATGGCACTGCTTGATACTGCCAACACTTCGACCTATGGCAACCCTGAGATCACAAAAGTTGAGCTTGGTGTCAGAAACAATCCCGCGATTCTTATTTCCGGACACGACCTGCGTGATTTAGAAATGCTGCTGGAACAGACTGCTAATACAGGCGTCGACGTTTATACCCATTCTGAAATGCTGCCGGCACATTATTATCCGGCTTTCAAGAAATATCCTCATTTTGCAGGCAACTACGGCAACGCCTGGTGGAAACAAAAAGAAGAATTCGAAGCTTCAATGGTCCGATCCTTCTGACTACCAATTGTCTAGTGCCTCCCAAAGAGAGCTACAAAGATCGTATCTACACTACAGGCTCGGTAGGTTTTTCCGGCTGTAAACATATTGATGGAGAAATCGGGGAAACAAAAGATTTCTCTGCTATCATTGAACACGCTAAAAAGTGCCCTCCTCCCACACAGCTGGAAAGCGGCGAACTTGTAGGAGGGTTTGCACATCACCAGGTCCTCGCTCTGGCAGATAAAGTCGTTGACGCAGTCAAAAGCGGAGCCATCAAAAAATTTGTTGTTATGGCAGGCTGTGACGGACGCAGCCCGGCACGTAATTACTATACAGATTTCGCGAAAGCTCTGCCACAGGATACTGTTATCCTGACTGCCGGCTGTGCCAAATATAAATATAATAAGCTGCCGCTCGGCGATATCGGCGGCATCCCCCGTGTTTTAGACGCAGGTCAATGCAACGACTCCTATTCGCTGGCGCTGATCGCACTCAAGCTGAAAGAAGTTTTTGGCTTGGATGATATCAACCAGCTGCCTATTGTTTACAATATCGCCTGGTATGAACAAAAGGCCGTTATCGTTCTTCTGGCACTGCTTTCCCTGGGCGTTAAAAATATTCATCTCGGCCCTACTCTGCCAGCCTTCCTGTCGCCAAATGTTGTCAATGTCTTGATCGAAAACTTTGGTATTGCCGGAATCACTGATGTAGATACTGACCTGGAAATATTTTTTGGTAAAAATTAAACCTGCATAAAAAAGACGAGTCCGTTAGGCTCGTCTTTTTGCTTATAATTCATCCAGTTCCATAATACAGCTGGCCAAAAGCAGCGCTCTTTCAGTTAATGTAGCTACCTCTATATACTCACTGTCGCTGTGACGCCCGGCGCCGCAGTCCTACACCGCACAGAGTGGGTGCACCTGTCATGGCCGGCCAGGCCGCGTCAGAAGCCCCGCCAACATATTGCTGACCCGGTTTTGCCAACCGAGCTTTTCAGCCTGACTTGCATAGTGTTCGTACAGCCGCTGCACTCCGGGTGTAGTTTCAAATGGCATAAATTTAATCACATTGCCAGTTACCGTAGTCTTAGTATGAGGAACATAATTCGTTTCTACAATCCGCTGCACATCGGCAATAGACTTTTCTGCTTCGACAATAGTTTTAAAGCGCACATCAACCTCGCCAACGGCCTTATCAGCAACAATATTAGCCATAGTACCGCCGCTGACAACACCAACATTATATGTAGTCCCAACAGCAAAATTATTGAGAGCATGGATAGCTACTGTTTTCTGTGCCAGTTCCAAAATCGCACTGGCGCCTTTTTCAGGTTCATTCCCCGCATGTGAAGCGATCCCCTCTACTACCAGCGTTGGCCTGGTAGTTCCCTTCCGGCCCGTAACGACGCTGCCGTCAACGCGTCCAAATTCCAGATTAAAAACAGCATCCTTCCCTGCGCCCGCTTTTTTGAACTGTGCCACCGCATCAGTAAAAGGATGTGACATTTCTTCATCACCGCACAGTAAAACGGTCATATCCGTCTCCTGCCAGCCATTCTCCAGCAAGGCCCTGATTACATATAAAGCCATAACCAGCCCGCCTTTCATATCCAGTACGCCTGGGCCGTAAGCCCGTCCGTTTTCAACCTTGAATGGGCGAACCGCCGCTGTACCTTGATTGAACACCGTATCCATATGCCCTGAAAACAGTACCTGCTTTTTACCGGGCTGCGCTTTCCTAGCAAGCAGCTGTACAGGAGCACCATCAGTTTCCAGATATTCTACAGTAAATCCCAGCACTTCTAAGAACGCTCCTATTCTCTGTGCCACCGCATTTATACCGGCCAAAGCATCTGCTCCTGAATCAATATTCACCAATTCTTCCAGTAATTGCAGCATCCCCTGCTCTGATCCTCTGATCTGATCTAAATTTCGTTTCATCAAACTCTCCTCTGCATAAATACAAGTATAATTCTTATATTATTCGCTTACTATGCTTTTTTTCCTGCTTTTTGCTCATAAAAATCATATTTTCAGAAAATTTATAAATGAATTCCAAAATAAAAACAGTATGAGATTTAATCCCATACTGTTTTTTATGCTTAACCGCTTATTACTGTATTTCATCCAGATGCATGATACACATCGCCAGGAGCTGCGCTCTTTCAGTCATCGACGGCACGAATAAATACTCATTATTACTATGAGCACCTACAGCCTGCGGACCCATCCCGCATAAGTCGGCGCACCGACCATGGCCGTCCAGGCAGAATCAGCACTGCCGCCGACATATAAAGCTCCCGGGACTGGCAGCCCCAGCTTTTCAGCCTGTTTAGACAAATGATCATACAGCTTTTGTACGCCGTCAGTAGTTTCCAGCGGCATAAACTCGATCCTGTTTTCTGTTACAGTAGTTGTTGTATTGGTCACATAAGTTTTTGCCGCTATTGCTTCCACACTTTTTATTGCTTTTTCAGCTTCTTCAGCTGTTTTAAATCTGATATCGACACGTGCCTCTGCGCGATCGGCGACAATATTTGCCAGGCTCCCGCCATTAAAAACGCCTACGTTATAGGTAGTTCCGACTTCTAAATCAGTTAACGCATGTAAAGCAATAGTTTTATGGCAAAGTTCTAAAACAGCGCTGGCGCCTTTTTCAGGTTCGTTTCCGGCATGGGCAGCGGTACCTTTTACAGTCAGCACCGGGCGAATAACGCCTTTACGCCCGATAACTACACTGCCGTCTGCGCGTCCTGGTTCCATATTGAAAACAGCATCTTTGCCCAGACCTTCTTTTTTAAACCATTCTACAGCATCTGTCAATAGGTGCGCCGGTTCTTCATCTCCGCAGAAGAAAAGCGTCAGGTCAGTATCATCCCAGCCATTATCCAACAATGCCTTAACTGTATAAAGTGAAATCGCTATCCCTGCCTTCATATCCATAACACCGGGACCATAAGCCTTGCCATCTTCGATCCTGAACGGTCTGGCAGCCGCCGTCCCCTTAGGAAAAACCGTATCCATATGTCCCATCAGCATAACTTTTTTCTTGCCCGGACGCGGACGTTTAGCAAGTACATGTGTAGGCGCATTCGGTGTTTCGATATACTGCACCTCAAACCCATACGGCGTTAAAAAGTCGCCTATGATATGAGCAACCTCATCAATCCCTCCAAAGCATCATAGCCTGAATCGATATTAACGATCTGCGCCAAAGTATCCAGCATGGCAGTTTCTGATTTTTTGATCTGTTCTAAAATTTTATTTTCCATTTTTCTGCTCCTGTTTTCAATAATATCTTTATCTTATTCGCTCTTCTTCCGCTTTTTCCTGCCAATAGCAATACTTATAAAATACAGCGTAGCGGCTGAGGTTTCCCTGTCAGTGATTTCGCACCGCCTGCCGTTACCAGATACGTATTCTCTGTACCGACCATACCGATTCCCGGTAAAGCTATCTTAGGCTCGACAGCAAAAACCATACCCGCCTCCAGCTTCCCTTTGAAACCGTTTGCCAGCGCAGGAGATTCGTCCATCACCAACCGATACTGTGTCCTAAAAATTTGCCGCCGTTCATAAACCCGTTTTCATACTGTGGATCAAACTGTTCCATTACCTGCCGGTAGATATTTTCGATCACAATGCCCGGCTGCAGCAGCGATGCTGTCAGTTCTTCCAGAAAAACACAGTGCTCATAAGCAGCCCTGATTTTATCACTGAAAGGATCCTGATCTAAATCTCCATAATAATACACCACTGTTTTATCAGTATGATAACCATCCACACCGCAGGTATATCCAGATATACTAAACGCCCAGCCTGCAGCTTACGAAAAGCAGAGCCGATCGACTGTACAGCGACACAAGTGCCGCCTGTACCGCCGGGGCCGTCAAAAGCTGTTTTCACCAGACCGCTTTTCCCAAAAGAAGCCAGACCCACAACATCCTCACCTAAAGGCAAATTAAAACGCGCTACCCCGTGCGAACCTCGACGCAGCATTTCTGCATACAGGTTGACTGCCAGTTCTGCCTCGCTCACACCTTGAACAATAAACCGCGGCGCCAGTTCATCTAAAACATTGCGATGAATAGAACCTGATTTTCTCATCAGTGCCAGTTCATAAGGGCTTTTTATCAGTCGCAGCTCACTTATCACACTGTCCATCCCTGCCTCAGAGGCAAAAGGCAAATATTTATACAACAGCTGCTGCCATTCCAGCGTCGCTGTTTTATTTTCCAAGTATACCTTAGCAGGCAGCGGCTGATAAAACTCAGCCAAAGTACGAAAACTTTTCATCGGACGGATATCCTGCAGCAACGATTCATTGCAGGCACGTTCATAACTGCGCCTGACCCATAAAATCTCGTCCT
>ENA-OQEX01001128-OQEX01001128.1-human-gut-metagenome-genome-assembly--contig:-NODE-1128-length-10924-cov-1.701584_pt1 | contig 10924 bp, 10 predicted proteins | sample MGYA00242802_ERZ504649 | MGnify/ENA primary metagenome ERZ504649 (study PRJEB26092, sample SAMD00036194) | human gut metagenome | host: Homo sapiens | study: EMG produced TPA metagenomics assembly of... | reverse complement strand
ATCGCCTGCGCCATTGAGGTTATAGCATCCTCTTCGCCATTTTTAAGCTCCAGGGAATGATCCACACCCAAAGCGATATCAGGAGATTGACCGTCGATTGCGGTTAGCACAGCACAGGTGTTGCCGTCAAAGCCTTTGTCAGCGCTGTCGTAGCCAATGTCACAGATCACTTTGCGGACGATCTGCGGGATCTCCACATAGCAGCTCGTGCTGATCTCGCCCATCACGAGCACCTGGCCCGTGGTGCAGGTTGTCTCGCAGGCAACACGGCCCTGCGGGTCCTTTTCCATAATCGCATCGAGGACTGCATCAGAAATCTGATCACAAATTTTATCGGGATGGCCTTCGGTAACGGATTCTGAGGTAAAAAGATGTTTTGCCATTCTTTTCATTTACTCCTTTATATTACTTTTCCTTCTGAACGGCGCAAAAAACGCCAAAAAGCGCTCGCAGTGAAACCGCGGGCGCTTTTAACACCTTATTTTTCGGTCAACACCGCAGGATTTAGCACCTTGCACACTGCTTTAATGTGCAGGTTGCCGGGCTTCAAAGGGCCTTTCCCTCAGCCGCTCTCAATAAGGAAATATGTAGTTTATAGGTTATATTGTACGACATGGGACGAAAAAAGTCAAGCGTTCCGGATGGATACGGCCAAAAGTTCAAATTGTGTTCACGATTGCTCTTTTCCCGCAGGACGTAATTTGTTATACTGTATCCAATCAAGCAAAGCAGGAGGCAAATTGTATGGAAACCACTGTAACCAGGCAGCAGGCGCTCGCTCTACTGCGCAAATATAATCGGGAGCCCTTTCATCTCCAGCACGCACTGACAGTGGAGGGCGTGATGCACTGGTATGCACGGCAGCTCGGCTTCGGCATGGAGGAAGATTTTTGGGGGCTGGCTGGGCTGCTGCACGATGTCGATTTTGAAGCATACCCGGAGGAGCACTGTAAAAAGGCGCCGGAGCTTTTGGCGGAGATCCATGCGGAGGATACGCTCATTCACGCCGTGTGCAGCCATGGCTATGGTCTGGTGTGCGATGTGGAGCCCGCGCATGAGATGGAAAAGTGCTTTTGCAGCGGACGAGCTAACCGGCCTCATCGGCGCTGCGGTGAGAATGCGCCCCTCAAAAGCGTAGCGGATTTGGAGGTATCGAGCCTCCAGAAAAAATTTAAGGATAAAAAATTCGCTGCGGGCTGCTCGCGCGATGTGATCCGTATAGGAGCAGAGCGCCTGGGCTGGGAGCTTGACCGGCTGTTCCAGATGACAATTGAAGCCATGCGCTCCTGCGAAGCGCAGGTGCAAGAAGAGCTGACCAGTATGCTTGCGTGATCGTATGAAGGCGTTACCACGTAAGCCGTCCACTCCATCTCCCGTACAGGCTTTCAAGCGGATGCTGCAAAACATTTTACAGCATTCCGCTTTTATTTTTTCATTTGCCTATTTTTTCAGCACTGCCTCCAACTTCACAGGATTATGATCTGTATACTGGAAATCCGTCTCGATCACATGAACCGCCTCTACCTCCACATTGGGAGACACGATAAACCCATCGATCACATAAAACTGCGTCTTTGCCCGGTCGCCGCTGTAAGGCTGATTCAAGAGCCTGCAAGTGGGGGCGCTGTCATCCACGGCAAACCGCCAGCCCTCCGGCAGGATATCTGAGGAAAGCGTGCCGGCCTGCCAATAGGAAGAATCGATCAAAGGATATTTTGTTGCGTCCACCTCGGAAAACGTCTGGTTAAAATCGCCGCCTGCGATGCAGTAATTGCCCTTTCATATTCCGTTGTGAGCAGCTTTAAAAGCTCTTCGGTCTGGATCTGTTTTGCATCGCCGTCATCATAGGCTTCCAAATGAAGATTGATGAGCACCAACTCCTTATCGCTCCCCTCCAGCGGCACCCGCTCCACCAGCAGGCATCGCTTGAGCTGCGCAACGCGCACAGGCCAGGTGTATGTGCCCGTCAGCGCAATGCGCTCTGCTTTCAGCGCGCCGAAGGAACTAAGCGTCAGCAAACCGGACTGAACCTTGCCGATCGTCGGCAGCGGAAACGGCACATACTGGCTGGAATAATTCACGGCAAAAGCGTTCGTCCCGCCAATGAGGCTGGAAAGCGACGCAGTCTGATCCACAAAATAGGAGCGTTTTGAGCTTTATCCACCTCCTGCAAAAATTGCACGTCACAATTCGCCTCTTGGATAATCCTACCAATCCCAGCAATATTGTTGCGCACATTTTCATCACTTGCCGGCCGGACATTTTTGCCGCCGTCCATAAAGAAATCCTGCGTCTGATCCAGCGAGCCATAGCCGATGTTATAGGATAAGACACGCAAAGAATCGCCCGCTTGGAGCGTCTTTTTCGCCTGGCCGCCAATCTCCAGCGTTTCCACGGGTTCAGGCTTGAATTCCGCTGCCGTCAGGTAGATGACAAAGCCCCCAATGATGAGGAGCAGGGTGAGAAGAATCGATAGTAAAATAATGCCGATGCGTTTGAGGGTCTGTTTCATCTGTATGGCCGCCCTTTCTCTGCGAGACAGTTTGAAGCACGGATTGTTCCAACTGCGCCTTCCCGGATGCCGCAGGATGCATAAAACCCGAGCGGCCTCCCTCTCTTTTTTAATATAAATGTAGCATTCGACGGCGGGATTGTCAATCAGATTTTCCAGAAGGGATCGCTATTTTGTTTTTCCGCCCGGAGCATAGGCGGAAAATCCAATCAACGCTACATCCAAAAGGCCGCCGCGAGTTTCGCGCCGACCCAAATGGTTTCACCTTATTGATCCGCTCCCTCCTGCTCCGGGTGAGAGGCATCGTCCGATTGATCTTTCTTCTTTGGCCAAAATCCTGCCTCCACCAAATCCCCAAGCTCCCAAAGCCTGCTCAGGATGGATAGGCCGAGGAAAACAACAACGGTCATCCCAACCCAGAAAGGCGGCACCCAATTGCTTAACAAAAATGCTAGAAACCCAAGAGCGATCGAACCTAGAACCCGCAGAAATAATTTCACGCCATCACTCACAAATATCCCTCCCTGCTTTATGGCTTATGCCACACCTGAAGAGGCATTCCGTAATACTTTGCGCTGGTCGTCCAGTTCCCAGAAACGACAGCCCCCGGCAGTCCAATATCTCCATCTATGTTTGTTGGTGTTCCCCATGAAAATGTAATATCTCCTGTTAAATGGGTTTGTAAATGTGTATACATAAGTTGCACGTTGAAGGGCCTGTTCATGTCGTAATCATAAAAATTACCAATCCCCATAATCATAAAAGCGAAATCTGAATGTGTTACGGACTGTTGTATGCTTGGGTATACTTTGGGAAGATCCCAATTAAAATAAAAACCTTTAAAAATATCCATATGTGCTTCTTTAGCTGTTTTCTCAAATTCTTTTGTTTGAGTAATGGTTTGTTGAGATCCAAAAACATATATTTTTTCATTATACTGAAAATAAGAAGCGTAATTATCCAAATTTTGATTTGTAATAGAAGACCATGTAAAATTAGTAGCACTTATAGTAATAGCATCTGTTTTCCGTGTAGTTGGTGTTTTTAACCAATGAGCAATCCCTATCAGCATATACTTCCCTGGATTAGCATTGCTGCTTGATCTACCACAATTAGAGCCATCTCCATATATTGATTGGATGACGTAAAATCACCGCTGGTAATGTCTCCATTTGCCTTGAGCTGCGGAATCGCTTGTTGACTTGTTTCTTGAAAACTCGTAAATCCCTCTTTTTGTACGCTTTCTGCCTGTTTCTCCTGCACTATTTTTTCCATACATTCTGTTTGGGAAATTGATCTTGCATCTCCGGCTTCATTGATTTGAAGATACTGTACGCCGCAGGTTATACTCTTTGACTTTTCCATCAGATTCGCCAGCTGCTGTGCTATCAATCCATCGCTCTGTAATCCAATGCCTTGCAATATTTGTTTACTCAACTGCAAATCGGAAACGCCTTTGTGCTCCGCCTCTTGCTTCATCTCAGTAAACTTCTCTTTTTGAATTTCCATGCGCTGTGTTTTCTGCTCCGTCCGTACCGTCATATACTTTCCGACATCCATCTCTTTTTCCAACTCCGCTCCCTGCGAAACCACACAGCAGCTGGAAGCGAGTATCAGGCTCATTCCTATTCCCAAAATCCGAATACCATTTTTCATTGTACTTCTCCTCCTTTATTTCAATAAAAGAGTATAATTGGATTTTAATCCCTTATCTTTTATCAAGATTATACCATTTTAATCACAAACTGTTCCATATATATTATCTATAAATATTCTATATGAATTATGTGAATGATTCCAAATTTTTCATTATAAAAAACGCAGTGTATGATGCTTTTTCCACACTGCGTTTTAATACAATCCCATTTTTCAATTATTTATGCGCGATACTGATACGCCTTGACATACTCCACCACAAAATCCGACGGCCAAATCTCCTCCGGATTTTTCCGAATATCCCCTGATCAACCGCGAAACGGCTTCCCGTTCTGCCCTGTCCACCTCGGTGAATAGAATCAAAATTTCCGACGTTTACGGCACTCCTTTTCCTTTATTTCCCTGCCCGCAGCTTATTGATTCGATCGCGCAGATACGCCGCGTGCTCAAATTCGAGGATCTTTGCCGCCGCCTTCATCTCCGCCGTGAGCTGCTTAATGAGCTGCTCACGCTCCACACGGGAAAGCCGCTTTGTGGGCTTGTTCGCATCGATTTCGGATCGGCTCGTAATTTCCAAAATTTCACGGACTTCCTTTTTGATCGACTGTGGTGTGATCCCATTCGCTTCGTTATACGCCATCTGCTTTTCACGGCGGCGCTGCGTTTCACGCAGCGCTTTTTCCATGGAGGGCGTAACTGTATCCGCATACATAATCACTTGCCCCTGCGCGTTGCGGGCCGCCCGGCCGATCGTCTGAATCAGCGAAGTCTCAGAGCGCAGAAACCCTTCTTTATCCGCGTCAAGGATCGCAACAAGCGACACCTCCGGGATATCAAGCCCCTCGCGCAGCAAGTTGATGCCGACGAGCACGTCAAATTCCCCTTTGCGCAGATCGCGAATGATTTCCATGCGTTCAATGGTATCAATATCGTGGTGCATATAACGCACCTTGATGCCGGCGGCCTCCAGATAATCCGTTAAATCTTCGGCCATTTTTTTTGTAAGCGTTGTCACTAGCACGCGCTCCTTGCGTGCGGTGCGGATGTTAATTTCTGAAATTAAATCATCAATCTGGCCTTCCGTGGGCTTCACAATGACTTCCGGATCCAGCAGCCCGGTTGGGCGGATCACCTGCTCAACAATCGCCGCGCTCCTCGAGCGCTCAAATTCGCCGGGCGTTGCGCTGACAAAAATCTTTTGCCCGAGCCGCTCATAAAATTCGTCAAAGGTTAATGGGCGGTTGTCATAAGCGGAGGGCAGGCGAAAGCCAAAATTGATCAGGCTCTCCTTGCGCGAGCGGTCGCCGCCGTACATACCGCGCACCTGCGGCAGAGTCACGTGCGATTCGTCGACAAAGAGCAAAAAATCCTTCGGAAAATAATCAAGCAGCGTAAACGGTGCGCTGCCTGCCGGGCGGCCGGACATCACTCGGGAATAGTTTTCAATCCCTTTGCAGAAGCCCGTCTCCCGGAGCATCTCAATATCGTATTCCGTCCGCTGGCGGATGCGCTGCGCTTCTAACAGCTTGCCCTCGGCCTCAAACGCCTTGACGCAGCGCTCCATTTCCTGATAGATATCCGCAATCGCAGCCTCCATCTTCTCCTGTGAAACCACATAATGCGAGGCAGGATAGATCGCAACATGCTGCAAAATGCCCTTGACATCCCCAGTGAGTGGGTTCACCTCACTGATCCGGTCGATTTCATCGCCGAAAAATTCGATCCGATAGGCCGTATCATTGGAATAAGAAGGAAAAATTTCAATCACGTCGCCGCGCACACGGAATTTATTACGAACAAAATTGATATCGTTGCGCTCATACTGAATTTCAACGAGCTTATGGATGACGTCGTCCCGCTTCTTTGTCATACCAGGGCGCAGGGAGATCACCATGCTGCGGTAATCAATCGGGTCGCCCAAGCTATAGATGCAGGAGACGCTCGCCACGATAATCACATCCCGCCGCTCGGACAGTGCAGAGGTGGCGGAGTGGCGCAGCTTATCGATTTCATCGTTGATGGCGGAATCCTTTTCGATATAGGTATCGGTTGTGGGAATGTAAGCTTCCGGTTGATAATAGTCATAATAGGAGACAAAATATTCCACAGCGTTTTCCGGGAAAAATTCGCGAAACTCGCTGCACAGCTGCGCCGCCAATGTTTTATTGTGCGCCAAAACGAGCGTTGGACGGTTCATCTGTTCGATCACGTTTGCCATAGTGAAGGTTTTGCCGGAGCCGGTCACGCCCATCAAAACCTGTTCTTTTACGCCATTTTCAAGGCCCTTCACCAGTTGATCTATGGCCTCTGGCTGATCGCCTGTGGGCCTATATTTGGAAACCAATTTGAATGGTTTTTCGTTCTCCATTGCGCCAAATGCCTCCTTCTTATGCTTACTACCAGCCATAAATCGTTTAAGAATCGCATACTCACGTCCACTTTTTTTTGAAAAATTGCGTATGACATGGATAGATTCACGAAAAGGATTTTTTCCGACAGCGTAACACTATCTAGTACAAGCCGTCATTTCCTAAGATATTATATCACACTTCTCTATGTTTTAAAGTGCATTGCGAATAATCATATAGCTTGTTTACGCCCTATTTTGCATAACCGCCAATAAAATATTGCATGATGGAGCGTATTCCATGCAGAGGCGTCTATTTTTATTCAACCAGCAGGATAAAAATAAAAGCTGAAGCGCCTCCATATGGAGCTTCAGCTTTTATTTTACTGACCTTCATTTACCCGCGGTGTACAAAGGGGGATTAATCCATGCCCTCAATATCAATCATTGCGCGCTTCTGTATAAACATCAACAGAAATCATTGAGGCGGCATATCCTAAATGCAGTCATTATATGAGGTGCGGCTGTTTGCGGCCAATTCCAGCTTCACGATGCAGTCACACCAGAAATGCAAATGGATAGCTGCTTGACTACTTTGGCTTATTTATTTAAAACCATCTATCTTCAGAAAGATTATTTAATCCAACTCATCCTCTGCGGGCTGCCATGCCTTTCCAAATTTCACATCACGGAACAGCGCCGCAAGGCCCGTAATCTGTTTTAACCGCAATATTTCATCCCGGTCCATCCCCAAATGTTTAGATATCCATGCATCTGACCGGCCTATTTCGTGAAGCTCCCTGATGATATTGCTCATCAGTCTACGTCATGGCTCCCGCGCGCTGTTGTGCCTGATTGTGCTCGCCATCCGTTCAGAAAGTGGCTTTTCTATGACGGACACCGGCATCATGCCATGCTCCCGCTCGTAAATATCCGGATATTTCCCATCACGCTATACCTGTGGAAGCCGTCCACAATAACATACATATCCCTGCTTTTTGCATAGTAGCAAACGATCGGCATGGTGAACCCATCCGCCTTGATGCTATCGTATAATAATTTCATTTCCGGCGGCGCCACCTTGTTTGGATTATATGTATTGGGAATAATCTTTTCATACGGAACAGCAATCACATGATATACCGGGCTTTGAAACTGCTTATTCTCCATCGGCGAAACCTCCATACTTCTTTTGATTGCATCCACTCGCTTTTGCTCCTGTTTTGTCTGCCCAAACCCCATAAAGCGGCAGGTGTGATCATTTTTCAGAATACAGTAACACATGCGTTTCCAGCTTGGGATGTCTTTTGAACTTTTGATGTCGTCGGTATGATCCGGTATCTTTCCAACAAAGATAACCCTCGACTTTTTATCCAAAGTATAATTGGAAACGCCGTTTCTCTTAATATGGTAATTATGTTCCTCTAATTCCCGTATCGTTTCCTCGGAAAGACCGCCGCCTGTGTTATGCCAGAATTCTATCGACGTCCTAAATTTTTTGACATAATTGTTCCTCAATCTCGCTGGCAGCTATCCAGAAGGAACTGCGTATAGGATTTCCATGTGTGCCCCTCAGGCAGCGTTGCATTCCGGTATGCCATTGCCTTTGTCCGGCCATAGATCGCGCCGAAATTTGCCCCGCGGACACGGCCCACAAGCCTCGTCCATATCTCCGGATCAATGACGCGATATAGATTCAGGCTATCTTTGGAGTAGTCGTTAAAGGGCGACGCCACACGCATCTGGCTTGGAGTCAGGCCAGCCTTATAATAGAGGTCATAAAGGCCGTTATAATCATAATTGAATTTGTAGTTCGCAGCCCAGACGTCATTCACCGACCAATCATATAATGGCGACGCGCACCACACGTCTTTAAACTGTTTGGATATCCAGCACTTTCCGTCGTATCCATATTTTTTATTCAGAAAACCACTGTAGCGCTGCATGATTCATCTGCGCGCATCCCAAGTAAACAGATCGTTTTCCCGTTTCCGTGCTGCTCTTTATAAAAGCGCCCGAATTGCTTTGCTAGGTTTTCCTGGTGCATGCGGTATTTATAATGGTTAAATGGGTTATCTAAATTGATCACATACGGATATTGCGGCATAGGCCTGACCCATGCGTCAGCCTTCTTATCGTCCCAAGGGTACCAATACATCTCATAACTGCTTAGCGCCGTCCTCGTTGCCATTGGAAGGCATACCCAATATAACTCTGCCTCTGAGACTAAGTTTTAAATGTTCGGTCAATATATTCCGATGTGAGCGTATATTGGGCTTCAAAATCCTGATGAAATACTCCTATTTTCCGCCTAGGATAATATTTGCGTTTAAAATCCAGCAGCAGATTCAGCAGCAATCCACTGTCTTTCCCGCCACTGAAAGAGACATATATATTGTCAAATGTTTGGAAGATATATTCAAACGTTTTTGCAGGGCTCGTAAACTGTGATTTCTAAATATTCTTTTTTCATTATGATGACCATTCCTCTTCTGTACTCAAGCACGAACAACGTAAGAGATCGCAACTTACATGGTCAAGCGAAATGTTTGATACAGTATGGCAATGATTCGTATGGTTTGATTGGCTTTCGAAATTGCCAGATAAAAGCCGGAAGACTAACATGACACAAGGTAAGCCCCGTCGTGCTTCAAGATATTATTCGTTCATTTAGTATTTCTCTTGAACTCTTTGTTCGACAGCCTTGATGTGTTTGAAACGTGCGAAGAAAATTTGGCAGATGCGTACAAAGGAATTATATAAGTTTGTAGTGTATCGCTATTTTACCACTGGTAGTACCCCTTGGATACTACTTCTATACAACTTCCTTTACACGCCAATGAGTTTTAATTTTTATATTATCATAGATTTAATCGAATAATGACCTATTTATCTAGTTTTTACTAATTATATCAAATAAATGAATATTGTCAAAGCATATTCGGACTCTTTCGACAGGCTGCACCTCTGGTAGAACCAAGAGTTTTGTTTTTGCCTAAGGGCACAAGCAATAAGCAGATGGGAATCAAATTCTCCATCTGCTCATTTTCATTTGGTTACACAATTTACATACCCCCGGTGTACAAAAAGCAGTACCCCGGGGGTAAATTCTTTCTATCCCAAGATATCCTCATCAAATCTATCACTGATGCTGGATTCCCGCATAACAAATCTTTTAATCTTGCACGGCTAAAATCTGCCGTACAATATCCTGCGCTGTTTGCGCGACCAAATGTCACATTTTCCGCTTCCCATTCCTGGCGATCTTGAAATCCAACCCATAGGTTACTGCCAAAAGGCCACGCCTGCCTCTTGCGCGCTGGCCGCATCAAACATACTGTCTCCCACAAGAATCGTTTCCTTCCTGCTTACTTTCGCAGTCCGCATACAACACCGAATCAAATCCACTTTTGTCAGGGTATCGTTTTCATCCATGCCGGATACCAGGTCAAAGTATGAAATAAGCCCTGTTCCTTTAAAATTCTCTTTGCAAAATGCTCTCTTTTTAGCGTTGCTGTCCCAATAAAACACCCCAAGCGTTTCAGTTGCTTCAGTGCGGCCTCTATCCCCGGATACACGCTCACCTCATGCCAGCCTTTCTGGCATAGTACTCACGATACTGTTGAACTGCCTGTTTCGTTGTGTCCGAATCCATTCCGCAAAGCGTTTCAAATGCATACGGAAGCGGTGCTCCAATTGCCTGCCGAACCAATGCATCTCCCGGAAATCCTATTCCGGATTGCTGCACGGCCATTGATAAGCATGAAAAATTCCCGTATAGGAGTCTATCAGCGTACCATCCATATCAAATAAAACGCACCTATACATAAGTTTCCCCTTGGTATACAGACGGCGTCAAAAAAGTGATCTTCATGGTCTGGGCAAATTCACTCAGCTGCTTGCGAATTCGTTTTCTTTTTTCATATATATGATCCTTATATACTGGAAAATTCAGATCATCACTATAATAATTTTCTCTTTGGCCGTAGTGAAAACCATCGAAGCCCGCCAAAAACACTTCTGCCGCCTCGCACCGTTTCAGAAGCTGCAAGAGCATCAGGCCCGCATTGTCCGAAATCAAATCGTCGGGAATGAGATAGTTGTTATAATCCACGTACAAATAGTTGTTTTTTTCTGTTTTGGGAATATTGGATGTTACAATCACAAGAGTTTGATTTAATGGCTTAATATCCCGTTCGATAATATCCATCCGTTTATGATTGCTGATAAAACAGGCGTCCATATGGTATTTTAAATCGATAAAATTAACGGAAATGACATAGGGCTTTTCTTTGTCAATAAACTCTAGAATCTGATGATATTGAGAAGAAAGGCTTTTCCCAGGTGCAAGAAGTAAAATTTTTTTATCCCGTATCCGGACGGAAATCTCCTGAATAGCGGCACAATCG
>ENA-OQEX01001127-OQEX01001127.1-human-gut-metagenome-genome-assembly--contig:-NODE-1127-length-10971-cov-1.943840_pt1 | contig 10971 bp, 20 predicted proteins | sample MGYA00242802_ERZ504649 | MGnify/ENA primary metagenome ERZ504649 (study PRJEB26092, sample SAMD00036194) | human gut metagenome | host: Homo sapiens | study: EMG produced TPA metagenomics assembly of... | reverse complement strand
CGCTGTTACTGCTGGTAGTGGCTTGGTCATCAGTGTTTGCTTCATTGGCGTTCTCGCCGTGAGCGTCTTTGCTGAGGCGGATGTCAACGTCATAACAGTCATCGGCACTGCCGGACACCTGCGCGTGATACAGCTGCGGCGCAATCTCCTGCACCGAACTCACTCGGCCTGATTCCCAGTAATCGGTGGCGCGTTCGAGAATCAACGGTGTGCCTTCGAACATGACCTCGAATTGAGCCAGCGTTGGCTTTTGCGGAACAACTATACTGCTGATTGTAGCGGGTGGAGTGTTACTCGCCGCTTGGCGGTGCATACTGGTCTGATGTAGTCTTGTTTCCACTGGGTAATCGCATTCGGGGAAGAGGCGTCAATGGCTGTACTGACAGATGCTGAAGCTCGTCGTATGCTGGAACTGCTGAAGGAAGCTTTGTCTCCGAAGTCCATCACCCTGAATAAAGGCGAGAAGCAATTCCAATTGCATCAGATAAGTTTGTAGTCAAATGAATCGTAGTGTTTACGACGAGAAGAAAGTATGACGAGTTCTGATTTTGACTCATTAATTCGAAGTTACGGAAAATGGCTGTCTGATAACACGACTTATACGCAACTGGATGAGTGGTATGAAGTTAATGTTCCACTTCTGGATGAAGACAACGACTATACGCAGTTCTATGTGAAGCCCGGGAAGAACAGCGTAACGTTCTCTGATGACTGTGCACATTACGCCGTTTGGAGTCGCATGGGATGACTGTGACGGAATCGCGTTTGGCAGTGCTCAAAGATATTCTGAATCAGTTTGGTATTGAACGTAACGGCGACGAGCTTACTCTGACGAGCGATACTGCTGATTTTGCTGATGCCAAGAATCGGTTCCTGCAAGCTATCATCAAAGTTGGTGATATGTCTATGCTGGCCAATCCCATGTGCAGACGTATTTTGCAGATGACATTCGTATGTTCTTTAATGCGAACAACATACGGTATGTGGAAGCGCTCAGTTCCGTGGCAAGTCTGGTTTGCTGTGCCAGTATGACTTTGTGTTGCCGTTTACGAGTAAACAGGCGGAACGATTCTGCACATCTATTACGCGGCCTTCCCAGCGACTCATTTCCAGTACCTTATTTCATGGGAGGATACGCAGGCGGCACGAAAGACACCAAGTGAACTGGTTGTTTTCCTCAATGATTCGGATCGGCGCATTGACAATCAGCTAATAACCGCTTTGGAAAAGTACAATGCGTATCCCATTAAGTGGAGTGAGCGGGAATTTAAGGAGAACTTGTACAAGCTTGCTTCGTGAGTGGTGTTTGTGGCTTTGGTCGGGAGCGAGGTTTCTGCTGTTTGCCGTGTCGACCTCCCCTCAGTCGCCTACGGCGACAGCTCCCCTCGGGGAGGGGAGTTAAGGAAGCGCTTAACGTGCGTGGGGCTTCAGCCGCTCCCAATACGCCCGAATCGCGCCGAACGAATACACCGCGATCGCGACCCAAATCACCATGAACGCCGCATAGCCCTGCGCGCGCATCGGCTCGTGCAGCAGGAGCACAGCCACACAGAACTGGATCAGCGGGTTGAGATATTGGATGAAACTCACGGTCAGGTAATGGCTGTGCTGCACGCCGTAGGAGAACATGGCCAGCGGAATCGCGGTGGCCAGGACGGAGAACGCCACTAACAGCGCGACCATGGCCGCCAACGTGGCGACCAAACGATACGCGAGCACGCTGGTGGCATTCATACTGGACAGTGCGCGCCAGTACAGCGGCAGCACGCCCCAGCCGATATTGGACACGAGCGGCGCGGCTATCCCCATTCGCGTCTGCTCGACGGTACGAACCGAAGTCACGTCTCACCACCATAGCGACTGATCACATGAGTGTCCCGCACCTGGTCACATGGCATATTGGACTTGCTGATGATGAACAGTACCGGTTATTGTTAGAGTCTTTTCCATAGGACACGGAGATTGAACAGATGATTCGGCCTTTTCTGAGGGCGCGAATCAGATTCGTAACGCAGTGGTTTGTCCCAGACTCTGTTACGGTGATAATAACTTCATCGTTGATAAGGGAGTCTTCATGGCAGGCAATGGCAACACGGCATTTCGTTTCCGAGTCACTTTGCGCCTTGACGGGCGTGAATGCTGGCGGGAGATTCTGGTGCCGGCATCATTGACGTTCTTCGATTTGCATGCGGTATTGCAGGAATGCTTTATGTGGTACGGCGAGCATCTGTTCTGCTTCTGCGCCACATTTCCGAATGGGAAGCAGGTGCAAGTGGAAGAATTGTGGGGAGAAGAGCCTCATACCATGAGGCGAAATACGAACAATATATGCCGGTGGAGCCGTTGCCGGAAGTTCGCGTTGCTTCGGAAACCGAGCTGGGCGACGTGTTTCCCAAGGTGCGTACCGCTCGCTATTACTACGATTATGGTGACGATTGGATCCATGATATTAAGCTGCTGCGTACCTACGCAGCGTGCACGTTGCGGATCCTCAGCTTTGGGATGGGGCTGGGGATGCGCCTCCGGAGGATGTCGGCGGGGTGTATGGGTTCGAGCGGTTCCTTGATACCTTGGGCAATCCCGAAGATGAAGAACATGATGGCATGGTTGAGTGGGCCGAGGACCAGATGTGGGATCGTTTCACGCTGAACCGCCATCGTGAGCGTCTGTTCCGTTGGCACAAGCACCGTGACATGATGTTGCATGGGTGATGCTGAACAGATGATAGCCGAACTGCATTAGGCTACTACGTCCCACACCGTAATGTATGACCAATCATTAGGAGGCCCGTCATGACTGCTCATTTCGACGAGTTCGAAGAGGAGATGACCTCCCGCAGCCTGGAGCGAGCATATGATTACGTGGACGAGCATAGGATCGGTGGGTTAGAGGAAGTGTCGGCCGGACTATTCCACGCCGAAGTGCACGGTTCTGAACTCTACGATGTCGATATTCGACTTCGTGGCAACGATATCGTGTTCGCATCCTGCACCTGCCCCTACGACTATGACGGATACTGCAAGCATATTGGTGCGGTGCTCTTGACGTTGCGTGATTACAAACACGGCGGTAATCATCAGCAGAACGTGACATACGATGCGATGATTGCAAAGCAGGACGACTCTCGGCCAGACATACCCGTAGCAGCAAATCCTCTCGCATCGAAACCTGAAGTGTTCAATCGAGTGCTGCAACATATTCGAGAACGAGTGGGACTGCGCAAATCAGAACGGTGGACGCCCGCTCAGCATTTCTATCTGGTTTGGAATCAGGACGAAATCAATGCCATCGTGACTGCGAATCCGGCAATCGCGAGCGGCATGGAACCATTGATGCCCGAAAGCGCCGTGGATCGCGTCATGGAATCTCCCATGCGCGACATCTCGGCAAGGACTACGGCTGGAAATTCGAATGGGGAGATGCCGCCATAAACGGCGTGATGGCCGTATTCGAGGAAGCAGAACAATCGAACGACTATCCGCTGGCCATGAGACGCATGTGCGCGGCTTTGCGAAAAACAGTGTGGTTCGCGAGACAAGTCGATGATGAAGAGGGTGCGCTACAGACATATATCGAACACCTCAATGAGCGGATCCTCGCTTATACGTATGCCGCGGCACCAATCGTTACAGGCGAGCAAGCGCAGCAGATGCTGATTGCAGCGTTGAGATTCATACGTGATACCCCTATGGTCGAGATGCTGTTTTGGCCGCACACGCCGCTGGAATGCGTCATCCCATTCGCGGATATTCACGCACGAGGTACGGCGGACGTAGAACAGATGGAGCATCAGCGCGAGATCGGCACGACCTCGTTCATGTGCCGCACCTATGCGCAGTCCACATTGAATGTTGCCCAGCAATTCCTTCATGACAAGAAGGGGGATTCCATTGACGGCCATCGAACGAACCTGACCGATTACGATTGGCGAGCTGCACAGGACTATCTGATGAAACTCCATCATGACTTTCTGCTGTACGGCGGCGACGCAATTAGTGCCGATGAGCTACTGTCCAAAAACACGGACGTGGCCGAATGCAGATTTGCCGTCATCGCACGTAAATTCCTGGACGGGGATTATGCCGGGGCCGCCGCTTTCTTGGAACAGACTTACGATTGGGATGCCGCGCAAAAGCATGCGGGGTATTGGGAGCTCACCGCTCAACTGCCGCATGGCGAGCTTACCATGCTGGAGGCCTGCTATGAACGACTGAACGATGAGAACGGCATCAAACAATTATATGAGTACTACGTCGCTCACAGTGATTCAGTGGCGGACGAACGTTGCATTCCCATCCTCAAATCGATGGTCGGCAAATCGGGCTGGCCTCAAAGCGTTCAGAACATCCTGCGCAACTTTCATGAGCATGATTTCGGTGGGAAGTCCTTGCACGACTCATGACTGAAGAGCGCCTATCCGATGAGGCCTTGGCCTTAGCCGGGCAGCGGCCGGAACTCCTGCGTGATTTGCTCAAGCCCATCAGCCTCAATCACAGCGCGGAAGCAGAACGACTGATCAGAAAGCAACTGCCGCTGGATCGCGATCTGCAACAGGGAAATCGCAACGAATACCGATTCGTTGCCATGTGGATCGAGCAATATCGCAACGTTTTCGGACTCGACCAAGCCAAGGCTCTCGCCAAGGAGATCATGGCAAAGTACCCGAGACGGTATGCACTCAAAGAGGAAATCGGCCGCGTGCTAAAGTAACTTACTGATACCAAAACATTCTAACACTACTCCGACGATGCCCCGCCACCGCGGCCACAAGAATGCACGCAATACCGAATACGCGCAGCGCGCCGCCTTTGACCTGCGCATTCGGGCGGAAGAAAATACACCACCAAATCAGATACAGCGCATGACCCCACATCAGCTGCCGCGAACGGCTAAATCTGCCGAGTTCATCGAGTTCACCGGCCCTATTAAGTCCCTCAACTCCATCAATCGCCGTCTGACCCATCACATCACGCTTTCATACACATTGCCGATTGACAGTCCTAGAACACAGCCTAGAACTGTCATGGCATGTTCGTGCAGATAGGGGCTCCAACAAAATTGGCTAAAAGAGAACTTGGCAACCTATAACAAGGACGCGCCCGTGTGCCCTTACCGTTCAGCTCCGCTCACGAATGAAATCGAAGATCACGTCGAAGACCTGCTGGCTCCAGAAATCGTACTCATGTTCGGCGCGTCGACTAGCACCAGCTGCGCGTCCACGCCGTGCTCGACCAGTCGGTCGCGCATCTTGACGGATTGATGATAGGGGACCACGGTGTCGGCGGTACCGTGCAACAGGAGCATCGGCGGATACTGTTGGTCATCCCGCACCTGCAGGTAGGGCTCATGTCAGCCGCGCGTGACGGACCTCGGCATTGATGCCGTCTCATGGGTCGCACCCACCACGGCCGCGAACGGGCCGAAATAATACAGCCGGAATGGATTGGTCTCATCGTCGAATGCGTCGACTGCTTCAAGCATGTCGGTGGGCGGGAAGCAGCTGACCACGTACTTCACCGCATCGCTTTCATCGGCATTGGTGCCGTCCTCATACCGCGGATCGTCGGCGGTCAACCCCACCAGCAGCGACGTGTTGCCGCCGGACGACGTGCCCCAGATGCCGAGACGGTCGGGGTCCACGTGCCATTGACGCGCGTTTGCCCTGAGATAGCGGATGGCTGCTTTGACGTCCTCGAGATATGCGGGGAACATGTCGTGGGGGTCGCTCGAGGCATCGCGATGATTCACCGTAGCCACCACAAAGCCTTCGCGGGCCAAAGCCGAGAGCTGCGGAATCTCGTAGTCGCGATGCGGCGTGGTCCAGGCGCTGCCTTGCACGAATACCACGGTGGGGTAGCGGCGGTCATCGTCATCGCCGGTGGATTGTGGTGAGATGATATCCATCACCAGGTTATCGGCCCCGGTCTTGTACGCCACGTTGCGGGTCAGCGTGGCCAACCCGGCAAGCGTGGGATTGTGCGGGATATGGATGACATTGTTTGCGCCGGCGTTGGCATCACTGACTTTGGCTGAATCGGTAGTGTTCATGGAATCCCCCTAGCTTTGTTGCTATAGAGGTCATCATACAAGAAATAGGCATGATTACGGCACAACGATGTCTCGGTCACAGCGAAGACATAAAGACGCGAAGACGCGCCCGGCAGCGCGCGCTGCTGCCTGCGAGTTGCCTTCAAGTGCACTTCAAGCGATAAGGTGACATAAGCCGCGGCAATGGAGATTGCTGCCCGGCAACGAGGCGGACAGTGCCCGTTCGCCGATTCACGATAACAGAAATGAGACACTATGAAGACTCAGGAAATCGGACAATCCGGCATGATTGCGTCACGAGTGGCGCTGGGCGTGATGCGCATGGACGCGTTGGATGCCGCCGATGCGGCACGTACCGTGGCCGTGGCCCATGATTCTGGCATCGACTATTTCGACACGGCGGACATCTATGGATCCATGATCATGCCGCGCACGCCAGTTCGAAGCGTTTCGGCCAAGCGTGGAAGGACGCAGGACTCGACCGCAGCACCATCTTCATCCAAACCAAGTTCGGCATCGACTACAGTTTCGGCGAAAACGATGGCGGCGCAAACGGGTATGACTTCAGCGCCAAGCATCTGATTGACGCACTCGATCACGAGCTTGAGGCTTTGCAGACGGATTACGTCGACGCCGTGCTGCTGCACCGTATTGACACGCTGTTTGAGTTGAACGAGGTCGCCGAAGCATTCGACGCGTTGGAATCAAGTGGCAAAGTGCGTCATTTCGGAGTCAGCAATATGGGCCCGTGGCAGATCGAACTATTGCAAAGCGGCCTTCGTCAGAAATTGGAAATCAACCAACTGCAGTTCGGCCTGATGCATACGCAGATGCTCGACGCTGAAATCCAATTCAATATGGCGAGCGATCCCGCAGCCGATCGCACCGGTGGCATCCTGCCTTATTCACGGCTGAAGCATATGACCATTCAGGCATGGTGCCCATTCCAATCCGGCACGGAATACGGTCCGTTCGTCGGCAACGAGCATTTCCCCGAGCTGAACGTCGAATTGACCCGTCTTGCCGGCAAATACGGTTCCACGCCCAACGGCATTGCCGTCGCTTGGATTCTGCGTCATCCCGCCGGTATCCAGCCGTTGCTCGGCTCAATGACACCGGAGCGCATCCGCCAGATGGCGGCCGGTGCCGATATCGAACTCGAACGCCGTGACTGGTGGTCGCTGTATCAGGCAGCCGGCAATCCGTTGGTGTGAGCGAGAGATGACGAGACCACTGCCGTTGAGGCGCGTGTTCAGCGTGCATACATCTCAACGGCAGTTAATGCTGTGTCAATCCACCCACGACGAGAACAACGACACGAACATTCCGCGAATCACATCAGAACGACGGCATATCGAGCGAGGGAACTGAATCATCGGCCTTACTGGTCCCGTTCGCGGGCGAGTCGACATCGTGATTGCGGAACCACTCGACAACCCGTGTTTCACTCACCGGCATCAAATCCCAAGCATCCAAGCCAACATTCAGTGCCTCCGGGCGTGCACCACCGAGTCCCTCAATCTCAACCGTATCGTGCGGCTCCAAACTTTCGAACAGGTTAAGTGCGGGGCGGTCTTCCAGCCACCAGTCGTGAAATACCTCATGACAGTCGCCTTCCCTTTTCGGCGTGCAGCAATCATTTCCCATCCTAGGCGCAGCCGGCACCTGTCGGTTCGTGTTGCCATAATGAGGCGCATTGCAGGGGAACCAGTGAACGCAAGCTGCCAGCCATCGTGACGGCGAACGGGTTGAGAAAGGCGCTGTGCCTGACCCTTGGAACCTGTTGGCCAACACCATCGAAGGGAGCAAACGATGTCTTTTGACGCCGCCGCATTCGGCCCGATCACCTTGAACCACCTGCCGCCGTTCGCCCAGCGCCTACGACATGCAGTACACGTGGAAACCCGAATGGGACGTGTGAGGCGCACGATGGATGAGCGGTGGGCGCGTGCTTTGCGCGCCAAGGGCATTGATATTGACGAGGCTGACGGTGCTGGTGGGAAACGGGCACACGACGGCAAACGGCATACCGACATCACGGGTACTGGTCGACGCTCCGAGACCCAGCCGGCTGCCGGGCTCCGCGGTCGATCCAATACCAGTACGAATCTGCCGGGGCCGAAGGTGACGGCACGCGCCACGCCATTCAAGGCCACCGGTCATAAGGGCGGCATCAGCCGGCAGGGGAATTGAGCTGATCGCAGAACCATCGCGCGATGAATGGGCGTGGCCAACACATTCCGCCATTGTTGAACCGCTTCTACTTGGACCGGTACCTCTTTGAACGGAGATATTCCATATTGAAGCTATTCCGGCATCATATGGCACGTAGGAAATCCCGGATATCGGCGATTTCCTCATCACAGATGGCATGGGCCATGCCGGAATACTCGCGATAGGTCAGATGCCCGGCCCGTTCAAGGACTGATGGGCCGTTTGCTGGTCGGGCAGCGGAATCGTGCGGTCCTGCGCGCCATACGCCAGGAAGAATCGGGTAGGGGAGTCAAACGCCGCCTGTTCCTCGCCCATGAACGAAGGACTGAGCAGGATCGCGGCATCGAACAACGTCGGATGTGCCTTGACCAGACGATACGACAGATAACCGCCTTGGGAGAAACCGATCAATATCTTCCTGCGATGGGCGAATGCCGAGGCGTCCAGCAGTGAAGCCACCGCATCCCCGACCGCCGCGCATTCGCGTTGGCGCTCGTCCACGCCGCAGCCGTCGGGATACCAGTAATTGCCGCCCATATAGGGCCTCGCGTAGGTGGCGCGGAACGAGATATAGCTGGGTACGGCGGCAATTGCGGCCGGGGCCGCATCGGCTCGCGTCGGCGCATATACGGCGTCGAGAATCCGCACCATCTCGCTTTCGTCGTTGCCGTAACCGTGGAACATCAGGAAAATGGGGTCATTGCCGCCGGCATCGATCTGGCTTGTCATCTGCATTCGCATCGTCATCACCTCACCAGCGAGCTTACATGCATTAGACTTGTAGCGATTGACCCACCGAGCACGCAAGGAGCAAGTTATGGAGCCGAGGCGCGGGCCTCTCACCGCAGGCGAGAAAGTGCAGTTCACCGACCGCAAGGGCAAGAAGATCACCGGTCAGCTTGTGGCCGGCGGCTCCACGCAGACCGAGCATGGCCTGATTCTGCATGACGATGTGATCGGCAAGACCGAAGGCACCGTGATCCTCACCGTGCATGCCAAGCGCGAGGCACAGGTCAATCAGGTCTACCCCGAGAAAGACAAGAACAAGCCGTGGAAATCGTCGCGCGCCATCGGCGGCTGGGAGTATGCGGTGATGCGCCCGCGACTGGCCGATTATGTGCTTTCGATGCCGCGCGGCGCGCAGATCATGTATCCGAAGGACATCGCCCAAGTTATTCAGCTCGGCGACATCCGCTCCGGCATGCGCGTGCTTGAGTCCGGTGCCGGCTCGGGCGCGATGAGCGTGAACCTGCTGGACGCCGTGGGCGAGCGCGGCCACCTGACCACGATCGAGCTGCGCCCCGAATTCGCCAAGTCGCCCAAGCCAATGCCACGCTGTACTATGGCGAGGCCCCCAGCTGGTGGGATCTCAAAACCGGCGACTTCGATTCCGTTGCCGCCGAACTGCCCGAACACTGGTTCGACCGCATCATGCTCGACATGCTCGACCCGTGGAACAGGCTCGAGCAGGCATACCGCGTGATTGCCCCCGGCGGCGTGTTGGTCAGTTACGTAACTACCACCACGCAGATGAGCCGCATGGCCGAAGCCCTGCGCGCGGCCGGCTGCTGGACCGAGCCGCAGATCCAGGAATCGTTCGAACGCACATGGAAGGCCCAGGCCTCGCCGTACGCCCCGACCACCAGATGATCGGTCATACCGGTTTCCTTGTTATCTCGCGCGCCATGCCTCCGGGTTCGAGGCGCTCAGAAAGCGCGATCGCGTGACCAAGGACACACAGACCGACATCGACTCGCTCACCGACGAACAGCGTGAAGCGCAGATCGAGGAACTGGAACTGCGCGACATCTCCGACCACAAACTACGTAAGGTGTTGCGCGACCTCGACCGTCAGGTGGGAGAACTTGGCAATACGCACGAATAACCGCCAAACGATGAGTTTGTGAACGCTCACACACCTCTATACTGGAAGCAATACCACACCGCCACACCGCCACACCGGGCAGACGGTTCGTGAAGGGAGCCACGGATGGGCATCAAGCTGAGTAAAGTCGCCAAAGCGGCGAAGAAATACGACCATATTCTCATCATCATGAGGCATGCCAAGGCTGAGCCGTTCGGCGACAAGGGTGACTCGGAGCGCGAGCTCACCGACAAAGGTCTGAAACAGGCGAAGGCCGTGGGCAAGGGCATCGAGTCGTTGGGACTGGTGCCCGACCAAATCTCCTGCTCGTCCGTTACCCGCACGCGCCAGACGTTGGACCGCATGCTCAAGACCTTTGGCGACAAGCAATCGTCGACTACCGCATCAGCCTGTATGACGGGGAAGTGCAGGCGGTGTTCGACGAGCTCGCCCACGTCAAGGCCAAGAATCGCGTGTTCATGATCGTGGGCCACGAGCCGACTGTGTCGATCAGCGCCCAATGGCTCGCCTCCGCCGACTCCGACGGCGAACGACTCGACCTGCTGAATTTGGGACTTTCGCCCGCATCCATCGTGATCATGGGATCGAACAAACCGTTCGACGAATGGCAGGTGCACAGCGGCGAACTGCTCGCGGTCATCAATGTGAAAGACTTCGACTAAAGCGGATATAAATTCCATCTATAACGACACTCTGCGGCCATTTATAAGGGCCGGAATCCGGATGTTTTGCTACCTAAGTCGGGTTACGAACGCATACATTGGAGGATTCATGTCCACTTCTGACTTCCGTCCTCCGGCTTCCCCCGCATCGGGCAGAACCGC
>ENA-OQEX01001125-OQEX01001125.1-human-gut-metagenome-genome-assembly--contig:-NODE-1125-length-10972-cov-1.828585_pt1 | contig 10972 bp, 8 predicted proteins | sample MGYA00242802_ERZ504649 | MGnify/ENA primary metagenome ERZ504649 (study PRJEB26092, sample SAMD00036194) | human gut metagenome | host: Homo sapiens | study: EMG produced TPA metagenomics assembly of... | reverse complement strand
AACGAGGTTGAGATTGGATCGAAGCAGGCAGCAGAAGAGCTTCAGGATGCGTACAGAGAGATGGAAAAGTATAAAGATATGGTTGTAAAACGAAGTGAAGATACTGCAAGAACCATTGCGTATTCGATCTTTAGGCAAAGAACGACTCTATCACGAAGGAAAAACTGCCGCATCAGATGGAGACATATTTAAGAGATGAAGAAGGAAACTTTATCCATCCGAATGCAGTCCGTTATTTCCTGTATCAGGCACTGGAACTGATGAAAGCAGAGAAGGTTCTGGTAGAGAAAGAAAATGATAAAAAAGAAAAATCTTTTGATGGAAATGTATGCAATTTTTGACAATACGAAGACGGATGATGAAATTGAAACTGTAGATCAGCTCACAGAGAGAAAGATTGATAAAAAGACGCAGCAGGAGTTTAAAGACAAGTTACGTTTTTATATCGGAGAGACAGATAAATACAGAACAAGCAGTGTTCTGGCAGAAGTTCTGGCAGAAGGAATCGATTATATTTCCAGTTTGTGTGAGGCGTTCCAGAATTTCTATACATCTTTCGAGAATCGTATCGAAGCACTGGATCGCAGAATTGCAGCCCTGTCCAAGAAATATGGCAATACAGCAGGAAGAACTTCCAGATATGTATGTGCGACACCGAACTGCTTCCAGAGACTGTTAAAAGAGATGCCTTATACAGGAAGCAGCATCACGATCGATAAAGAGCTTGCAGAGGAAATCTACAATAAAGTACGTAACTATTCCATGCTCAAGGATAAACCGGAGAATGGTGGTTACTTTGAACAGATCTTTGATAATGGAATTATCGGCTATTTCAAGAAATCTCTGATGGAGATCTATGGAAGCACTGTCAACATGGATGTGCTGACTGCACTTGAAAAAGAAGCAAAATACGAGAAGAATGAATATGATGCAACCAGGATCGAGCAGTATGTAAAGAAGGTGATCGCAGAGACGAGAAACCTGTCGAATCCATTTATCGAGCGTCCGCTTGGTGAGCAGAAAGCACCGATTGCTGCATGTACATACAGTAAAGAGCTGGATCCGAAGGATGATTCACCGAGATCTATGTTGATTGCAAAAGAGCTTGGAAATTATGGCGGAACACCGGATGAGGATATTCCGTTGAATATGATCATGTTCTACCAGTCTATTTATGGATTGAGAGCAAATAAGCTGTCAAAATTCTCACCTGGATGTGCAGCAGAGGGTCGTTCAGATGGTGAGTATTATAAGGCATATTATGAGGTAGTAAGCCAGATTAAACCAAAGTCAGATAAGACACCGGTTATCACACCGCATATCGACAGAAACTGGCATATTGTATCTGCATTGCCGGATCTGGACGAGGAGAATCAGAGACGTCAGGAAAGAGAAATTTACCGGGCATTTGCACTTGGAATTATCTGTGATCTGGTTTGCTATAGTAAGATTTCAGAAGGAAAATATTTATATAGATTAGAGCTTAATGATCTTGAACCGGAAGAATTTGTGGTTTCTAATGGAACACCTTGTGATCATTATTATGAAGTACTGGATGCATTGACAATCAATCCGGTTGCTGTGCAGACGATTCTTTCTTATATGAAAGAGAAATTTGCAGATGAACGTAATAGTTCAGGAAAACTTGATTTTGAACATAGCTATTTAAGAAGACAGATTAATGAGCTTGCAAGTATAGAATATGGTAAAGATGGTTTATCTATTTTTGATGTTGCGTTATTGTTAAAGGTTTCAACGCCTTCAGCCGAGTTTGATAAAACTGTAGGTAAGGGAATTATGAGAGAAATTCTTACCCTGATTTATGAGTATGCACAGACAATGGTACTTGAGGCAGATTTAGACAGAATTTATGGAAAGTTTGTCTTAGAACAATTTGAAATGTTTGATAAAAATATAGATTGGTATATGGATAACTGGAAAGATAATTTCAGTGACTATATTAATGATTTGATGAGAATAGCTGTAAGCGATATTGAAAGAAAGAAACTGACAGATATTTATGAAAAAATGAGAAAAATCATGAAAGAATCAAGCAAAAAGAGAGGCTAGGGTCTTGAAAAGCATAGGAGAAGGCGGTGAATGACATGCATACAGTGATCATACTGAACAAGCAATCATCGGATCTGCTGAAAGACTTTCGCTTTCTGTATAAACCATTTGTGGATGAAGGAACGATTAGTTTCTGTGACTGGAATGAGGCGGGGACGGACCTGAAATCGGCTGTCCCTGATATATACAAATGTATCAAGGGAAAACCGGACTGGCGTGCAATCGTGCTGAATACGGATTCTATGGCAGTACATACGTCAGGACCGGTTGCAGATGAAAAAAATCCATTTGATTTTCCGGGTGAGACGGTAAATGATACGGAAATCCCAAGAGAAAGTAATGTACCAATGATCCGTTTGTCACATATGTTGTGCGGATATCCTGCTGCAACAGTGAAAAATTTTGAAAAAGGGTTCGAGTATTATGATGAGAAGACCCTGAAGCGAGTCCGGGTGAGAGAGTCAGAGTTGACGGAGGATGAGGTTTACCAGTTGTCTCGGCGGTATCGTGACAGGCTGAAACCAATCTATCTGGATGTTCCGGTCTCTGAAGAAGTAAAAAAGCACAGGATGAATTAAATGAAAAATATGAGTTCAGTGATAATCGTCCGCAGGAATTGATCTTTATTGCGACCAGGAAGCATAAAAAGGATGAAGAACATATTTATGAGTCCTGGAAGACGCAGTTTGAAATGGAAAGTTCCAACTTCAGCAGCCGAAATAAATATCCGAATAACTGTAGATTCATATGCAGCAGTATTACCAATACAGAAAATAGTCTGTATATGAAGGAGCTGACAGAGTTCTGGGTTTCTGTTCTTACACTGGCAATCAACCGGATCCCGGCAAGTTCGCTGCAGGCATATCGTCTGTACAAACTGGGAATGGAAGCTTCAGAAGAGGAACTGGAACGGCTGCTGAATAAGCGATTGAACCGAATGGAGTCGGTCTATGATTTTGTTCAGGAAAGAATGAAAATGAAAGCAGAACTTTCCTTTGAGGAAGATGATATTCTTGTGCCGGAACAGAAGATACCGGTTCATTTTGATGGTTCATCAGGGAAAGAGTTGTATATCAATACTTCAAAGGTTGGATTGAGCAGAGATTGCCCAAAAGATGAATTATTTACCTGGATCATGGAGATCACAGAGAAAAAGCGTCAGATCAATCAATTCCTGAAAGCACCAAGACGTGCGATCGACAAAGCATCTCAGCATTTGAAAGGCAGAGCAGAAAGTTTCTTTGGTGATGAGTATAAGATGGATCAGTTTCAGGTGGAGGATCTTGAAGCAGAAATTGAAAGACTGGAGACAAACGTCCTGGAAAACAGCACCAGTGGACTGGTAGATGAAGCAAAATTTAAAGAGCAGATTGAAACAGTAGACAAAAAAGTGAAGAAGGATATTGTATCTCATATCAGAAGAAGTACGGCAGTTCAGGTTGGATGCTGTCTTCTGTTAGTGTACCTGTTGGGATTTGTGCCATATTGGATCTCTGCAGCCAAACTGGGAGGAAGTCAGTTCGGTTCAGCGGTTGTGGTAGCGTTGGCTGCACTTGCAGTGGCGGCAGCAGGCGGAATTGCAGCACTCTTCATTCTACGGTACAGAGTCCGGATGAGTATGGAAGAATATAATCATGTGATCCACACGATGGTAAATAATGTCAATGCATCAGCAGATGAATTTGGCAAATATTTTACAGCGGTATGTACTTATATGAAAGCACAATCGATCCGGGCAGGGATCAAGCTGAAAAGTGAATCGATCTCTTCCGCACAGTTCATACTCAGGGCACATAAGCAGGCGTTGAAAAGTTCTATAGAAAGAGATGAGGAAGTGGCTGCATCCTATGGGATCAGGCGGGTGGCAGAAGTTGAGAAAAATATTACTTCTTTCTTCCATGAAGAAAAACTTCCAAAGGATAATGCACTGTATTACTATGAGACAGATAAATCCGATGTAGGTATTCCGCTGAATGAGGCGGGAGACCTGGTGAGAGCACCGTATAAGTTGTTGCCAAACTAAAACTGGAACGAGAAGATCTGTACGATGAAGTGAAAGGAGAAGTATGATGTTTATACGAATGCTGCAGTTTTTAGCACAGGCGATTCCTTTTATTTTATTGTGTCTGGCAGCGAGAAAAGCAAATCTGAATAAAGTTGACAGAGGAAGACAGGTCTTGATGCCGTTTATTGCATTGCTTTACTGTACGATCGTAGCAGTAATCTTAACGCAGTTCCATTCCCTGCTGATCAAAATTATGGGGTGGATATCAGGATTCCTTCCATTTTTATCAAATGCAGGGATAAGTCATTATATGAATCTGTTCAATCTATTGATTGTAGTTATATTTCTTGTGCTGAAAGGGATTTTCCTTCCTATTTTGAACAAGACATGGAAGTCTAAAAACCTGATGCAGCTAACCTCCGGGAATTTCTATGAATATGAAGAAGACCTGGATAAATGGCTGTTGAAGAAAGAATATGAGCAGGTAAAGACTTATTGCAACGGAATTTATTATGCGGCACTTGGAGCATCTGTTCTGATTTTTGTATTGGGACAGATGTACCCGAAGATGGCATTTGCACAGACACCATGTTATCCGGTTTTTGGAGTGCTGGTATTGGGGGAAGTGATCAATTATCTTTCCGGAATTAGCAGAACAGAATTTATTGAAGATGTCCTTGGAGAAGATGAGGAGTCTTTTAAAGTTGCAAATTATGGCTTGCTGAAAGATATTTTAAAGGATTTATTTGGAGAGCGTGTCTTATATGATGCAACTGTAGACAGTGGGCTTGATGCATCTTCCAGTTTTGAGACACTGGAGGAGATGAAGAAATCAGAAAATCAGGCCATCCGCAATCTGGCAGGATATTTCACAAAGCTAAAGGAAAGCGGTCAGGATGTAGAACCCAACTATGTAAAAAGTTGTGTTAATCTGATCGGTGGACAAAGTACTTGTTCTGTAATCCGTTTTACAGAGACCTGACTCATTATCTGATGTTTCCGATTATGGGGCAACTGATGAGATATAAAAAATGTCTGGTGATCATGGGAAGAGATTCAGCAACGGAAGATGTAAAAGAATGGCTGGAGCAGGGAATCTTTGAAAATGTAAATACAAGCAGTCTGTGGAAAGTCGGGGTGCTGGAGAATGAAAATCCGGAAATTGACGAGCCGGATATCGGAATCCTTAAATTCAGTGATCTGTATAACCTTCGTCTGCAGAGAAACCACAGTGAATTTTTAAGCCGTGTCGGATTTGTATTTATTGTAGAACCATCCCGCTTGCTGGCATCCGGACAGGCTGGAGTCAGCCTTTTGGTTCATCGTTTTGATGAAAGTAAAGAGCCGGTTGTGTATGCTGCATGCGACAGAAACTGTGACGGGCTGGTTGATGCACTGTCTCATGTACTGAAGACTACGATTACAGAAGTAACAGCCACACTGAAAAGTGCGGCAACGACTTCTATTATGTGCTGGAAAACAGAAGGAGATTATATGCATCACCGGATTTTCTCCAATGTATCCCGTTATCTTGGTATGGGTACAGAGATCAATGCAGTGGCATTGAAGTATCAGATTGCCAATACAAAATGGATCAGCAGTGAGAAATTTCCGGTTATGGATATGAAATGGATCGCGGGACAGTACTACAAAAAGATCTGTAATTATACAGACCTGCCAGTGAGTCAGGAGTCTTTCAACAGAGCGTTTCATGTGGAATCCAATTTGTGGAATACACAGAGAGAAGAAAATTCATTCCTTGTGGTCGGAAGATGAATTCAGAACTTGTTCGAGCTGACGAGACTGTTCGCAACGAGAGGAACGCAGCAGGGATTATTAACGTGATCAGTGAAAATTATCTCTTAAGGGATTATATGTTGGGAAATGCACAGACCTTTATTTCTGACCCGAAAGCAATCCCGACGATTGTGGCAGACTATGCACGAACAGAGCGGAATACAATTTTGAAACTGATCATGCGGATGGCAGAGGAGCAGGTTTCCGAAGATGAAATCGTGGATGCACTGATGGTGAGTGGAATCAAGTTTGAAGATCCACTGGCAGCATTAAAGAACCTGATCTACAAGCATTGTTTCATAAAGGAAATCAACATTCGGATCTATTTCAGAGAACAGTTGATGGAAGATGCACTTCATACAGAAGTGAAAAAATATTATGCGATCGAGGAAGAAACAGAAATTGCAGAGTACGCAAAGAAACTTCAGAATGCATATTATATCGCAGAAGATGAGCAGGGCGATAAATATTATATCGGTGCAAAATTATATGGACATGTATTCCAGGCACTGATTCCGGGCCAGTTCCTGACTTATGATGGAAAATATTATGAAGTACAGGCGATCACACCACAAAATGGGGTCGTGGTACGAAGAGCAGCAGATCATATCACGGATCGTGTCTACTACAGGCAGTTGCGTCATATCAGGATCAATGACTGGAAAGATGATGAGAATATCGGTGGACAGAAATCCGTTGAGGGAATCTCAATCTATAAAGGCTATTGTGAGATAGATATTGAGACAGCAGGATACCTGGAAATGACATCTTATGAGAATCTGAATGCGGCAAAAGAAGTTCGTGTCAGCGGAATACCGGTTCGTTCCTATAGGAATAAACTGGTTATGAAATTGAATTTGCCGGATGTTTCGGAGCGGGTGAGATATACACTTTGCCTTCTTCTGAATGAAATCTTCCGCACGATATATCCAGATGCTTACCCATATATTTGTGCGGTAACCTTGGTTGATACGAATCATGCACCGGAAAAGTTAAAAGGTGCAATGTATACACTATCAGGAAAAGTAGACGGAAGTGCAATTTATATAGTAGAAGACAGTGAGATCGATCTGGGTCTGATCGCATCTGTTGAACGAAATTTAAAGCGGTATTTTGAAATCATAACAGAAGTACTGATGTGGCATGAGCAGAAAATGGCTGAAAATCCGGAAAAAGAAAGCAAACCGGAGGACTATGAGACTCCGTTTACGCCGGAAGCCGGAAAAGAAGAGGAAGCTGCGAAGAAAGCCAGGGAGAAAGCCGAGAAAGAGAACAAGAGATTCTTCGGAAAAATAAAGAGAAAATTAAGGGAATTCTGGGAAAAGATCACTGCGGGATTTAAAAAGAAGCCGAAAGATGAGCCGGTGGAAGAAACACCAACAGAAGAAACACCAACAGAAGAAACACCGACAGAAGAAACACCAACAGAAGAAACACCAATAGAAGAAACACCAGAAGAAGGAATTTCAGAAGATAGTCCAACAGAGGAAACCACTTCCACAGATGAAAGAGACACAGAAACCGGAACTGAAAATGTCATGAAAAATGTGATGTATTCAGCAGAAGCAGAAATGGATATTGAAGGTGAAGATGAGCAGCTTGTGGAACAAAAGATGACAAAAAAGACGGAATATCAGAAAAGTTGTTTCCTGAAGTATGGCTATGAAGAAATCGATCCATACTTTGATTTTGGGGGAACGATCAAGTATCTTACTAAATATGGTTATGATCGAAATCCATTGCAGCAGGTTCGTGATGGCGTGAAGGCAGCAGAAGCTGATAACGCAAAATATGATCCACATAAAGAGGGAAGTCATTTTTGCGATTTCTGTGGTGTAGAGCTTGCCGGAGGAGAATATGAACTTCTGAAAGACGGAAGAGAACGTTGCAATCATTGCTCTTCAACTGCACTTAGGACTGGCGAAGAGTTTAAAGAAGTTTATAAAATGGTTGTCCGGAATATGGAGATCTTTTTTGGAATCAAGCTCAATGTGGCAATTAAGGTAAGAATGACAGATGCCAAGACGATCGCAAAACATTTCGGGGAAGAATTTGTGGCAACTCCGGGATTTGATGGACGTGTACTTGGATTCGCACAGAAAGATTCATCAGGATATAGCCTGTATATAGAAAATGGGTCTCCGAAACTTGCAGCAATGGCAACGATCGCACATGAACTGACGCATATCTGGCAATACCAGAACTGGGATGAAAAAATGATCCTCAGTAAATATGGAAAGCAGTACAGGCTGGAGATCTATGAGGGTATGGCAAAATGGGCAGAGATCCAATATCTGTTGTATCTGAATGAAATTTCTTATGCGAAGCGTCAGGAAATCGTTACAAGGCTGAGAGATGATGAATATGGAAGAGGATTTATACAGTATGCAAAGAAATATCCGTTGCTTATCGACATGAAAAGAATGCAACGCCGTTTGGAAGGATACCTCCTCTGTAAAGGGAAAATGTAAAGATGTCGGGGTAGGTCCTAAGGTCTTTCACCCACCTATGAGCAAGCTCATGTGGGCTTAGACCTTTTGACCCTGGCATCATGTAAATTGTAAAATATATTCTTCATTTACCAAAGCCGGGAAATATGATACTATGGAATGAGTTTAAAATTAAAAGGAGGTCGTTACATGATAAAATTGTACGATAACGGTGTGTATCTGTTGAATGGCACCGAGATAGTGGAAGACGCAGGAAATGTACAGACTCCTCTTACAAAAGAGGAGCCGCGAAAAATACTATGGCGTATGGAATCCTGAAAGAGCATAATACTTCATCTGATATGGAGAGACTTCAGATCAGATTTGATAAGCTGACATCCCATGATATTACATTTGTAGGAATTATCCAGACAGCCCGTGCATCAGGACTTGAAAAATTCCCGATGCCATATGTATTGACGAACTGTCATAATAGTCTTTGTGCTGTAGGTGGTACGATCAATGAAGATGACCATATGTTTGGACTGACATGTGCGAAAAAGTATGGCGGCGTCTATGTTCCGCCTCATCAGGCAGTCATCCATCAGTTTGCCCGTGAGATGCTTGCAGGCGGAGGAAAGATGATCTTAGGTTCTGACAGTCATACCCGTTATGGTGCACTTGGAACGATGGCAATGGGCGAAGGCGGACCGGAGCTTGTAAAGCAGCTTCTGAACAAGACGTATGATATCAAGATGCCGGGCGTGATCGCAATCTATTTAGACGGTGAGCCGGCAAAGGGTGTCGGACCGCAGGACGTTGCACTGGCAATCATCGGAGCGACCTTCAAGAATGGTTATGTAAATAATAAAGTTATGGAATTTGTAGGACCTGGTGTCAGCAATTTAAGTGCTGATTTCCGTATCGGTATTGATGTAATGACGACAGAGACAACCTGTCTGTCTTCTATCTGGAGAACAGATGAAAAGATCCGGGAGTTCTATGACATCCATGGAAGAAGTGAAGACTATAAAGAGCTGAATCCGGGAGCAGTTGCTTACTATGATGGACTGGTATATGTGAACTTAAGCGAGATCAAGCCGATGATTGCGATGCCGTTCCATCCAAGCAATGTATATACGATTGATGAACTGAATGCAAATCTTGCAGACATTCTTCATGATGTAGAGCAGAAAGCCCTTGTAAGTCTGGACGGAGCAGTAGATTATTCACTGCAGGATAAGATTAAAAATGGCAAGTTCTATGTAGAACAGGGTATCATTGCAGGCTGTGCCGGTGGCGGATTTGAAAATATCTGTGCGGCAGCAGACATCATTAAAGGAAAGAATATCGGAGCAGACGAATTTACATTCAGCGTTTATCCGGCAAGTACGCCGATTTATATGGAACTGGTGAAAAATGGTGCGATCGCTGATCTGATGGAAGCAGGAACTGTTGTAAAAACTGCATTCTGTGGTCCATGTTTCGGAGCAGGAGATACACCGGCGAACAACGCATTTTCTATCCGTCATACAACGAGAAACTTCCCGAACAGAGAGGGAAGTAAGCTGCAGAGCGGACAGATCTCTTCCGTCGCACTGATGGATGCACGTTCTATTGCTGCAACTGCTGCAAATAAGGGATTCCTTACACCTGCAACTGCACTGGATGTGGAATATAAGGGACAGAAGTATCATTCGATAAAAATATTTATGCGAACAGAGTTTTCGACAGCAAGGGTGTTGCTGATCCGTCCGTAGAGATCAAGTTTGGTCCGAATATCAAAGACTGGCCGGCAATGTCAGCACTTCCGCAGAATCTGCTTGTAAAGGTTGTATCTGAGATCCACGACCCGGTTACGACAACAGATGAGCTGATTCCGTCAGGAGAGACATCTTCCTACCGTTCCAATCCGCTGGGACTTGCAGAGTTTGCTCTGTCAAGAAAAGATCCGGCATATGTAGGACGGGCAAAAGAAGTACAGAAAGCACAGAAGGCGATCGAGGCCGATGAGTGTCCGGTAGAAGCACTGGAAGAGCTGAAACCGGTTATGGACAAGATCCATGAGACATACCCGGAAGTTGGCAAAGGCAACCTTGGAGTAGGAAGTACAATCTTTGCAGTGAAGCCGGGAGACGGATCTGCACGTGAGCAGGCTGCATCCTGTCAGAAGGTACTCGGCGGCTGGGCAAATATCGCGAATGAATAGCAACAAAGACGTATCGTTCCAACCTCATCAACTGGGGTATGCTCCCGTTCCTGACTGATACAGACCATGAGTCACTTCCATTCACAAATGGAGATTATATCTTTGTTCCGGATGTGAGAAAAGCAGTAGAAGAAAGGCTGCGGTTGTGAAAGCATATGTTGTCGGGGATGAGTTAAAAGAGATCGACCTGAAACTCGGAGATCTGACAGATGCTGAACGCCAGATCATACTGGATGGATGTCTGATTAACTATTATAGAGCAACAAAGTAGAAATTTGTAGTTGTTGAGAGTGAAAATGATTCGGCAGCAGGAAGGCTTTTTGACAGAAGTGCGTCCATATCCGCCTTGTTGTTGCATCGCAGTGCAGGACCGCTTTACCTCAGCCCGTTGACAACTTGTAACAGGAACGTGGAAACACTCGTGCAGAGGCACTCCTGTTTACGTTCCTTAACAAGTTGGGC
>ENA-OQEX01001124-OQEX01001124.1-human-gut-metagenome-genome-assembly--contig:-NODE-1124-length-10974-cov-1.940721_pt1 | contig 10974 bp, 10 predicted proteins | sample MGYA00242802_ERZ504649 | MGnify/ENA primary metagenome ERZ504649 (study PRJEB26092, sample SAMD00036194) | human gut metagenome | host: Homo sapiens | study: EMG produced TPA metagenomics assembly of... | reverse complement strand
CGATCTTGTAGCCGTTGAGGTGCAGGATCGGCAGCACGATACCGTCGGTGCGCGGGTTCACGAGCTTGTTGGACTGCCAGCCGGTAGCCAGCGGGCCGGTCTCAGCCTCGCCGTCGCCGACGATGGCCGGGACAAACAGGCTCGGGTTGTCCATGATGGCGCCGTAAGCGTGGGACAGAGCGTAACCCAGCTCACCACCCTCGTGGATGGAGCCCGGGGTCTCCGGAGCGAAGTGGGACGGAATGCCGCCCGGGTAAGAGAACTGACGGAAGAACTTCTGCAGACCAGCTTCGTCCTTGGTGATCTTCGGGAAGGTCTCGGTGTAGGTGCCGTCCAGGTAGGACTGGGAGGTACCGGCCGGGCCACCGTGGCCCGGGCCCATGATGATCACGGTGTTCTGGCCGTGGTCAGCAATGAAACGGTTGATGTGGCCGATGAGGAAGTTCAGGCCAGGGGTAGTGCCCCAGTGGCCCACCAGACGGTGCTTCACATCTTCGCGGGTGAAGGGCTCCTTCATCAGCGGGTTGGAACGCAGATAAATCTGGCCGATGGAAAGGTAGTTGGCAACGCGCCAGTACTTGTCAACGCCTTCGAGGGCTTCCTCGGAAACCGGAGCGTTCAGCTTCTTCCAAGGGGTGCCAATAACAGGACTCGTCATGTGTACTCCTGTACTCCTGCACGTGATCGTGCGATTGATTATTTCTGTTCGGTCACGGTCCCTGACCCTTGCGGTGCCAAGTTTTCCGTTCCCAATCAATCGTCATGGTACGAGGACAACGCGACTTTTGAACGATTTCTTGCGGGTGTGTTCGAAATTGTTGCGGATATTTCAGTATTTGTGCGGTTCGACTGACCGTTTGTCAACATTAGTTTTTCAACATACTTTTTCAAAACGGCGGAAGCATGCGGAAATCCAGCATTTGGCTAGAACAGCGCACGTTCGATTTCCCATGTTCGAAATCGGCGTGTTGTCCGTCTACAGGCATGTAGTTTGTTCGATTTGCGCACATAGTCTCTGCGTGTCGGCCTTGTCGCCTTGACCAGTGATAATCAGGGGTGTTCAGCCCACGTAAAATTCCAATGAACGTTAGGGGAATATCAATGGCAAACGGTCCTGTGCTTGTCGTCGACTTCGGCGCCCAGTACGCCCAGCTCATCGCCCGCCGCGTGCGCGAAGCAGGCGTGTACTCCGAGCTGGTCCCTCATTCCATGCCGGTCGACGAGATCCTGGCCAAGGATCCGAAGGCGATTATTCTGTCTGGCGGCCCGGCCTCCGTGTTCGAGCCCGGCGCGCCGACCATAGACACCAAGGTATTCGAATCCGGTGTTCCGGTGCTTGGTATCTGCTACGGCTTCCAGGTCATGGCCTATGAGCTCGGCGGCAAGGTGGATAAGGCCGCGCTCGGCGAATACGGCAAGACCTCAGCCACCATCGACGACGCCGCCGGCATCCTCGCCGACTCCCCCGCCGAGCAGACCACGTGGATGAGCCACGGTGTGGCGGTCGAACAGGCCCCGGCCGGCTTCGAAGTGCTGGCCCACACCGAAGGCGCGCCCGTGGCCGCCATGGCGGACGAATCCCGCAAGCTCTATGGTGTGCAGTGGCATCCGGAAGTCAAGCACTCCCCGCTTGGCCAGAAGCTTATCGAAAACTTCCTGCACCGTTGCGCCGCGCTGCCCAACGACTGGGATGCCTCCTCGATTATCGAGGATCAAGTCAAGAAGATCCGCGAGCAGGTCGCGACGCCGAGGTGATCTGCGGCCTGTCCGGCGGCGTTGATTCCGCCGTGGCCGCCGCTCTGGTACACAAGGCCATCGGCGACCAGCTCACCTGCGTGTTCGTGGACCACGGTCTGCTGCGCAAGGGCGAAGTCGAGCAGGTCAAGCACGACTTCGTCGCCGCGACCGGCATCCGCCTCATCACCGTCGACGCCGCCGACGACTTCCTCGACGCCCTCGCAGGCGTCTCCGAGCCGGAGCGCAAGCGCAAGATCATCGGCGAGAAGTTCATCCGCACGTTCGAGAAGGCCCAGCGCCAAGTGCTTGAAGAGGCCGGCGCGCGCGGCAAGGAAGTCAAGTTCCTCGTGCAGGGCACCCTCTACCCCGACGTCGTCGAATCCGGCGGCGGCGACGGCGCGGCCAACATCAAGTCCCACCACAACGTCGGTGGCCTGCCTAAGGACATCAAGTTCCAGCTCATCGAACCGCTGCGCACCCTGTTCAAGGACGAGGTGCGCGCCATCGGAACCGAACTCGGACTGCCGGATGAGATCGTCTGGCGCCAGCCTTCCCCGGCCCGGGTCTGGGCATCCGTATCATCGGCGAGATCACCAAGGAGCGTCTCGACCTGTTGCGCGAGGCCGACGCCATCGCCCGCGAGGAGCTCTCCAAGGCCGGCCTCGACCGCGACATCTGGCAGTGCCGGTCGTGCTTCTGGCTGACGTTCACTCTGTCGGCGTCCAAGGCGACGAGCGCACCTACGGCTCGCCGATCGTCCTGCGCCCGGTCAGCTCGGAAGACGCCATGACCGCCGACTGGTCCCGTGTCCCCTACGATGTGCTCGCCACGATCTCCACGCGCATCACCAACGAATGCCGCCAGATCAACCGCGTCGTCCTCGATTGCACCTCCAAGCCGCCGGCGACCATCGAATGGGAGTAAGCCGATAGGGCTTTGACCTGCTCTTTTGAGTGCCGTGGTGTACCGCTGAGTTTCGTTTCGTACGAGAGTCATGGCAAAACCGCCAGCGACGGCAGTGAGTAAAAACGATTTCCTAGCCTCCGTTCCCTCGTTGGAACGGAGGCTTTTTCTTTGCCGTTTTACTCCCTTTCACCTGCGATTTCGCCATTTACTCCCCGTGTTTCAAGACAACAAGGCACGGGGAGGTATTCGAGGGAATGGGAGTAAGGATTTATCCAAGTGAGTTGACGCGCGGTTTTTGTCCCCGAGGGCGAAACGGGGCCGTTTCGGGGCCCGTGAAACTCAAATCGAACTCAACGGGCATTTTTTGCTGGGCGTTCCAATGTTCCCGTTCCGTGGGATACCCTGATTCTCTCTGTGGTACTGTTTGTGGTGTTTCCTCTGGCTGGCGGTATGCTGACCCGTTCGGCTGTCATCAAGCGGAAGGGGCAGTGTACTTTGAGGAGACTTTCATCCATATGTTTGACAGTGTAACTACCATTGGCTTATTGCTGACGCTGGTGATGATTTTCTCGTTCCAAGGCAATACCATTCTGGAAAAACCTCTGCACATTGTTTTGATTGCGGTACCGCTGATTTTACAGACCTTCCTGATTTTTGCGATTGCGTATATCGCTTGCCGGGTTTTGAAGCTGCCCTACAAGATTGCTGCTCCCGCCGGAATGATTTGTGCTTCCAACTTCTTTGAACTGGCTGTTGCTGTTGCAATCGCCTTGTTTGGAACGACTTCCCCTGCGGCACTGGCAACGACTGTGGGTGTGCTGACAGAAGTTCCCGTGATGCTGTTCCTTGTAAAAAAACGCAAATAAAACGAAAGACTGGTTCAAATATGAGTAAGAAAAAGGTGGCATTTATCTGCGTCCATAATTCCTGCCGCAGTCAGATTGCCGAGGCCTTGGGAAAGCACTTGGCTTCCGATGTGTTTGAAAGCTATTCCGCAGGAACGGAAACAAAACCGCAAATCAATCAGGATGCTGTCCGCATTATGAAAGAACTGTACGGGATTGACATGGAGAAAACCCAGTATTCCAAACTGATCTCGGATATTCCTGCCCCTGATATTGCAATCTCCATGGGGTGCAATGTGGGCTGTCCTTTCATTGGTAGAGCATTTGACGATAACTGGGGATTAGAAGATCCGACCGGAAGCGAAGATCAAGTCTTTGTCGAGATCATTCGAGAGATTGAAAAACGGATTCTACAGTTGAAGCAGTCCCTTATTTGATTGAAATAGCACTCTGCTTGTGGTATAATACAGATGATCCAAACCATTGCTTTTCTGCTGATAACATTGGGCTTGATAATCTTTTGATAACAGGAGTCCGACAACGCCGTATAAGTTGGATAATTGGTATCAAATTGAGCAACTAAGAGTCAAATCCCCTAAACAGTATTGTTTAGAACCAGTTTTACTTTGGCGAGTGGGAGTAAACTGGAGCGGATTTTGCGCAATCGAAATTCCGTCCGTAGAGTGTCGCAGTGTGCCGCCACGTACGAAAAAGCGTAAAGCCACCTGTGATTTGGGGTGAGTAAAAACTATTGAGACCCTCTGGAAACAACGTTTTCAGGGGGTCTCTTTATGCCTTTTGACCTGCAGTTTCAGTCATTTTTACTCTAAAAGCGCGTACACCACGGACATGGCGACACGCAGCGGACGAAGAGTAAAGGATTTTTTCGAAGAGTGAACTGTCCCAGTAGTTTGTCCCACCACCCCAAAAACGCCCCTGAAACTCAAGTGAAACTCAATAGGAGCGCAAGGGCGTCATCGTGCGAGCACCGCAGCCTGAGCCGCCGATACCAGGCTCGTTTGCGACGCCGTCGCTGCTTGCCTGGATCGTCAACGGCAAGTACGTCATGTCGCTGCCGCTCTACCGCATAGAGGCAGACCTCAAGGCGTGCGGCGCGACGATATCGCGCCAGGACATGGCGAACTGGATGATGAACGTGCACGCGCGCTGGCTGGCGAAGGTCCATGAGAGAATGAAGGTCGAGCTGCTGTCGCATGTCAGGATTCATGCCGATGAGACCACGGTTCAGGTCCTGAAAGAGCCGAACCGCGAGGCGAAGAAGAAATCGAGGATGTGGCTGTTCTGCTCGGCGCGCTGCGACGTGCCCGTGTATGTATTCGAATACCACGAGACCCGCAGGAAGGGCGTTGCCCAGGAGTTTCTTGCGGGCTGGTCCGGCACGCTTACCACCGACGGCTACAAACCCTACTTCAATCTCGGCAACCCCAACATCGCCAACACGGCGTGCCTCGTCCACGTGCGCCGCTACTTCGCCCAAATCGTGAAGATCGCCGGCGGCGGCGCCAAGGCGGCGTCTGCGGCCAGCGTTGCGCTCGAGGCAAGGCGCAGGATCGACGCCATGTTTCAAGGTCGACTCCAAGTTCGACGACATGGAGCCGGGTGCCAGGAAGGCCGCCCGCGACGCGGAGCTCCGCCCGCTCATGGAGGACTTCGGGGGGATGGGCGCGGGCCAGCTTCCCCTAGCCTCGCCGAAGCTGGCGCTGCACCGTGCGCTGCAGTACGCCGTGGAGTTCTGGCCCTACGTCATGAACGTGCTCGAAGACGGGCACCTGGAGCTCTCGAACAACGTCGCCGAGCAGGCCCAGCGAATCTTCGTCGTAGGGCGCAAGAACTGGCTCTTCAGCGATGCGCCACGCGGCGCGCGGGCGTCTGCGGCGATATACAGCGTCACCACCACGGCCAAGGCCAACGCTCAATCCCAGGCTTTACGTCGAGTGGCTGCTGACCGAGATGCCCAACGCCGGCGAGCTCACCGATGAGGTTGTGGACTCGTTCCTGCCATGGTCGGATAGGGTGCCTGAGTCCTGCAAGCTCGACCCAGCCGCTGCCGAGAAGGCCAAAGAGATGCCTGACGACTTCATAATTAACATCGACCCCGATGCGTTCGACGACGAGATGGCGAACAACGCCGAGGAGGGCCTGTAGCGACATAGCGGCCTAAGGCATACCGCAACGCAAAGATGGAAACGTCCAGGACTTTTCCATCCGTATGCCGGAATGGCCCTGGACGTTTCCTGCTACGCGTCATTTGACGCTTACGCTCTAATGCCTCCACGCTTGTCGCGGGCGGGGTAGACGATCCAGGCGGATGCGTAGCTTGCGATAAGGCAGACAATGACGCAGACGATGCTTGTCTGGAACCCGAATGAGTCATTGATAACGCCCCAGATTACGCTTGCGAAGCCAATGCCGATGTCATTGGCGAGCAGGAACAGGCGTTTGCGGCGCCCCAGCGCTCTGGCGGGGTGTTCTTTACCGCTACGCTTTGATTAAGTGGCAGGCTTATGCCAGTGGCGAGACCATAGAAGATTCCGGACGCCAGGAAGACAGGTTCCCCGTACGGTGCGGCAAGTAGCATAAGGCAGCAGAGGATGCCGCACGCGACGGCTCCGGTCATTGTTTTGATTGCAGGTACGGTGTCCATGAAATGCTTTGAAATCATGCGAATGATAATCATGCTTACCGCGCTGATGGTGTAGAAGAGACCGGCGTGGGTATAGCCGAGAGTAGTACCGTACAGACCGGCAAAGAAGACGCCAAAGCCAAAAGTGGGGCACATGATCATCTGTGGGATGGCGCCAGGCAATGCGCGCGGCTCGAAGATGTTGAATGAGTCACGCAGGGTTCTCTTGGACACCTGGTCGCCTTCAGGATACTTTTCACTGTTAATTGTTTCGGATGTAGTTACTGTGGTGGAGCTGGGTGCCTGCCCGTCTTTTGAGTCGAGTTCGAGCCGGGTTTCCATTTTGATTCGGTATGCGCTGGAGCTTGGCAGAGTTTGCCATTTACTTTCATAGCGTGCGTTGAGGCGATTACAAGCCTGCAAACCCAACCAGGCAAGGCCGACATAGAGGTTCGTTGAGGGATCGGTTCCTACTAGGTAAAGTGCGAAGCTGGGCCGATGCTCATGGCGATAGCCTGTCCGAGGCCGTGGTATCCAATGCCTTCGCCGAGCCGTTCTTGCGGTAAGACGCTTGCTGCGGCGGTCGAGGCTGCTGTTGTTGCTGCGCCAAAGCCCACGCCTTGCAGCAAACGGCTGATTGTGAAGAGGGGATGCCCTGAACGACAGCGGACAGTGCTGTTCCTGCTATGAGGATAGCGATGCCGGCGATGATAACGAGTGAGCACTTGCCGTTGTCGATAACAGGGCCGACGAACAGTCGTGCTAACGCGGCGGCAATGGAGAAGACGAGTGCAAGTACGCCGGCAAGGCTCGCACCGTAACCTTGGCCTGCCAGGAAGACGCTGGTTCACTGTTGAGTCCTTGGCCCATGACGAAGCAACAGAAGGTCAGCGCGATGATAAGCACGAAAATAAGCGACCACAGCTTCGGATGGTCGTCCTTACCGATATTTGGCATGAGAACCCTCCTATGATTCCAATACCCGTATTCTACGTCTGCAAAAAGTGAGATGTAAGCGCCAAAATGACCGCGTCTTAACAACCCGCTGGGCTTGAGGCAGAATCATCGCATCGACTTATCCTAGAAACTGCCTGACGAAGGCGACAGGATGCTTGTCAGCAAGGCGGCAAATCTTAACGAGAGCCAAATCCAAGAGCTTGCAAATCTTCAGCGAGGCGTTGCAGCAATATATCAGAACGAATGGACCGAACCTGTCCTCTGTCACATCGAACCGCATGAACGCGGCCTAGAGTACTCGCCAACACAGAGCAAGCACAGCGCGAAGGACAAGGTTTCTTCTGAAGAGCTTCGCTATCTCAACTCTTGTGTGCTTAATCCGTTCAAGCTCGATGAGCCAAGGGAATACAACTTCTGCGACTGTGTGCACAAGATGGACATACCTGACTCCATGAAGGCACGCTTGATTGAGATGGCAGGGACTCCTCTGTCCTCGAGGAAGCCACTGTTTGAATGGTGTGCTTATAGGTATTTCAATATTGGACGCATCCTCGACGACGCCAGGGATTTATCTGCCGACAGCCTCAAAGAGAGGCTTTGCTCCCATCTGCTTTCAAGCTGGAAATTCGAAGATGACTCCTCACCCGAAAGCTGGGGACCAATCCAATACCTGTTCATTCAGTCGATGTTTAACGCTCATCTCAACGAGCTGAGAAAGAGGGGTACCGGCATCGAGACAACGGAAAAGGCCTCAGCACTCGCCGAAGTATCAGCGGTCTTATCTCAAACAAGGCCGGTGATCTAAATGGCGTTTGAAAATATAGAGCAATTAATGCCGGATACGACCGAAACGAGATTGGCCTTCGAGGAGGCGCAACGCACCGTTGCTGATTGTGCAGATGCCGCATGGCGGGATATTTCTTCCGGCGATGTCCTAACCGCGAGCATTTCAACAGTTCAAGAAGCCGCAGATGACGCCTGGAAAGCATGCGAGCCAACACTCAACGCTGCAGGCGAAACTGTCCGCGATGGCGCAAGGAACGGAGCTTATCTTGGCGGCAGGTTCGTACTTGGAGTTGCCGACGTTGGAGAAAACGCATATGTCGGTGTTCAATCGAATATTGAACTACTGGCCGAAGACGAAGAAGCAGCGGTGAAAACCGCGCAAACACACGCTGTTGACGATGCAGCCAACGCCTGGGGCGACTTCATGGAAGCCGATGAGCAGATACGGGAAATCGGAGACTATGTCGAAACTGGAGCGAAATCGCCACTGAAGTTGCGCTTGGTGCCGTAGCCGTCACCGCTTCTGCCCCTGCAGCACTCGCTGCTGGGGCTGTACTCGTTCTTGACGAAATGGGAAAGAGCTTGGAAGCCGGCGCTGAAGACGGTGAGATATCTCAGGAGGATATCGTCGGAGAAGTCGTTGCGGGAACTGTTACGGCAGCAACGCTTCTTGCCGGACGAGGTCTAAATAACTTTCTTGCCTCAAAGGCAGCAGAATCGGGCGCAAGCTCACGAATTCTGGATGATGCCGGAAAGGCAATTTACGAAGGCGACCGACTGCTTCCCAATAACGAGTTTGCGATCGACGGCGTGAAGTGTGCAACCGACGATCTCGGGCAGCTTTACCGCGTTGGCGACGACCTCGTTCCGAACATGAGCTATGAGATCAATGGGTATAAATATGTTACCGATGCAATGGGTAGGGTCGAATCGGCCGAAGGCTTCTTACAACTAAAGACCCACGAAGGTCGTTTGACCATCAAGGACACTATCCAGTCAATCGGAAAAGGGTTTGAAGAGCTTTTTGATCAAAGAGGCCATCTGATTGCCGACCGATTCAATGGATCAAATGGCCTTGAGAATATTGTCGCCATGGGCGGCGAGGTTAACCAAAAGCCTATGCAGCAATCGAGCAAAAATGCGCCGATGCTTTGGCTGATGGCGCTGAAGTGTTTTTCAAGGTTGAGCCACTTTATGAGGGCGGGTCATTCAGGCCTAGCTCGTTTGCTATCACGGACATTATTGACGGCGAAGAGACGGTTACGTTTCTTCTTAACACTGCAAAGGAAATGTAATGAGTGAAAAGAAGATGCTACAAGGGATAGCTTCAATTCTTGAGGAAACCCTCCCCGAAGACTGGAGCAAGGTCGTGTTTTACGCCGAGTACGCCGAGGGTGCGTTCTCTATTGAGTATTACGTTGCTGGCAGCGGAAAAGACGACTTCGTTAAATGCTTTGACCAAAAAGGCGTTTCGAGGGCATCCTTGATGAAAAACTTTATGGCTATCAACAAGTTCATTGAACCTGAAAGGGCCGCGCTTAAGCCCGAAAAGAGATGGGGATCGATGACGCTTATTCTCCATTCCAACGGCAAGTTCAAAGTTGATTACGACTACTCCGACATGACAGAAAACGCTTACGCCCGAAAGAAGGCCTGGAAAAAGAAATATCTCGCCTAGCAACGAACGGTCTGGGAAATCACCGCAAAGCCACCCGTGCATACTCTTCGAGCGCACGCGTCGTCGGCAACGTTTCGACCAGCGCGTTTTTGGGAGCCATGCAAACCCCTGTTCAACATTCCTCGGGAGTGATTGCTCTCTATGACGAATGGATTCCCCATCGGGGAATCCCATTTTTTGTTGCCGACGACGTCCGGTATAATTTTTCCGTTTACGACGTCGTTCGGAAAGGGATGCCGACCTCTATGCGCCAGGGATTCGACAACGAAAAATACATCGAGCTGCAAGCCGCCAACATCAGAAAGCGCATCGCGCAATTCGGCGGCAAACTCTATCTGGAATTCGGAGGCAAGCTCTTCGACGACTACCACGCCTCGCGCGTGCTGCCCGGCTTTGAGCCGGACACCAAGTTCCGCATGTTGGAAAGTCTGGTGGACGATGTGGAAATCGTCATCGCCATCAACGCCAACCATATCGAAAAAGGCAAGACCCGCGGCGACCTCGGTATCCCCTACGACGAGGACGTGCTGCGACTCATCGACGTGTTCCGTTCCCGCGGCTTCCTCGTCGGCTCCGTAGTGCTCACCCAATACGCCAATCAGCCCGCCGCCGACGCTACCGCCACCGCCTCGAGCAACTCGGCGTCACCTGCCGCCTGCACTACCCGATCGCCGGATACCCGCACGACATCGAACGCATCGTTTCAGACGACGGATACGGCAAGAACGAGTACATCGAGACCACCCGGCCGCTCGTCGTGGTCACCGCGCCCGGCCCTGGCTCCGGCAAACTCGCCACGTGCTGAGCCAGCTCTACCACGAGCACCAGCGCGGCATCGACGCCGGCTATGCCAAATACGAGACGTTCCCCATCTGGAATCTTCCGCTCAACCATCCGGTCAACATCGCGTACGAGGCTGCCACCGTCGACCTCGACGATGCCAATATCATCGACCCGTTCCATCTGGAGGCGTACGGCGAGACCACCGTCAACTACAACCGCGACGTCGAAGCATTCCCCGTGCTCAAAGCCATGATGGAGCGCATCATGGGCGAAAGCCCCTATCAGAGCCCCACCGATATGGGCGTCAACATGGCCGGATACGCCATTGTGGACGACGATGCCTGCCGCGATGCCGCGCGTCTGGAAATCGTGCGCCGCTACTTCGCCGCCGCCGTGCACTTGAAGCGCACCGGCACTGGCGAGGAACAGGTGGAGCGGCTGCGCTCCATCATGAACCGGGCCGGCGTGACCCCCGATCTTTCTCCCGCCCGCGCCGTGGCCCTTGAGAAGGAAGCCGCCACCGGTGCCCCGGCTGGTGCCATGGTGCTGCCCGATGGCCATGTGGTCACCGGCAAAACCGGCGACCTGTTGGGCGCGGCCAGCGCGCTGCTGATGCACGTGCTCAAGGCCGTCACCGG
>ENA-OQEX01001121-OQEX01001121.1-human-gut-metagenome-genome-assembly--contig:-NODE-1121-length-10984-cov-3.588192_pt1 | contig 10984 bp, 12 predicted proteins | sample MGYA00242802_ERZ504649 | MGnify/ENA primary metagenome ERZ504649 (study PRJEB26092, sample SAMD00036194) | human gut metagenome | host: Homo sapiens | study: EMG produced TPA metagenomics assembly of... | reverse complement strand
GTGAGCATCAGCTGATAAAATAATAGCAACATGTCCATATTGACTCAATTCCTTACCCCAAACTGCAATATCTCCTGGTTGCGGTACAAAATCCGGAGTATTTTTATTCTAGTCCATCCATCCGGCAATTTATTGTTGACAAAATCACAACCATTTCCTGTAGCATAACTTGCTTTACCAAAATAGGCATAATAGTAATGAACCAAATCTACACATTGTGCTCCATATACCTTATCATAATCAAGAAATTTTCCCTCTTGCGCATATGCCCATTTGACAGCATCTTCACGAGATCCAGCATCACTCGCCCAAATAGTCTGCGGCATTATCGTAATTATCATAACAAACGATATAATCAATCCCATTATCTTTCTTTGCTTTTCTTTCATAAATAAAATTCTCCTTCCTTTACTTTCATTATTGTTTATAATTCTATAGTAATGCTTTTCATCTGTATCTACGATAATTTTATCACATTAGTAGCTCTCAACATACAGTTAACATGAATACACTAACTATTCTTGTTAAGTCTATTATCTCCAAAAATCATAAAGTATTCTATATACTGACTATGAGGCGTTTACCAAAAATCTCGCGTTAAATCAGCAAAATTTAAATCACGATGGAATTTACTTTTTCAAGTCAGCTTGGGAAAAAATAATTTCTCAATAAATCAAGAAATACCTTTCCAGATATTAATTCAGCAAACTCGTTACAATCTAAAGAAGTATCTGAAAATTCACCAAAAGTAGCTTTAACAACCTCTATTAATTTATCCTTAATTCTTTTTACTTTTCTCTTATTTATTAGATTGACACATGCCGCATCTACAATAGATGTTGCAAAAGATAAAGCGATATCTGCCCACATACATTTCTCCTTTGTGTTTTTAATAATAGTCTTATAGTTGCTGCTCACACATACCCAACCGTTTCAAAGAGCAACAAATCAATTAAGTTTCTCTATGTCTTTTGTATTTCTTGCTTTACTTTTTGTAATTCGAGTAGCTGAGATTCAAGTTCTTCCTGCTTACTTCGAACTTTCGTTAATTCGCCCTCGACCTTCTGTATATCTCTGTTAATCGAGGTGATCAATCCAGTCCTCGCCATAAATGTCGTATTACAAAAGAATGATGATTCTTTTCCATGTACTGGATATTTTCTTTGCTGAAATAACCGTGGTTAAGGATAAAAACTAAATTCTCGTAGTTGTACTGCTCATTCTTGTCAACCATGTGCCTCAAAATACCATATTTCTGCGGTTTTAGTAGTACTCTTATGAATTCAATGGTACGCGCTAAATATTCCAACGCTAAATCTCAATTAACGCTTGCATCATCTTTGCCAGATACAAGCGTTTTACTACATTTTAGTTTTTGCAAACATTTTGAACTTCTTTGCTCCACGGAGTCAAAACCTCAAGCTGTTCATCTAACCAGTGTAATGGTAAAGGACGATAGGTGGCAGTCCTGTTCCTAACGGTACAGTGGCATTGCATTTGCGAACTTCTGATACATGACCCAGGCAACATCTAATCCCGAAGTATAGCTGTTTGGAATAAGTGCCTCCGGGACAGCAGCTTTTACAAACTTTATATTTTCTTCCATTGCATCTGCTGTAGAGCATACCGGACATTTGTATGTCCCACGATAAATATTTACAACTTCACCTTTTGCAGGAGTAAACGGAATTCATGCCGTACAAACTCCTTGCCTATAGGTTCAAGGGCAGCACCACACTCATCACAGACTCTCTCATTATCAGTAAGTGAATAATCTCATCACGAGGTGGAATTCCTTTAAAAAGTTCCTCAAGAGTACGTTTTTTCTTGCGTGTATGCTCAGGAACCTTAATAACAGGTGCCTTGAGATCAACATCAGCTTCATGATCCTTCTTTAATGACTGGATCAGTTCTGTCTGGGCTGCAATGGTTGTATTCAGTTGGCTGATAAGATCCTTCTGCTCAAGAAGTTTTGAATCTCTTGCACTTACTGCCATGTGTTTTCTGCTCCTTTTAATACTCTTATTATACCACAAAGAGCATTAAAAAAGAAGCAGAAATGCCAGTATTTTCAAGGCTTCACGGTGTTTTAAATGCTTGGGGCTGTTCGATTTCAAGACCTGACATAAGCTAATCGAATTGCTGCCATGTAAGCTGACGCACTTCCTGACTTGAACGTGGCCAGCGGAACCTGCCTTTTACTTCCATACGTTTATACAGGAGTACAAAGCCATCATTTTCCCATAGAAGTGCCTTTACCCTGTCACAGCGTTTTCCACAGAACAGGTAAAGAACACTGCGTCTTGGATCCATGTGAAGCTAGTCTTCAACGATTGCACAAAGTCCGTCGATTGACTTTCTCATATCGGTATACCCAGTCACAATATAAAGCTCGCCGGCAGCTGTGATATCGCCTAGCATGAAAGCTCCGTAAGTATCTGGATTGTTTTTGCAAGAAGCAATGGATCCGTTTTGTTTGAAATACGCAGATTCATGTTTCCAATCATTAACTCCATTGCAGCTGTATCAGTATTTTTATTCATGTCAGTGGGAAACGAAATGGAATTCATCTCAATTTTACAACTTCCTGATGAGACTGTTCATAAGTTGACAGCTGATTTTTCTCAGGAATATCTCCACAGCCATTCTTGCGGAGACGCTTAACCCAGTTGTAAAAGGTGCCTGGATTAATGTCATTGTTTAAACACCACTGATTATCAGACAGTCAGCTTTTGCGGCATTCCATGATCAGGCGGTATTGTTCTTCGACTGGTACTCTTGGTGCTCTCATAGCTTTTACGTCATGATAAATAGAGTAAATGCTAGCAAAAAATACACTGTTCTATATCGACTTTTTTTACTTAACTCTCGCTACCTATTTATAAACCTTATAATATTCCAGTATATCATGTTTAAATTTTCCCAATGCGCAGGTCTTGTAATCCTCAGCCTCCATCTCTTTTCCATAAATTAAATTCTGCAAATAATGTCTATCTATCTCTCCACTTTTGTTTGTCCATTTATTAATACAATCTGCAATTTCATCCAAATTAGACGAAACATATGTCTCTTTTTTCTCCAAAATTTTTTTAGCTTCTAAATTATGTATTTGATACGCATCTTCTAATTTTAACGTATCAATATTACTTTTTATTTAGATTCATCATTTCTTTCTAATTGAATATAGTTCCTTGATTCAATATATCTAAACTTAATCTCTTTATCAAATTTAAATCTATCATCAAATGGTGATACTAATCCCACATTTTCCTCGCTTTATATTATTACACACACTACATGATGGCACCAAATTATAAAGTGATACTGCAAGGAATGGATATTTACTTCGACAAAAGAAATGATCCAATTGGCATCCGGAATTATCATCTGACCTACCATTTATATAATCTCTATTACAATATGGGCAAACCGTCAGGTTTAAATCCTCCGTTAAAGCAATGCTTATCTTCTTATTATTGTACTTGTGATCTCTGACATTTTCATAACAATCATGATAATCTGCAAATGCATCCCTTAAATTGTTATTTTCGAATACAATATTATTATAGTCCACATTTGTGCCATTCGATATGTAATTATATATTTCCTCTATCCTACAATATGGCAACAAAATCAATTGTTTCAAAAAGTCCTCTGTGTCATCAGTATCTATAATCGTTATAGGGATAATTTTTTTACACTCATTAACAAATTCATTGACATTCACATGTTCGTCCAATTCTTCCAATGCAATATTACAGAATTCATTCTCAAATTTCTTGCTATGCTTTCCAATATAAATCATATAATCACTTACTCTCTTGTAAAAATCTTAAGCGCTCCTCAATTTCTGCCTTTTGTTTCATCAAAATATCAAATTCATTTTGTTGAGGAAGAGATTCTTCCAGCAGATGCTCTAATTCTATTTTATAAATTTCTTCACCAATATTATTAATAAATGATTTTAAAATGTTATATAATTCTGTTCTATTTATATTATCATCTCTTTTATTATATAAAACTTCCATGATGTTTTCCGGTAACTCATTATTTTCTGATGCACGATTCCCTTCATCGCTTAAAGCTTTCATAACACCACTTATCTTACTATAAGCGACACATCCAATAGTTGATTTCATAAAAAACGGACTTTTTAGTAGAGTATGTATATTTTGTCCAAATGTTTCAGCTATGTTAAATTCCTCATCATTTGGCATAATATATAAAACATCCTGATGAAAGAAATCAGATAATATATATGGAGAATTTGAAGTGATGATCAGCTGAAGTGAACATTCTTCTTTCCTCAACTTTACTATATCAAGGATAGATTTCATAAATTGTCTTTGCCACTCCGGATGATAATATAAATCTCCCTCATCTATATAGATAATAGCCGAATCATCTTCTCTTATACATCTACTCAAATCTATTTGTTCACTATTCTTTTCCAAAATATCGCTATAATATTCCCTAAATCTCTTTCCTCCTATCAAAGCCCAATAAAGCTTAGCTTCAAAGGTAAATTTAGCCTCCTGCCCAGATGACATCTTAAACCACGATACATTTATATCATAAAATAGTTTATAACCCTCAGATCTATTAAACTTTTTACTTATAGCATCTTCTATTTCTTTGTATTTTTCCTTATCAATCAAAGCTTCATACAAATTCACATGTTCCCACTCTAACTGTTTTAACTCCGTTATACCTTTACTATTTTCGAATAAAAACTTTATATACATAAACTGGTATATCAATAACATATTTAATGATTGATTTTCATCTGTTCTTCTTACCGAATGTAAATACTGAGCTTCACGCACATCATTAATTCTTGTATACTCTATTTGCGCTATGACATCGTACGCTTTTGTATCTCTATAATTACTTTTTTCTTTATTATCCTCATTATTCTCATCTGGTAAATTATGCATAACAGGAAATATTTCCTTTAATTCTAATTTATTTGACAAAAAATATACTTTATTTTTTTGTCCATTTTGTAATAAAAGGCTTCTTTTATATTCTTTAGTTTTTTAGAAGAATCATATATGTTTTCTATATTAGATGCCCTATAATACTTACTACCATATTGGAAAATAACTAAAAACTCTATACCTTTATCCAACTTTAAATTTTTGACAATTTGTGCATAGTCTATTTCTTTATCATTATCGTATAATGATAAAATTTTAGAAAAAGTCTTACCTAAAAACTCTATTATACTTGTCTTTCCAGCTCCATTTTTCCAACGATACACGATACACTCTTTATCTTTCTGTCATAAAATCCTTCCGTATCGAAATACTCATTATTATCCTCATAAATCTCACACTTATCTGAATCATAAATAAATTTATGATCAAACGAAAAATGGCACGACCTTATTCCTCTATATCTATTCAGATATAAATATGAAAATAAAAGATTTTCTCTGTTATTAAATTTCTTGTCCAACAGAGCTTCCTTGATTTCATTCCTAAATTTATTATTATCTATAAAATCATTTAGTCTCCATTCAAATTTATGCACTTCAAATGGAATTTGCTTTTCTTCCTCAATTTTACCATTTGATACACATATTAATAATTTCTTATTGCTACTATCAATCTTTATTTTATAGCCCCACCCTGTTTTTGTACGTATCTCCCAAGCATTTTCATATTTTATTAGAATCTCATGTCCAGTTTCACTTCTATTATAATTGTTGTTATAATTTTTAATACTATTACAAGTCCATGAATTATAATACAAATCACATCCCTCAGCTGTAAGTATAGTTAATATAATGTTTAGCACCACAGTACTATACAAAATATTATCTATCAGCTTTTTCTTGATTGTCTCTTCACCAATGCACTCTATCATCGTCAAAATCTGATGCCGATATTGACTAAAACGCGCAATATCATCACCTTTATAAAGTAATATTATGTTCTCAAGCAATTTATCATCAAGGCAATCCATATTGGCTCTCATAGTGTTAATTCCCTGATAACAATATCCATAGTCTCCTTTATCGCCACAATATATTACATTATCAAAAAAAGCTTTCTCTATTTTATTCTTTTCTTTATCTTCCATATCTTGGTAATTCCCAGGATAGTTTTTACAAAGCATATCTATAGCAATCCTGTAATCATCAAAATCTCTGTTGCAGGCGCTCCAAAATTCTGCTAAAGCAATATATAAATTATCATTATTTTCTTTTTTAATTTCATTCTTAAGTTTATTGTTAAGTTTTCCATTTTCTTCATATATACAATAAGCCCAATATTACTTTGCGTAATAGTATTAGATAGCTCGGTTAACTCTGTTATATTATCTTCATAATTACAGTTTTTTTGAATGAGTTCATAACACTTTTCAATTTTTGACAAATACTGTTCTAAAATTGTTATCCAAACAAGTTCTTTAGGTATAGCTGGCCTGCGATCTTTTGCTATGGTATCAATATATGAATCTATCTCACTTATTTTCTTTATTGCATTTTGCCATGTTGCTAAAGATTTCTTGCCTTTCATGAAATCTATAACCTGATCAATATCCTCTACATTTTTAATATCAAAGCTATTAATATATTCATCATCTTTAATATTCATATACTTCCCCTTCTTATGTTCAATAAATCTTTAGTACCAAATTAATGATATCACTTTTGTATATTAAATTAAATACATTCATCATAACTTATACAAAATAATCTCCAAAAGCTTTTACGTCATTCCATAATCAGGCGATATAATTCTTCAATCATTGGCTATATCAGTTCCTGCCGCTTTTGAAGACATACCTTACAATATATTTCTCTTTCCTTTTATCATCGATCCTTGTTTGTAAACTTTTTTGTTTACCATAATAAAAGGGCCTCCATGATTCAATGTTTTTATCATAGAAGACCTTAATATTATTTCTTTACATATGGTGTAACATTAGTATATATAATTTGTTCCGATATTCATAATTTATATCATAACAGTTTGCTTTTCTCAATCTCCATCCAGTACAATGAATCAATTAGCGTTTTAGTCTTCGAATCAATATTTCCTTTTCATTATCAAATCAATGATGTAGAAAAATCATCTATAACTGTTTCATAATCAATGGCTCTTCCCAAGAGTGTTCATCCGTACCATTTACTTAGGTTTGTAACCTCTCGATTTCCAATATATATTAAGACCATATGTATTACTATCAAATAAGGACATACTTTTCGTAGAATCATTATCCTTATATTTAGATCAGCAATTTATATCATCTATACTTCAACTAATTTTAAAATAATCCCACGGCATAGTTTGTTTTATCATCATATTCTCATAATCAAGTTGCAAATATTTCTTTTTAACAGCAGCTATAAATACATACTTCATTATCCAGCTTTCAGACATATAGAAATTAGCATTGTTTGTATATTCATTTATTATATTATTTTGAACTCTCCACCATATTCCATTTTGACTACTACTTATATCGAATAATGTAACAGCATGTGATGGTGATGCTATTTTATAATCATATAATATTTTTTTTATATCATTGGAATGAAGTATATTTTCTTCAATAATACCAAACGGCCCATCATCATATATTCCGTAATCCTTAAACAAAAATTTACCTGCATCTATTCCTATCCAACAAACATCTCCGTTTTCAATCTGAGTATTTATGGCATTAAGAAATATCTTGTCACCAACATTTAATAGCTGTTGTTTCGGAGCATTATAAACATTTTGATCTAACGCAATTTCATGTAAATACATTTTACTTTCCACTCCATTAGACATAATACAAATATATTCATCAAATGGAAAACATACATATTTATAATAAAATTCTAATTGGGTCAAATATATTCTGTTTCCAATCCCATCATACAATGTTACTGAATTTATAGGTTCTCCCCAATATGAAAATATAATATTTCGAACTTCACTTATTACTTCTTCTTTTAATGTATTAAACTCTGCATAAGTCATTTCTTTATATTTTTCCCTAATTACATATGCATAACTTTTTAATAGATACGAAACTATAGCATTTAGATTCGCTGTCCTCATAATTTGGCATTTATCTACATCATCCACAGGAAGTAAACCATATTTTTCAATTAGATTAACAGCCATCCTCCAATTACCTTTATCCGTCATTGCATTAGCTAGAACATATATCACACTCCTACTATTAATAGGTTCATTTCTAGTTTCATATACCTGTTCCAAAAAAAAATTTGCTTTTTCTAATTTATCATAAATTATTAAATTACGCACAGAAAATGTATAATTTGCATCAATATTCTTTTTCTTCATATACACTGATATACAGTTTAAAACTGCTATTAACCAACAATAACCTGTCTTTTCCTGGATTAAATCTTTTTTCCACAAGGATTTTTTTTTAAATAGTTTATATACTTCCTCTGGTTTACATTCCATATCTATTATTTTATCCGATTTTTTACACTCCATATAAGCCATCCCAACCTAACATTTTATTAACAATTTCTGGTTTATCTATAATAAGTTTTATTAATTCAGGATACAAAACTTTATTAATTTCACATTCAGTAATATCAACGTCCTTATTATTTTTATTCGACATTACTCTCACAGTACAACCACCTTTACAAAATATTTTCCAATAGCAATCGATGCATTCTGTATTTTCTTTCTTATCAAAAAAACTATTTTTCCCCTTAATTGAATTTTCAATTTGAGAGATCAGTGGTATTCCATTATATATATTACCAATTGCATATTCTGGTTGATCTGTTAATTCACACGGAAAAATATTTCCATGCATATCAAATACAATCATTTTTCTCCCGCCACAGCATCCACATGATAAACAAACATCTGTATACTTTCTGAATAAAATATTTTTTAATTTTGCCATCATATTTTGCTCAATTACGCTATATCCCATTTCTTGTAACTCTATAATTTTTCTAAATATTCTTAATTCTGTTTCAGCTATTTCCTTAGGTGCCAAACAAATATCATTACAATTTCTATAATTACTTAAGTGTACAAAATTCATTTTTATATTATTTATGCCCAAATCAATCACGATATTATCTATTACGCTCTCAATTTTTTTAGCACTTTCTCGTGTTATTGTGGTAATTGTTCCAATCCTATTGTTATAAATATTTTTTGTCTCCTGCATATTATTAATAACAATATCATATGTATCTTTTCCAGAGATAAATTTTCTTTGTTTGTTATGTATATTCATTCCCCCATCTATACTAATTCCAAGACCAACATGACTTTCATACATCGACAATATATTATTAGTTGTTAATAAAGTTGCATTAGTTTCAATAGAAAAATGCACCTTTGTATTTTTCATTTTCAATTTATTTACCATATATAATATTTTGTCTTTCTCAAGTAGAGGTTCACCTCCCCATGCTTGAACACTAATATTCTTTATACCATTTTCCTTACAATAACTTTTAATAAAAGATAAAATATCATCTAATTTCGTATAACTTATGCTATCTTGATCATATTCCGTATTTCTTAAGCAATATTCACATCTCATATTACATTTATTAGTCATATCTATCATAAAAAATTCTGGTTTAATATTAACATTATAACTTTTTTCTTTTTCATTTTTATCTATTATAAACCTTCTGCTTTTTAAAATATCTTCGATATTATGTGGTATCTTTCCTGCTTGCAGTTCTTCAACATTTTTTTTGCTAGTAATTAATAGATGACCATTTTTCTCAAATATAACAGCCTTCTCCATACTTTTATATACCAAACTCTCCACAAACCTATATTTATTACTAATATCAAATGGTAATATAGTTTCTATCTGCATATTTCTAAAAACTCCTGTTCTAATAATATATTAACAATTCGAACTGCTTCTTTACCTAAAATATTTTGCACAATATTGATAAATACATAAACATTTATTGGTTTGCTCAATTTGTCAGTTAACAAATCGCGAAAAATTTTTCCCACCCCTCTTATAATCAATTTATTCTCTATATCTCTTCGGTAAAATAATATATTGTCATTTTTATCCACAAAAAATTCTGTATAAACCGATAAGCATATATTATCATACTGCTTATCATCCCATAATACTTGCTTATTCATCTTTCACTCCTAGCAATAAGGTTTAATAAGTTTTTCTCCAAAAAAATCAAATGCTGTCATATATGTACCATTGCATATATGACGTACTTTACATTTTTTACAATACTCCTTACTAATATCAACATTCTTATATGCATTTACAATTTCACTATTATATGGATCAAAATACCCTTTATACAATTGGCCCTTTTTTAATGACATAAACTTCCAATAATATGGATCACACGAACACAAAGGTATATTAATTGCATACAATTTTCTAGTGCTTCCATTTTTCCTATTTTCTATGTAATGATCAAATAGTCTTTCTAAATTATCTTTAATATCCTCTACAGCTAGAAATTCTTCATACAAATTTTTCTTATTTACCCCCATATAATCAATTCCACATAATTGAATATTTACATCCTCTGGAAAAATCCTATCATAGTATTGATAAAACTGAAGTAATCCTTTAACGTTATCTTTTGTTATACAGTGTTTAATTTCTATTTTAGTACCTATATTATGTAACTCCTTTAGTCCATGGATACTTCTTTGTAGGCTACCGCTAACTCGGTTTATCTTTTCATGCTCATCCGCAATATGACTATGTAATGTTGTTATAACTCTCAGTTTTCTTGCATTCACTTTCCTAGCAAACATTTTAAAAAATACTTTATTAGCAAAATTTTCTCCATTACTAAGTAATGTTACATATACACCAACATCTTGTGCATATTTAATTATTTCTGCAATATCTGGATGTAAGGTTGGTTCTCCTCCTGATATCGTAATAGAGCTTTTTTCTTCTTTTATCTCATCTATAATTTGAAACATTCTATTCTTATCAATACATCTTTTTTCATTTTTTCTTTTTT
>ENA-OQEX01001120-OQEX01001120.1-human-gut-metagenome-genome-assembly--contig:-NODE-1120-length-10986-cov-4.868036_pt1 | contig 10986 bp, 15 predicted proteins | sample MGYA00242802_ERZ504649 | MGnify/ENA primary metagenome ERZ504649 (study PRJEB26092, sample SAMD00036194) | human gut metagenome | host: Homo sapiens | study: EMG produced TPA metagenomics assembly of... | reverse complement strand
ACAAATACTGATAGGCGTCCTTGTCTGCAATCAGGTAGACAGGATTCTGCAAAATCGACTTGATGGAAACCGGGTGAACGAACGCCCGTTTTGTTTTGATGCCCAGCCGTCCCAGTTCTTCAATCAGGCTGGAAAGTCGCTGATGTTGCGGCTGATGCGGTCCAAACGGTAGACCACGATGGCCTTGAATTTCCGGTTCTTGGCCGCAGTCATCATCTTTTTGAAATCTGGGCGGTTCAGGTTGCCGCCGGAAAAGCCTCGTCCTCAAAGACAACGGCATGTTCCGCGGCGGCATCGCCGTAGTGAGTGTGGATATATTCGCGGCAGAGGTCGATCTGATTTCCGATACTTTCGCCCTTGCCGGTATAGCGGGATTTGCGGGAATAGATGGCAATGGTGTCGGCAGTTTTGGCCATGAGATACTCCTTTCCTGTTGTCCGGTGGCCGTAGATGCGGCTATTGTAACGCCAACCGCATAGGGCCTTTGGTTCGGCCTACTTTTTGGAGCTGGGCCTCTCGTGCCAGCAGCTCGAACAGAATATCCCGGCCCTCTTCACCGACCCCGCGTGCGGCCATGTGCTGCGGGCGAAAGGTTTCGTACAGGACGAGAACGGCTGGGTGGAGCTGAACGCCACCGCCGACGGCCTGACGGCAAACGCTATCCCCAAGGGGCAGAAAGTGCTCATCGTGATCGGGGAGAGGCTGGAGAAAGAACGGATTGAGGTGAGATTAAAGGGGTAAGGCGGATCCCCCGTATATCGTTGTATCTTTCCATAAATAGTTTGTCTCCCGCCCAAAGTAGGCGTATAATAGGGGAAAAGAAACGCTAAAGGAGAATCCCCTATGAACGGCACCGCATTGCGCAAACCGAGCTGCCGGCGGGTGGTGGGCAGGTGGCGGCATCGTCATCATCGCCCTTGGCATTGCGCTTTTCAAGCAGTCCCACCTCGGCAACGACTCCATCAGCGCCCTGAACATGCGGCTGGCGGAGCTGCTCGGCATCTCGCTGGGCACCCAGAACCTGTGCACGAACATCCTGTTTTTCCTGCTGGAATTCTGGTTCGGGCGCAAGTACATAGGCCTTGGCACCTTCGTCAACGGCATCTGCATCGGGTACATCGTCACGGCGTTCTATGACCCATTCACGCCCACTTCGGCGACGCGCCGTCGCTGGCGGTGCAGTTGGCGTGGGTCATCGCGGCGGTGCTGGTCACGGCGCTGGGCGCTTCGCTCTACCAGACCGCCGACCTCGGCATCGCGCCCTACGATTACCTTTCCCTCGGTCTGCGGGACTACACACCCTGCCCGTACTTCGGGTGCCGCATCTTCACCGATGCGCTCAGCGCCCTGCTGTGCTGGCTGCTGGGTGGCCTTGTGGGCTTGGCACCTTGATCTGTGCGTTCTGCCTTGGACCCTTCATCCAGTTCTTCGATCGGACGTTCTCCCAGAAGGTGCTGCAATACAAACCGAACAATTGAGAAACCCCGCGGCGTCAAATCATACGCTGCGGGGGTCTTTTTTATTGCTGCCGTTAAGCAGAAAATGAAGGAGATTTATCTTTCAAAACCGCCTGTGGATTGCTGCGGCGATGGGGAGCCATAACAAACCCATCAGACAGGCTTTGGAAGAAGTAAATTTTTCGAATCTGCTTGTAGAAAACGGCGGTCTATGGTAGCATGAAATCAAAGAAAAACAGGAGGGCTTACACATGGTTTTACTGGTTGTGGATACACAGAAAGGTATCGTGGATGAACGCCTGTATGCGTTTGAAAAGTTTGTCAGCAACATCAGGAAACTAATCCGGACTGCCCGCGAACAGGGAATTGAGGTCGTCTATGTCCAGCATGACGATGGGCCCGGCACCGGTTTCTCCATCGGGGACGATGAATTCGAGGTCTATTCCGGGTTTGCGCCACTGCTGACTGAAAAACGGTTCGTCAAAACCGTATGCAGTGCGTTCAAAAAAGAAAGCGGTCTGCTGGAATATCTGACGGAAAAGGGCGAAAAAGATGTGATGGTCTGCGGCATTATGACCGACTTCTGCATCAATGCAACGGTGGAGGCGGGCTTTGAGCATGGCCTGCACATGATCGTTCCTGCCTATGCAAATTCCACGCAGGACAACGAGTACATGACAGGGGAGCAGAGCTACCACTATTACAATGAGTTCCTCTGGCCGGACCGCTATGCCGATTGTGTGCCCATGGACAAGGCGCTGGAGCTGCTCAAAAAGTGAGGTGTTTACAATGATTTCTGAAAAAGTAAAAAATCAGATTCAAGTGGTGCAGGGTGATATTACCAAACTGGACTGTGACGGCATCGTGAATGCGGCCAATCGCAGTCTGCTGGGTGGCGGAGGTGTGGATGGTGCCATCCACCGGGCAGCAGGGCCGGAACTGTTGGCGGAGTGCCGCACGCTGCACGGCTGTCGCACCGGAGAAGCAAAAATCACTAAGGGCTACCGGTTGAAAGCAAAGTATATCATTCATACAGTAGGGCCGATTTATTCCGGCACAGCAGAGGATGCCGCGCAGCTGGCGGACTGCTACCGCAATTCGCTGAACCTTGCCAAAGAGTATGAACTCCACAGCATTGCCTTCCCGGCAATTTCGACCGGCGTGTATGGCTACCCGCTGGAAGATGCCACGGAGATTGCGGTCAAAACAGTGCACAGTGCTGGAAGATCATGCAGATTACGCCATGCAGGCGATTTTCTGCTGCTTCGATGCCAGGACGGAGCGGGTGTATCATGCAAGAACTCTGCAACAGCGAAAGCGGCAGGATGGTCGTGGAACTGTATCTTGGCAGGCAGGATGGACACAGCTCCCGAATCCTGTACTGAAAATGGAGAAAAACGTTGAAATACAGAGAAATCGCAGACGGCATTTTTGTTGACCGTCCCAACCGCTTTATTGCCCATGTGGAAGTGAATGGAGCAGTGGAAACCGTCCATGTCAAGAACACCGGGCGGTGCAAAGAGCTATTGCTGCCCGGCACGGCGGTTCGGCTGGAAGTGTCGGATAACCCGAAACGCAAAACGAAATACGACCTTGTGGCGGTACACAAGCAGGGCCTTGGTTGGGTCAATATGGACAGTCAGGCACCCAATAAGGTGGTAGGGGAGTGGCTTGCAAAACAGGGCTACGACTATATCAAGCCGGAATTCACCTATGGGAAGTCCCGCATCGACTTTTATATGGAAAAGGGCGAGCAAAAGTATCTGATGGAAGTCAAGGGCTGCACACTGGAAGTGGACGGTATCGGCTATTTCCCGGATGCACCCACCGAGCGCGGTGTGAAGCACCTGCATGAGCTGGCACAGGCACAACAGAAGGGATATCAATGCGCTGTGGCCTTTGTGATTCAGATGGAAGGCATCACCGAGGTGCGGCCAAATGTCAGCACACAGCCGGAGTTTGGCACGGCACTGGCCGAAGCAAAGGCCGCAGGTGTGCGGGTGCTGTTTCTGCTCTGCCGTGTGGGGCGTGACAGCTTGGAAATCGTGGAGCAGAGGGAAGGCTGAAAAATTTTTCAGAAAACCTCTTGACCCTGACGCAGCGTCATAGCGTATACTGTGGCTGTCGCAAGGGAGGACAGCAAGATGATGACAGTGAACGAAGTGAGCAAGCGGACCGGAGTGAGCATCCGGACCCTGCAATATTACGATAAAATCGGTCTGCTGCGCGCGGCGGGCCGTACCGAAGCAGGCTATCGGCTGTATGACGATGCCGCGCTGGAACGTTTGCAGCAGATCTTATTGTTCCGGGAACTGGAATTTCCGCTGAAGGACATCCGGAAAATCGTGGAGAATCCTGCTTTTGACCGGCAGAAAGCACTGGAACAGCAGATCACACTTCTGACATTGAAAAAGCAGCATCTTGAAGATCTGATCGGCCTTGCGCAGAAAATTCGAACCACAGGAGGAAAGGTTATGGACTTTACCGCATTTGATACGCAGAAGATCAAGAAGTATACCGAGCAGGCCAAAAAGGAATGGGGCGAAACGCCGGAATACAAAGAGTTTGAGGAAAAAACTGCCCATAAGACCGAGAAAGAAGTCAAGGACATGAGCAGTCAACTGATGGACATCGTGGCGGCATTCGGCGGGATGCAGAGCAAAGACCCGGCGGACCCTGAAGTGCAGGCACAGGTGAAGAAGCTGCAGGAGTTTATCACAGAGCACTACTATAACTGTTCCAAGGTGATCTTGAATCAGCTGGGGCAGATGTATAGGGCAGGCGGAGCATTTACGGAAAACATCAATGCTGCCGGCGGTGCCGGTGCCGCAGAATTTGCGCAGAAAGCCATTGAGATTTATTGCAAGTGAGCCCAAAAACGCTTTGCGTGATTCAGTTACAGAAATCATAAATAGGAAATGTTATCATATAGACACAAGAAATACACGGATAATATTCCGATGGAGGATTTCGATATGAAGGCAATACCGCACATATAGCCGTACACCAATAGCTTGAACATGATCCGGGGTTCTGCTGCCGATTTTCTTCCTCTCGAAGAATACGCCTGATACAGTTTCCCGTAATCCAGTTCCTCAAGCTGGGCGTTGGCTACATACACCGGTTCATGTTCGTCTATTAAAATATTTTCGCTTATTGGAAGGGTCAGCTGTTGATATATGCCGCCCTTTCCTGTATACTGTTCTTGTTGTAGTTGCTTTTTCACAACCTCAGCTTACAACAAAATGAGATAGGCAACCCCTTTTGGGGAAGTCTATCTCATTTTTTCGTGGGGGCTATTTTGCAACAGCATCTATGATTCATCCCCGGGCGTCCTGCCGGGTGGTGTGGAAGTACTCCTTGGGGGTCATGCCATGCTCCTTTTTAAAAGCGCGGAAAAAGTGGTTGTAACCGCCAAAGCCGCTGGTCTTGTACACCTCGGTGATGGGCAGCCCCTGCTCGATGAGGGTGCAGCAGCGGTCTAACCGCGCCTTTACGATATAGCGGTGCACCGTCTGCCCGGTCTGGCGTTTGAATTCCCGGGCAATATGTTCCCGGGAGACGAAAAACTCCTTTTCCAGCCGCTCCAGCGTCAGTTCCTCGGTAAGGTGCGCCTGAATAAACAAAAACACCTCGTCCAGCATCAGGTGGTGGCGGCTGACCGATGCGGTGTGGAACTCCGCATGGATGCAGGCACGCAGCGCCAGCACCACAAACATTTGCAAAATACCGTGCTCGAACACCGCTGCACCGAACTGGGTGCGCTCCTGCGGGAGCATCAGCAGCTTCCGGGCAAGGTTTTTCAGCAGCATATAGATCTGGCTGTCCGGGCACACAGCCACCTGCCGGAAGGGCACCACGTTGAAGCTTTTTCAAGGTCGGTATCTGCGTCCGAAAGCTGCGCCAGCGTCTGGGGGGACAGCTGCACCCGAATAAGTTCCAGCGGGCCGTAAGCACCGGCGTATTCCAGTCTGCCGCCCTGACCGGGCTTGAAGATGATGAGATTCTGCTGCTGTGCGGGCAGCACCACCTCGCTGCACCGGAACACACCGCTGCCCCGCATGACCAGAAACAAATCATAATACGCGCCGGAATAAAATTCCCGGACGGCACTCTGCTCAAAAAGATAACGCTTGGCTGTATAATTCACCAAAAAGTCCTCCATGAAACTGTCATGTGTGACAGATTGTTGTACACAACAGAAAAGTACAACTGTTATAATTGCATAATACATCAATTTACAATAGTTTTCAATCATTTTTTGGATATGTATTGATGAAAAATTAACGTATAATGCAAACGTAGAAAAGAAACTTGTGCGAAAAGTCTCGTGGTTTCACTGTTTTTAAGGAGGATAAAACACAATGGACCAGAAAAAGACCATCCGCCCCTTCTCCATGAAGGACAAGATCGGTTATACGCTGGGCGATCTGGGCTGCTGCTTCACCGAGCAGTACCGCGCCATGTATCTGTCGATCTTCTACACCCTGATCCTGCAGGTCAACCCTTTCCACGTGGGTATCCTGCTGCTGATCACCAAGATCTGGGACGCCGTGAATGACCCCATCATCGGTGCCATCGTGGACTCCCGCAAGGCCACCAAGGGCGGCAAGTTCATCCCGTGGATCCGCGCCTTTTCCTTCCCCATGGCAGTGCTGTGCATACTTGGCTTTGTCAATGTAGGCAATATCAACTACGGCCTGCGTCTGGCCTACATGTTCGTCACCTACGTTCTGTACGAGGCGCTGTACACCTGCGTCAACGTGCCCTTCGGTACTCTGTCCAGCGTGATGACCGATGATGTCAGCCAGCGCACCGCACTGTCCCGCTACCGCAGCCTTGGCGGCACCATCTTCATGACCGTTATGGTCATGGTCGGCCCCCTGTTCCTGTATGTGGACAACCAGCCCGTGGCTGGCCGCTTCCTGATGCTGGCCTGCATCTGCGCCATGCTGGGTCTACTGTGCCTGCAGATCACCTGCGTATGGTGCAAGGAGCGCGTGGAAGTGCCCGAGCGTCCGCAGGGCGAAAAGCTGAACTACCTGCATGTGCTCAAGGAGATCTCTCACAATAAGGCTCTGCTGGGTGTTATGTTCTTCAGCCTGACCGGCATGATCGGTGCTTCCGTGGTCAACGGTCTGAACACCTACCTGTATAAGGACTTCTTCGGCAACGTTAAAATTCAGGCTGTCTCCGGTATGCTGAGCGTGCTGTACGCTGTGCTGTCCTTTGCCATCACCCAGCCTCTGGCCAACAAGTTCGGCAAGAAGGAGTGGTGCTGCATGGGCGCTGGCTTTGCCGCCATCGTGTTCGGCATCCTGTTCATCTTCCCCGTCCACAACCCTGTGACTTTCATTGTCATCAACGGTATCTGCTATCTGGGCGCTTCCGGCATGCAGGTGCTGGTCTGGGCTATGGTCAACGACGCATCGACTACCACGAGCTGCAGACCGGCGAGCGCAACGAGGGCATTGTTTACTCCACCTACTCCTTCTTCCGCAAGCTTGCAAGCGCCATTTCCGGCAGCCTGTCCAGCTTTGTGCTGGGTGCCATCGGCTACAACGTTACCGCAGGCGCTGTGCAGACCGCAGGCGTTGTGAACGCCATCTGGAAGAGCTACACCGGCATCTACTTCCTGGGCTACGGCATTGCAGTTGCATCCTGTTCTTCGTCTACCCCCTGACCAAGCAGAAGACTGCTGAGATGCTGACCGAGCTGAAGGCTCGCCGCGCCGCAAAGGAGAGCAAGTAAACCATGAAGATCTTACAGGTTCAGTTTAAAAACCGCAATGGCCACACCCTGCGCGGCATCGTGACCCTGCCCGACACCGAGGGCAAGGTGCCCTTTGTGGTGCATCTGCACGGCTTTGCCGGCAGCTGCAGCGGCTACAAGTCCATGTACACCCACCTGTCCCGCGCTCTGGCAGCGCAAGGCATCGGCAGCGCCCGGTTCGATTTCTACGGCAACGGCGAGAGCGACGGCGAGTTCGAGGATATGAGCTTTGACGGCTTGCACACCGATGCACAGGATATCTTTGCATGGGCCGCTGAACAGCCCTATGTGGACAGCGAAAAGCTGTTCCTCTCCGGCCAGAGCATGGGCGGCTACATTGCCGCCTCCTGCGCACCGGTTATCCAGCCCCACGGCCTGATTTTGCTGTGCCCGGGCGCCGGGATGTGGTTCGGCTGCGCCCAGCGCGCGACGGCATTATGCAGACCGGCAGGGACTACGCCGACATGGAGGGTCTGTGCTACAAGATGGCCTTTAACTACGAGATGGCAAAGCACCCCGACCCCTTTACCGAGGCCAAGGGCTACAACGGCCCGGTGCTGCTGCTGTGCGCCGACGATGACCGTCTGGTGGACGAGGGCACCTGCAACCGTTACGCACAGGTGTACACCGCACCCGATGTGGACACCATTGCAGGCGGCGGCCACAACTTTGCCACGCTGGCAGCCCGTGCCGCCGTGGAGGAAAAGACCGCAGCATTCATCAAAGCAAATCTGTAAAGCAAAGCGTATCTGCAAGGAGGCTTTTATATGCAAAACGTAATTCTGCAGCCCATCGAGGTGGGCGGACAGACCTTTAAAAACCGCATCATGTTCCCCCCGCTGACCACCGGCTACGAGAAAAACGGCATGATCAGTGAGCAGGACATGGGCTTCTACACCCGTCTGGCAAAGGGCGGCGTGGGCTACATCGTTCTGGGCGATGTGGCACCCATCAACAGCTTTTCTCCCACCCCCAAGCTGTTTGACGACAGCCAGATCCCTGCCTTCAAGGCACTGGCCGACAGCGTACACGCCTACGGCACCAAGCTGGGCGTCCAGCTCTTCCACCCGGAGTACGATGTGGACGCCATCAACAGTCTGTTTATGCAGAAAAAGTTTGATGAGATGCGTCAGCGCCTGCATCACGACATGATGTTCTTCACCGATGAGGTCAGCGAGGAGATGCTGATGGCCATCATCGATAAGATGTGCGCCTGCGCAGTGCGTGCACAGAAGGCCGGTGTGGACGTCATTCAGATCCACGGCGACCGCCTGAACGGCTGCCTGTGCTCCACCCGCATGAACCACCGCACCGATAAGTTCGGCGGCAGTCTGGAGAACCGCGTCCGCTTTGCCCGTATGCTGACCCGCGCCATCCGCAAGGCTGTGCCGGATATGGTCATCGACTACAAGCTGTCCATCGTCACCCCGCAGCGCGGCAAGGGCGGCATTGACGAAGCCGACGCCGTGCAGTTTGCCCAGTGGCTGGTAGAGGACGGCGTGGATATGCTCCACGTTGCGCAGGCCAACCACACCGGCAACATGGCCGACACCATTCCTCCCATGGGCGTACAGCCTACGGCTTCTTCGTCAAATCGCCGGGGACATCAAAAAGGCCGTCAATGTGCCGGTCAGCGCCGTGGGTCGTATCGTGGATGCCGAAATGGCTGCGCGTGTCATCGAGAGCGGCATGGCCGACATGGTTGCCGTGGGTCGCCCGCTGCTGGCAGACCCCGACTGGGGCACCAAGATCGCTGCCGGGAAGGCCTGCGATATCCGCCGCTGCATCAGCTGCAACAAGGGCTGCACCGATGCCATCCAGAACCGTCAGTTCCTCTCCTGCGTGCTGAACGCGGAGAACGGCTACGAGAACACCCGCAGCATCCAGCCCGCAGCGCAGAAAAAGAAGATCGCCGTCCTCGGCGGCGGCCCTGCCGGTCTGGAAGCCGCCCGTGTGGCAGCGCTGCGCGGCCATGACGTGACCCTGTTTGAAAAGACCACCACTCTGGGCGGCCAGCTGAACATTGCCTGCGTACCTCCCCGCAAGGAGGAGATGCGCCGCGCCGCACAGGACCTGATCCACGCGGTCTGCAACGCCGGTGTGCACCTGTGCATGGGTCAGACCCGCACCGCAGAGCAGCTGAAGGATGCCGGTTTCGAGGCCGTCATCAACGCTGTGGGCGCACACAGCGCTGCACCCCGCATCCCCGGCATCGACAGCGTGAACGTTGCCGACGCTTGGAGGGTGCTGGCCGGTGAGCAGCAGGTGTACGGCACGGTTGCCGTCATCGGCGGCGGCATGGTGGGCTGCGAGACCGCAGAGTATCTGGCTGCCCGCGGCTGCAAGGTGTCCGTTATCGAGATGATGGACAAGATCGCCGCAGGCGAGAGCACCACCATTCTGCCCACCTGCTGGAAAACTATAAGCCTACGGCGTGGAGCAGTACCCCAGCCACAAGGTCAAGGAGTTCCGCATGGACGCCGTCGTCTGCGAGAACAAGGACGGCGCAGAGGTGACCATTCTCTGCGATTACATCGTGCTGGCTATGGGCGCACGCTCCAACGAATTTGACGCTGCTGCGCTGGAAGCTGCCAGCATCCCGGTGTATTCCATTGGCGATGCCGCCGGCAAGGCTGCGGATATCTCCAACGCTATCCGCACCGGCTACGATACCGCCTGCCAGCTGTAAAGCGGAAAATATGGTTTTATTTGTGGGACTGTTGCAAAATAGCTCTCTGAAAAAATAATGCACAAAATCCGGAACCTTTTCAGAGCCAAAACGGCTCAAAAAGAGTTCCGGATTTCTAATTTTATGCTATTTCTTTGTGCAAATTGCTATCGCGCTTTTATTTTGCAACAGCCCCTTTTTGATGAGAACTTTATGCGGTTCTTTTGGTTCGGAACTGTGTATAAATGGGATGGATAAAATGAGCAGGCACACTATATGCGTTTGTTAAACACTGACAGCGTTCGATTTTTTGCGTGGAATCGTGAAAATAAGACCTGTGAAAAACGCAGAAAATTTGATATGTTTGCGCTGCAAACTAAGACATATTGATGCTTTTGAAACGAGTTTATAGTGAAATATGTGTAATTCGAGTGCAGATATTCATTCTTGTGAGTTTGTTGTGTGAATTTGTCACGTTCTGCCGCAAAAAAGGACTTGACGGAAAAAATACTCTGTGGTAATTTATGAGCAAATTCGCTATGGGGATAGGAAAAGCAAAATCCTCTTTTTCAATGCCCAAAAGTGTGGTAGAATAGAGCTGAAACGGAGGACGTTGCAATGGACTGGTCGAAGGCAGATTGGAAGCTGTTTTGTGCGTGCATCGGGGAATGGCAGGAAACATATATCAAACGCTTGAATGAGCAATATATCGAAATTTTAAGCGGAGACGGTTTGGCTTCGGATAAATTCTGGAAGTTGAATCAGCGCATCCAAGAGGATAAGAAGAATCTTGGAGTAAAAATGTCGCTTCGTAAGCCGGATATCGCACTGACACTTGTCAATCTGTTGAATGAGAATGTTATCTCATTGGATGACCTGAACGGGTTCAGCAAAGAATTGCAAGAAAACGTAAAGCAATTGAAGACAAGACTTGTTGAACGAGAATGAAAAGGAAAATTACTGCGCAACAATGAAGATTCTGGTCAGCGCCTGCCTGCTGGGCGAAAACTGCAAATACAGCGGCGGAAACAATTACAATCAGGCGGTCTGTGATTTTGCGCGGGGGCATCAGGTGGTTCCGGTCTGCCC
>ENA-OQEX01001119-OQEX01001119.1-human-gut-metagenome-genome-assembly--contig:-NODE-1119-length-10990-cov-9.927184_pt1 | contig 10990 bp, 15 predicted proteins | sample MGYA00242802_ERZ504649 | MGnify/ENA primary metagenome ERZ504649 (study PRJEB26092, sample SAMD00036194) | human gut metagenome | host: Homo sapiens | study: EMG produced TPA metagenomics assembly of... | reverse complement strand
CAAGCCCGCTGCCGCCTGCGCGGCGCGACCTCGGGCTGCATGTTTGTGGGAATTAGCTAACCGAAAGGCTTACACGTGAACGAAGAACCTCAAGTCCTCTACTGCGACGCCTGGCTCATGGCCATCGACAAGCCTGCCGGTATGATCGTCCACGGCGATGGCACCGGCGAGCGCACGCTCACCGACTACGCCAGCGACCTGCTGCTGGCGATGGGCGACGGCTTTGCCGCGACCGACATGCAGCCGCTCAACCGCTTGGACCGTGACACCACCGGCGTGGTGCTGTTCTCACTCGACAAGCAGACGCAGCCCGCCTTTGATCAGATGATCATCGACCACGCGTTCGAAAAGCACTACCTGGCGCTGGCCGAGGGCAAGATCGACTGGAACGAAAAGCTCATCGACAAGCCCATCGCCCGCGACCGTCACGACAGTCGAAAGATGCGCGTCGGCGCCAGCGGCAAGCCGTCTCAAACACGCGTAAAGGTGCTCAAGCGTCTTAAGAGCCGTCGAGGCCTGCCCACGCGCTCGTATATTGATGTCGAGCTGCTCACCGGCCGCAAGCATCAGATTCGCGTGCACCTGGCAAGCAGCATCATCCCCTGGTTGGCGACGACCTGTACGGAACGCCGCGCCCCTGCGGCTCATGCTCCATGCCCACAGCGTGTCCTTTACGCATCCCGTAACCGGCGAGCACATCCACATCGAAGCCCCTGCCCCTGGGAGCCCTAAACCACCACAAAGGGGACAAGCACCTTTATGGTGGTTTTGCCGCAATGGCTCAGCCGCGGTCCCAAAACGTCTCGATCTGTAACAGTTAGAACCCATTTTCCGGTCTATCTGTTACAGATCGAGACATTCGAATCCCCTCAAGGGAATAATCTCAATCTGTAACAGTAACTCGGCAAAATCAGTCCCAGATGTTACAGATTGAGACAAAGGGACGGCGCGGTTCGTAAGTATCTCGATCTGTAACACCTAGCCCACTTTTAACGGTCCAGTTGTTACAGACTTAGACAAACCGGCAGACAACGAAAGCGGCGACGCCCGTGATGGACGTTGCCGCTTTTCTATTGAGAAAACTACTCGGTTTTCGTTACTAACCACCACAATGGGGACAGGCACCTTTGTGGTGGTTTTGGTCTTAGCCCGTCCCTTGCTGTTAGACCGTGATGACGTTGTCCATTGCCCGGTACTTGGCAGGGACATCGCCTGCGGTAATAATCGTTGCGTCACGGAAGTCCGCGAACTTGACGGGCGCCACCATGCCAAATTTACTGGCGTCCGAGATTACGAAGCGCTTGGCCGTATGGCGCATCGAGATACGCTTTACTTGCGCCTCCTCGATATCGGGCGCCGTGAAGCCCTGCTCGGCGGCAATGCCGTTAGAGCCCCAAAAGCCACAGTTGAAGTTGTAGCGGTCTAAGGTTGCCAAGCATCGGGGCCAACGAGCGCCTCGGTCTCGGGTTTGAGCTCGCCACCCAGCACCACGGTACGCATGCCGCGCAAAGCAAGGCGTTGAGCATGGAGCACGGAATCGGTCACATAGGTGACATCTTCAAGGTGTGGAAGATGCTCGATGAGCCTGAGCGTCGTCGAACCCGAGTCGATGTATACAAAGTTCTCGGGCTCCACAAGTGCCGCCGCACGGGCGCAGATACGTTCCTTGTCGTCGTTATGGAGATCGCTGCGCTCATTAAGCGTTAGGTCGCGCGTCACGTGCGCGCGCTCAAGGCTCGTCGCCCCACCGTGCACCTTGGCGATACGGTGTGCGCGATTGAGCATCTGCAGGTCGCGCCGAATGGTAGACGCCGTCACGCCCAGGGCTTCGGCAAGCTCCGGCACGGTAACCGAGCCGGTCTGCTGAACCATCGACACGATCGCGTTGAGCCTATCTTCCGCTAGCATCGCTTACTCCTCCTCGGGGTACACGACTCCCCAGTCGGCGCGTAGCTTGGTCATCAGCTCCATAACATCAGAAGCATAATCCAGCAGCTCACGCTTAGAGTCGTCGCCGGCAACGGCCTTCTCAAGATCGGCCATCTCATAGCAAAGGGCGTAAGCTCGGTGCCGGCGTGGACCTCCTCGCGGTGGCCGTCCGCAGTCCACACGATGGTCGCGTGATCGGCGCGCGGATACTCGTTGACCTCGATATAGCACTTATCGAAGCTAATAATCGAGCGCTTGGGTTGCTTGGAGTGGAGCGTGAGGCTCACAACACCCAGCTGCTGCTCGGCATTACGGCAGACGATGCCGCCCGCAACGTCAACACCGGTCTCACAGGTGTTGCCCAACGAAACGACCTCAATGGGCTGGCTTGCCATAAAGAGACGCATGACGGACAGGGCATACACGCCAATGTCGAGCATGGCACCGCCGGCAAGGTTGCGATTGTAGAAACGGTTGGTCAGGTCGCCGTACTCCTTGTAGCTACCAAAGTTGAGCTGAGCGAGGTTCATGCGGCCGAACTCGCCGGCATCCATGCGGCGACGCAGCTCTTGATACAAGGGCATGTGGAGCACCGTGGTAGCGTCCATAAGGACCACGTTGTGCTCGGCGGCAATGGCACGGGCCTCATCGAGTTCAGCGGAATTGAGGGTAATGGCCTTCTCGCAGAGCACGTGCTTGCCGGCTGCCAGGGCAGCGCGCAGATAGGTGATATGAGTGTTGTGCGGGGTAGTGATGTAGACGGCGTCGATGCCAGGATCGGCGTAGAGGTCCTCAACCGTGTCGTAGACCTTCTCGATGCCATACTGCTCGGCAAAAGCCTGAGCCTTGGACAGCGTACGGTTGGCGACGCCCGCAAGCTTGCGACCGGCAAGAGCAAGGGACTGAGCCATCTGGTTGGCGATAACGCCGCAACCGATGACGGCCCAATGGAGCTCGGGAGCCGTAAAAATATCGTCGGGGAACGGCTTGTCCTGGACCGAAGCGAACGCTGCTTTGGCGGCTGCCGCGGCGTCGAGCGGAGCCTGCTTAGAATCTGCCATCATGTGCCTCCTGTGTCATAGAACGTCTTGCATTTCGGACAGCTCTATATTCGCACAGACACGCGCGTCTGTGCGCTTTTTGCGTATCTCACCGCTAAATGGTCATTTTTGCCCCGTAAACGTCGCTTCTATACGCATATTCACGCAATCCCACGCACGCAAATACGCACAAATGCGCACTGGTCATTGCTCAGAGACAGGGCTTATGCTTAGAACTCAAAAGACAGGATGATCCGCTTAGCCTCGTCACTCATGGCGCGCTGCAGCTCTAAGGACCGTCCCAAACTGCCGACAGAAAAGGAACGTTCCAAACTGCAGACAGAAAAAGAACGTCCCCAGGCGCCGGCATTTCAAGAGCACTCATTTAAGTCTGTCCCCAATGAGTGGGAGTAATCAGAGACCCTTTGCGAGAGAGACCGGACGTGGCCTTCCTCGTTTTTATTCATGGACTTTAGTCCGTGCCGCGCGGCACGCGCGGCATAGAAAGCCACCCGCTCAGCGGGTGGAGGCCAATTTCCGCTACGCGACAAAAACCTTCCCCCTAGCATGAGGATTGTTCAGGTCATCATACTAGGGGGAGGTGATTGCTGTGGCCCAGAAAGCCAACAGCCTCGCGTACACGAAATGGCTGTGCAAGCACCGCATCGCACCGAGGTCAAGCTCATCGCCGCCATCGTCGAGAAGCACCCCAAGGTGCGCTTTGCCGCGAGCCGCACCTCGGCCCACGCCGACCTCTACGACCGCATGGAGCAGGCCCTGTGCGAGCGCGTGGCCAACGCGGTGGAGGTCGTCCGCTCCGACATCAGCCCCGCGCTTCTTGTCCACACCGGTCCAAACCTCGTGGGTGTGGCGGTCCAGGGACTCTAGCGGAGGCGGGGCGTCCTGCCCCAAAAACAAATGCAAAAGACGAGCACTTCTTGCCGCTCAATTGGCAAGAAGCGCTCGTCTTTTCTTAACGCGTTGTATGGCGGAGAGAGCGCAAGTTACGCGAGCGCCCTTCTTGCCAGCTCGGCCGCGCCGAGGATTCCTTGGTCGCCGCCGCAGCCCGGGGCGCAGATGTAGCTCTCCATGTCCTTAAGCTCGGCGGTCTGGATGTAGCCACCCAGATATTCGAGGGTCTTCTTGCGGACGATGCCGTAGAGCTGCTCCTGGTGCATCACGCCGCCGCCGAGGACGATGCGGCGAGGCGAGTACATGAGCACGAGGTTCGCACACATCTGCCCCAGATAATCCCCCTCGAGCGCCCACACCTCATCGTTGTCCGCGAGCTCGGCCGCGGGCTTTCCCCAGCGCGCGGCGATGGCGGGGCCGGAGGCGAGCCCCTCGAGACAGCTCGCGTGGCTCGGGCAGACGCAGCGTCCCTCCTCGGTGGGACGGGTCCTTACCAGCATGTGACCGGCCTCGGGGTGCAGCATGCCGTGAAGGAGTCTGCCCGCGCACATGACGCCCGCGCCCACGCCGGTGCCGATGGTCACGTAGACGGCGTCCTCGAGCCCCTTGCAGCAGCCGAAGACCACTTCGCCGAGGCAGGCAACGTTCACGTCCGTGTCGTAGGCCACCGGAATCCCGAGGCGTCGGCGAACGCGGCGCGAAGACCATGGCCTCGCCACGCGAGCTTGGGCGTCTGGAGGATGGAGCCGTAGCGCTCGTCGTTGGGGTTGACGCAGGTCGGGCCGAAGGCGCCGATGCCCAACGCGTCCACATCGCGGGCGGTGAACCACTCGATCATCTGCGGGACGGTCTCGGCGGGCGTAAGCGTCGGGGTCTCCATACGGTCGAGGACCTCGCCGTCGCCGGACACCACGGCACAGACCATCTTGGTCCCGCCGGCTTCGAGGGCGCCGAGCCTCATTTGCTTTTCGCTCATGTGATCCTCCTTACAAAGGGACGCCCGCAGTCATGGTCAACCGCGGGCGCCCATAACGTTGGCTTGTTTCGAGGCGACCCTACCTGGGCACGCGGTCCTGCCTTGCGGCAAACGGGGCGAGCACCGCGTGCGGCTCGCTTTGGTACCAGTAGGCGACGGTGGAGATGTCGTCCTCGCGCTCGTAGAGCTTGATGTCGTCGTTGCCGAGGTCCTGGAACGTCACGCGCAGGTCCTCCTTGAACGAGATCGGGTCGGGAAGGTGCCACCTGTAGAGGCCGTGCCTGGGCAGCGCGTCGTCGTTAGTCGCGAGCATCGGATTCGGGTTCGGCTTGCCCGCGCTGAAGCGGTCGCGCGTGGCGTCGCGCGTCGAGCGGTACGGGTAGCCGGCGAACAGCGTGTTGAAGCACTGCGCCTCGGGCAGCGCGTGGGGCGGCCTGTCGAGGAAGGCCCAGGCACCGCCGAAGTAGTCCTCGCTCCCGTCGAGGTGACCGTGGGGAACTCCTCGTCGCCGTCGAGGAAGAACTTCATCTCGCCCTCGCCCCACCAATAGCGCTCCAGGGCGCACAGGGCCATGTAGGTGCCGACGTAGTAGCCCTTGCCGCGCACGCCGTCGAGCACGGTGTAGTCGACGCCCCTGCGGGTGCTGCGCTCGCGGTTAAAGCGGGCGTGGAAGTACATGGCGTCGTCCGGCACGTCGGTGAGCGCGTAGTTGAACGTGTAGAAGATGTACTTAATGAACCCGGGGTGCTCGCTCGTAAGCGTGACCTTGGCGTGCTTCCTGAAGGGCATCTCGAAGTAGCAGTTCATGCCGCCCGTCGGGTTCACGCAGATGGGCATCGAGTTGACGATGGCGCGCTCACCGAAGCCGTTGCAGAAGAAGTCGCCGACAGGGCACTCGACCGAGGGGGTCTCCTCGTCGTCCCAGTAGAAGCGCAGCACGAGGTCACGCATGACGAAGCTGCCGGCGGCGGTCTTGTCGGGGACGGTCATCCAGATGTGGCGGATGATGCCGGGGCCCTCGATGTCCGCGAGCGTGATGGTCTCGCCGGACTCAAGGGGCACGCAGCACGAGCCTTGCGGCCGACGCGAGGTGGCTGGCCGACATGGCGGCGCGGCCCTTCTCGCCCGTGATGTTCTCGGGGGTGATGGCGCGGCTTTCCTCACCGCCGTGCATCCACACGTCCTTAAGGAACTCTCTCATCGTCGACCTCCTCTATTCGTCGTCGTCGCACTCGGCGGAACTGGCACCGTTCACGTAGATGATCTGCTGGCGCGCCTCGTTGACGAGGGCGTCGAAGTCGAGTTTCTCGTCGGGGCGCGCGAGCGCGACCGTCATGGCGAGCGGGAGGTTGACACCCGCGATCACGTGGATCCGGTCGGAGGCGAAGCGGGAAAAGCGCTGGTTCACGCTGCCGCCGTACGCGTCGGTGAGGACGACGACCTCGTCAGTGCCCGAAAGAGCCGCCTCGACCGCCGCGTCGAGCCCCTCGCCGTTGTCGTTCACGTAGGCGCACACGGCGTTGACGGCGTCGCCCTTACCCGTAAGGAACTCGAGGGTGTCCTTGAAGCCCTGGGCGAGAAGGGAATGGCTCGCCACAACTATCTTTCTCATTGATTCACCAATCTCTTGGGTCGAAGCTAGGCGAGGATGCCGGCGGCGGAGGCGACCATCGCGAGGACGATCACCACGAGGATGAGGGCCGTCATGCTCGCGTTCTTCTTGGTAAGAAGGTAATACGCGCTTCCCGTGATGGCGGCGGGGATCATGGCAGGCAGGATCTTGTCGAGCAGCGGCTGAATCTCCATCGCGACGTCGCCGAAGCTGAAGCTAATCGGGCAGGTGACGCCGATGACCGAGGCGATGAGGCAGCCGACCACGGTGAGGCCGAGCACGGAGGCGGCGGCAGTGAGGTTGGGAAGCTTCTCGCTGAAGTCGGTGACGAGCTTCACGCCCTGCTTGTAGCCGAACTCGAGGGCGTGCATGCGGACCCAGAAGATGGCCAGGATGAGCGCGAACCAGATGCCGGCTCCCACGGGGTTGCCCTCGATGGCCATGTAGGCGGCAATGGAACCCATGATGGTCGGGATCATGGTCATGAGCAGGGAGTCGCCGACGCGGCGAGCGGTCCCATGGTGCCGATCTTCAGGTCTTGGACGGCGTCCGCCGCCGCTAGGCCGTCGCGCTCCTCCATGGCCACGCAGGCGCCAAGGATGATGGCGGCGAGCAAGGCTGGGTGTTGTAGTAGCGGAAGTGGTTGTTGAGCGCTTGCTTATAGTCCTCGTCGTTCGTGTAGATCTTCCTCAGGACCGGCGAGAGGGCGTAGGCGACTGAGGCGCCCTGCTGGGTCTGGTAGTTGAAGGTGCACACGCTCATGAGCCAGCGCCAGTTCGCGTTGCGCAGGTCCTTCTTGGTGACCTTGTAGCCGGAGGGCTTGCCCTCGGCGACGGCGGTGATGTTCTCGTTTTCCATGGTTACTCATCCTCTCCGATGAAGGCGTCTGCGGAAGCGTGGGCGGCGAGCTCGGTGTCCCTCTCGGCACGCTGGTAGAACGCAATCGCGAGGGCAACGCCGATGATGGCGGCGCCGATGATGGGCACGTTCAGGAAGGCCGAGAGGAAGAAGCCGGCGAGCAGGTACTGGAAGTACTTGGCGGTTGGCATGTAGCGGAGCAGCATGGCGATACCGACGGCCGGGAGCATCTTGCCGGCGAGGGTGAGGCCGGAGAGGAACCACTGGGGCATGACCTCGAGGAGCCAGTTGACGGCGGGCTGGCCGAGCGTCACGGAGACAAAGACGGGCAGGGCGGCGCACAGGCCGAAGAGCGCGGGGCAGACCCACAGGATGGCGTTCATCTGATTGAACTTACCCTCGTTGCAGAACTTCTGGGACTTCTCGACGACAAAGCCGTTGAGGATCTTGGCGACGACGTCGAGCTGGATGCCGAGCATGCCGACCGGCAGGCCGATGGCGAGGCCCGTGTCGGAGCCCAGGGTCACGCCGTAGGCGGTGGCGATGATGGCCATCGTGCCGTAGTCGGGAATGGAGGAGCCGCCGAAGCCCGCGACGCCGAGCTGCATGAGCTGAATGGTGCCGCCGATGACAAGGCCGGTCTTCCAGTCGCCCATGACGACTCCGGTGATGAGGCCCCAGAAAACGGCGTAATTGACGAAGATCATCGGGATGCCGTAGTAGTCCACGTGCTTGATGAAGGCCAGCAGGGTCAAAAGGACGACCTGCAGGATAGTGAAGTTGACCATATTTCCCCCTTAGATGAGTCTGCGACGGAGACGGGCTTGTCGGCGGGCACGAACTGGGCCGTCACCTTGACGCCACGGGCGATGAGCGCCTTGTAGCTCTGGACGTTCTCGGCGGAGGCGTAGGCGCGCTGGGTGAGCTGGATGCCGTCCTCCTTGACGAGCGAGCCGCCGACGACCAGCGACGGGAGCTCGACGCCCGACTCGACCAGGCGAAGCATCGTCTCGGGCTCCTTGGCGATGACGAAGACCTTCTCGCGGTCGTACTTGCCCGCGGCGAAGTTCTTGAGCGCGGTCTGCTCGGAGATGATCGAAACGGCCATGCCCGCGGGGCGCGCCATCCTCATGGTGGACTTCAGGACCTCGTCGCCGGCGACCTTGTCGTCGATGACCATGACTCGGGTCGCGCCCGACACCGGGGCCCACTGCGTCACGATGATGCCGTGAAGCAGGCGATTGTCGATTCGTGCCATAACAACACTCATGTTTGCTCCTATCAAATGAAGTTTTACGTTCGGTACTGCCTCGCGCTATCCGGATTCGCGCCGGGCAAGGGGTTATCGGATTATTGAGGACGCGCGGTCAGCTTGCGGCGGCGCGGGGAAGGTCACTCGTCGAGCAGGAGGTCCGAGGAGCCGAGGCGCTCTTCTCGCGCCGGGGCGGCGCTCACGCTTATGTAGTCGAAGACATATGCGATCTCGCTTACGGGAACCTCTACGCGATAGCGCGTCGAGATGCTCGAGAAGCTCTGCCTGAAGGACTCGATGAAATCGGCGCGTTCCTCCTCGAAGCGGTCCTGGCCAACGTAGGTCTCAATGGGGTTTCTGGTAACAAGGCGCTCGACGAGACAGCAGAGGTGAACGTAGAGCCCAATGATGGCGTTGCTGCCGATCTTCTCGCCTGTCCTGCGCTGAAGCTCGTGCACGGCGCTCTCGATCTCATGGAATAGCCGCTCCGGGTCGAGGATGGTGATGGAGCGGATGACGTTCTGCAGCGTCATGTTCGAGAGCAGCTTCTCGTGGAAAGAAGAGAGCTCGGAAGCGTCAAGCCACCTGCCGAACACGGCATCAACCTTAGAGGCGGACGCCGTCGACATGATGTCCTCGAGGGCGACGAAGGGGACGGAGGCGACCCCGGGGTCTCCCGTGCCGATGACGGCACAGACGCGGTGCTCGGAGAAAACGGCGTCGTTCGACCCGTTCGCGACGAGCTGCTTGAAGGGCCTCGTGAGCAGGCGCGCGCCTATGGTGCGTGGGAGGCTCTGCGAGACGAGCTGGCGTATCCTCTCCGCGGCGTCGACCCCGGACTCGGAGCAGAAGACGATGGCGTCCTCACGGTTGACGCGCTCGATCACCTTGCAGTGCGTCACGCACGCGGCGGTCGCATCGCCAAGAACCTCGGCGATGGACTTGCCGCCGAGCAGCCCGACCCCGATCTCGAGCGCAAGACCGGTAGAGACGTTGTTCACCACGCCGATAGTGGAGTCGGTAACGTTCTCGAGGGCCTTATAGGCCTCCTCCAAGGAGCCCATGTCGACGAGGAACACGACCCCGGTGCAGTAGGAATGGCGGTCGACGAGGCGCTGGAGCGGACCGACGATGTCCTTCAGCTGCTGGTCGTAGGGCATGTCGACAGCCTCGTACACATGCATGCCGAGCATACGGTTCGCCGCGTCGGCGATGCTCGTCGCCGTTGAGTAGCCGTGGGACAAGATGACGCAGAGCGTCCGAAGGGCCTTCGCATCGCGAGACTCCGATGCGACGCACAGCGTCAGAAGCGTCTTCGTGAAGTGATCGAGCGAGATTCCCAGCGCCCCTTCCACGTCTGCGGCGACCTGATCGGAGACACTCGAGGCAAACGGCAATTCGGAGGTCACGGCACCGAGGAGATGGGAGATTTGCTCCGCACAGGCAGACTTTCGCTTATTCAGGCCGATACCCGGCCACAACTGCAGGCAAATCTCCTGGGCCAGTAGAAAAGCGACCTTCCTCGAAAGCTCGATGCCATAAGAAGAGCCTGCGTCGGCAAGGACCGCGCCCACGACGCGCTCGAAGGCGCGCGACCTCGAGGAGGCGACGCCGTGGTCGAAGATCAAGTGATCCTCAACGCCGCGCACAGCGGAGACAGCTTGCGAGACAAGCTCGGAGACAGAGAGCTCCCCGGCGCAGAATCGCTCATCGAGGGAGCACAGGGCATCGAGCGCCTGCTCGACCGGCCCTGTGCTCTCGGCGGCATCCAGAGACGCGTCGATCAGAACGCCATCGTCGGGCTGTTGATCGATCTGCGCGGAGGAGAGGAGCCGCTGGGAAGAAGATACGGGCGAACGACGACGTAGTCGCCCTCGCGATTGAGGAACGCTTTGGCGCAGCAGTTCGTCACGCAGGCGCGCAAGCCGGCGATGTTATCGGAAAAGTCCGCGTTCACGAGGCAACGGTATGCGCCGCGGCTGATCTTCACATCAGAACCGATTCGGCACCCCTCGCTGCGCAGGAAGCTCAAGATGAGATCCTCGCGCTCCTCGGGGGTCCGCTCCTTGAGTGAGGGGACGCGGGCACAGATGGGCATTTTGCTGTAGGCCGAGGAAACCTTCAGGTCATCGGCGGATAGCGTCGTCGAAAGAACGAAGCGAGCGCGCGGCGCATCCTGGGAGGCATCGAGCCCGAGGGCCGTCGCAAGGCAGTGCTCCATCGCAGAGGGAGAGAGTGCTCGATGCCGTTGACAAAGACCACACCCCCGCGCGCTTTCGCGATCGACTCGTCAAGAAGCCCGTTGAACGAGGCGGCGTCCGGGACCCCGCGCAGTCGATGCGCACATAGGAGGAGTCGCGGGACAGCAAGCCTGGTTCTTGCCGTACTCGTACACAAGGCGAGAAAGGAAA
>ENA-OQEX01001118-OQEX01001118.1-human-gut-metagenome-genome-assembly--contig:-NODE-1118-length-10992-cov-5.923976_pt1 | contig 10992 bp, 20 predicted proteins | sample MGYA00242802_ERZ504649 | MGnify/ENA primary metagenome ERZ504649 (study PRJEB26092, sample SAMD00036194) | human gut metagenome | host: Homo sapiens | study: EMG produced TPA metagenomics assembly of... | reverse complement strand
CGTCCGGTGGTTCCGGCGCGTCCGGTGGTTCCGGCGCGTCCGGTGGTTCCGGCGGCCGTGGCGGCGATGGCGGTATGGGAGGTTCCGGAAGCTCCGGAGTGTCGAACCCGTATCAGGGAGTCAATGGCGCGCCGTCCGGTCCGACCGTCGGCTGACGGGAGTCCCGTTATCGCCACGTGTCCGCGTGGACGTCATGCCGGAGGGGATCCGCCCATCGGGTCGGAAGACCCGGGCGGGTTCCCTCCGTTTGTTTTTCCGACTGATTCTGATGGAGCCATCAATGCCCAGTAATTCCGATACCGGCGGTGGGAAGGTGCCCGCCGCATCGTTCAGCCGACTGTCCGCCACGCGCGTGATTCTCGGCCTCGACAGGGCGCAGCTCATCGTCTGCGTCATAGGACTTGTCATCCTCGTGTCCGGCGCGGCGATGGGCTTGAACGTGCCGGTCATGATATTGGGCGCGCTCGTTCTCGCGTATGGCGTGCCCCGCATCCAGGGATTGAGCCTCGTGTCATGGACGTGGATCTGGCTGCACTGGCATTCCCGGTTGAAGGATGGTACGAACCGTTGGGCGTATTCGCCGCTCGCGTCCGGCCGCCCGTTGGGAGTGCTCGGCCTGTACGGGCATGTCGAGGACCGGTCGCAGACCATCGAAGGCCAAGGCGTCGAAGTGGTCGGCACGCCGTTCCAGGGAGCCTGCTACCTGTGGGATCCGGACAAGCGGCAGGCCACGGCCGTGCTGACCGCGAACGTGGAGGAATGGATCTTCTCCCCGGACAGCCGGAAGGCGGGCCGTGCCATGGCGTTGAACACGATGCTCAAGGAACTGTCCGAAACTGATGGTTTCACCGAATTGAAGGAGACGAGCTTCGTGCTTCCGGGCCACACTCCCCCGGAACCCGACTACCTGAAATCGGAGGGGACGCCCCAGTGGGCGCGCGACGACCTCGCCGACCTGTGGCATCTGCCCGACATCCTCACCCCATTGCAGAACATGAACTACATCAGCGTGTCCGCGAACGCGGACCGGCTGCCCCGTGTCGTGAGGAAGGACCGGTCCGAACGCGCCGCGGTCGGCATCGCCATGGGCGATCTGATCCGTCTGACCGTCGCCCCCGCCCTGTTGGACTGCGGAGCCCGCCAGAACACGATCCACTGGTGTTCCGTGGACGACCTGCGTTATCTGATCCGCACCGTCGCGGACCCGGAGCATGCGGACGACCGTCCACCGGTCAACAGGGACGATCCGACCGTGACCTGGTGCGAGGAGGCCAAGGAACACGACTACATCACGTTGGACTCGTGCGTCGCGCGCACGTATTGGATCTACCAGTGGCCGGACTTCGACGTGGAGGCCGGTTGGATCCGCGAACTCGTCACGGAACGACGCATGATGCGTTCTGCCATATCTGGCGTCCGTTGACGATGGAACAGTCCGAGGCGGAACTACGCAACCGCAAGAGCAGCATGCGCCAGCGCAGCAAACTCCAGGACCAGCGTGAGAAAAGCCGTGACGAACGCCGTGAGGAGAAGGAGCAGCGGCTACGCGAATTGGAACAGGAGGCCAACTGGCCGGACACCGACCATCAGGGATACGTCACCCTGTTCGCCTCCAGTCTGCCGGAATTGGACGTGTTCGACCGGGACATGCAGAACAAGGCCAAGAACTGGCATATGAAACTCAATCCGATGAAGGGCCAGCAGCGTGCCGCGTTGACCACGGTCCTGCCACTCGGCATCTGAACGGGAAGGAAGCGGAGGGAATGACCGGCATGGCATGGCATCGTTCAGGACACGACGGCGCGGTACATCCATTCGGGTGTAATGCCGCCACCGTCATCATGCGCGCCCGTTCCTTTAACCGTCCCCTGTCCGACGGCGCGGGGCATCCACTTGGGTTGCGCGACTATATGGAACGCCCGGCAGACGTCGGGCACGACACCGTCGACGGGGAAACAGCAGGTGATGGCATTGTCGTCGTCCGTGACCTCGATGCACAGGGCGACCTGCGGTGGAAGGACGTCGTAGCCGACTTCTCGTTCATGTGTCGGGCGGCATCGTTCGTTGGAATGCTCAGGACCAGGCAAGCGTCGTGTTGTGCGGCCCACAGGTCGCAATACCGTTTGATTTTCAATCCGAGGCCTTCACGCCTGTGCTTGGGGATGACGGCGATCCCTTGGATCATGCAGCGGCTTCGTTCGAAGGCCTGCGCTGCCTTGTCCGCTCCCAACGACACGAGGGCCTGGGCGTCCTGACTGTCTGGCATGACGAACGCGCCTCCTATGAGGCGGTCCTTGGCCCACGCCCCTATAAGCGTCGGCCTGTACAGGTCATCCGGGTTGGGCAACGGCTTTGGCAGGGATTCGTCCCAGCCATGTTCGATCTGTTCGGCGAGCGGGTTCCAGACCATGTCTGTCTGCATCTGGTCCGCCGTTGGGACAATCCCCAGCCGGGATCGGCGTTCGTTCCTCTTGGCCGGAACAGTGAGGATATTCTTGACGCCTGCGACGAAACCCATGGTCCAAGCATTCCACGCGTCATCGATATCGACAAAGAATGACTGCGACATTCAGCGTTCGATCGTATTCAATAACAGGTTCCGTTCACGTGGGTTCGTTGAAATGACAACAATCACAGAAAGACAAGCGCATGTGCAAGGCCACGCTCGTCGTGAAAGACGACAACAAGGCCGGCCTGTTCGACACGGACGGTCTGCCTGTGGGAAAGGGAAAGTGACATGAAGGACTGCAATCCGGTGGACGCGGCCGAATGCCCGCACTGTTCCACCGTGTTCCAGGTGCGGACGTTCGACACTGACGGCGCGGGATATGTCATATGGGACGGGTGCGAGACGGTGCCCGTGTTCTGTCCGCTGTGCGGAGGACGGATAGGCGGGAGATGATCTGCCGGCTATCGTATGTCGCCCATCGCATCCTCGCAGGCATTGACGGCGTCGAACCATCCTTCCAGAGACGCGTAATGGTCCATGGCTTCCTTGGACACGTTCCGTATCCTCGCCGCGTCGATGGTCTGGCCGGACGTGGTCACGATCCGCAGCATGTTCGTCCGGTCGAGTCTTCCATTGCCGCCGGTCATGTAGAACACGAGTCGGGAATTCCCCGGCTCCAATGCCGCGAGACCGGTTCCGACCGTCGGTTTCACTGTCTTGTCGTATCGGCCGTCCTCCGTGAAGGATGGCATGCACAACGTCATGGGATTTCCGGACTCGCCATCGCGTTTGACCGCGATGATGCTGCCGGACGTCCTTCCCGTGTTCGACAGCACGATCGCGCCGATCTGCGTCCGGTTCCGTCACTGGACATGCTGCTGGCGTAATAATCCTCGTCGAACCAAGAGAACACGGGACCGGATTGTTGGAACTGCCGTGCGGATTCCTGGTACGATTCGTTGGCCTGTTTGATCTGCACGTATGTGGCTCCGAATCCGGTGAGGGTGAGGATGAGCGAAAGGATGGACAGCAGGACGCCGAACTCACCACTGTGGCTGGCTATCTTCTTCGAGAGATCGCATTTGAACAGTGTCTCTTTCGACTGGTCCCACATGCCGTCATTCGAGCGGCCGATGCGGTACAGCCATTCCTTTTCCGTCAGTTTCCTGGCGTCCTTCCTCTCTTCGGCGGTCAACGTGGGATCGTACCTGGCGTCTTTCTTTTTCTCTTCTTTTTTATTCATAAACCGATACTGTAATCCGAAAGGAAACGATTGCAATGAGCATGTTCCATCAGTTCCATGAGCTTTGGGTGGCCGCGGGGCCTTTTAGCGTCCTCGGTTCTGTCCTCGTGGCTCTTATTGTGCTGCTTTTCGCCTGGTTGGCTTTAAAGGATTGTCCGTTCGGTTGGGTCGAGGCCCGTGCGCGTGCGGGACGCGGGTTCGTCAACGTGTCCCACCGGTTCGAATCCGAGTGGTCGGCCGTGGACGTGTTGTCCTATCGTGTCCATCGGGGGAAACTCATCGTGCATTACCGTGTGACGAACCGGTCCGACGAGTTTTGTGGTTTCGGCGCCAACCAGTTCCGCGCCTTCCAGCATGGCATCGCCATCGACCGGTCAGGACCCGAGGCCGATTATCTGCGGGGTTGGGAACGGAATGTGACGTTGCTTCCCGGCGCCAGTGTGACGTTGAACCAGATGTTCCTCCTATGTGACAAGTCGCCGGTCACCGTGGTGGCGAATTATTGCGAGGATTCGGATGGCGGACCGTTCGTCCTGCCAGTCTCCAACGTGAAGGCTGATAAATGATGAAGGACGGGAGTATGAAAAATCGTGAGACGTCCGATGGAAATGGAACCTCATGGAATGCTTCGGATGGTGAGAACGCCTATTATGCGCGTGTTCTTGCCGAGGTTGAGCGTTTGCAACCGGTCGGGGCCGGTGACGGGATACTGGTATTGAATCTCATGTATCCCTGTTTCGAGACTGGAGCCCGGATCGGCATGGGCCTGTCGGTGCGTTCCGGCAAAGACGTGTTTCCCGTGGGATCGTGGAAGGTCGGCCGACGTATACGAATCGGCATATCCACTGTCCGGTACGTACGGCTGGCCGTAGGGTTTCCCGTTGCGGTCTTCCTTTGGTGGCTCCTTTTGGCATGCTTGATGGGATCACGGGATTGATATGGACCGTGACGGTGGACTTCCCGTATGCTGACGGTTCGGATCGGCCTGTGCGTAGGAGCCTCATATTCGACCGGCAACTTCGTGTCATGCTTTCGCCGGAACGACCACATGGCAGTCTGATGGCGGAATGGTCGTGTATGGGACAACCGGATCTCACGTTGAAAGTGAACGGAATCAAACGGGCCTTGTCTCAGATTGTCGAAATCGATGGATGCGCCGGCATGCCGGGCGTGTTCGTTTGCCGATCCGAGGGATGAACGACGGGAATGGAAAAAGGGGAACGGTCCGCGACTTGGAATCGTCACGAACCGTTCCCCTTCCGTATTACGCGGCCTGCAGGCGGTGCTCTTCGTGATGCGCGCGAGCATCCTGGATGATGAGGGCCTTCAGATACTTGCTTTTGTTGTTGAAACCATCACGTATCGCCGCATGTTCTATATAGGAGCTCCATGAGGCCGGGACGCGGAAGCTTCCTGCACGCTCTTCTCTCGTTTCTCGTCGGCTGTTGGCGACCCGGTCCGGCCAGCGCGGCAAGAATCGCAGTGGCGTCGGAGTCCTCGGCCATGAGCGAGGTCATCAGCTCGGACGCCTGATCACCCGTGAGCTGCGCGGCTGGAGCCGTAGCGGGGGCGGGCTCGTTCTCGTCCGCCATTCGTTCGTAGATGTCGGTCATTTTCTTTGCCTCCATTTTATCCAGTAGGTACGCCATTTGTCGGTCAGATGCTCGACGTGGAACACGAGCATGTCACGTCCCTGCGGTCGGGCGAGCACTTCTATCAGGTCATCGTCCCACGCGCCGGGATGACGTAGGCATATGACGAGGGCCACCATGTTGCCGGATGTTCCGGGCGGGATGGCCGGGTCGGCTGGGTCGATGAGCGCGATCCATTCCGGATGCGCCATGGCCTTGCGTATCCCGTCCTCGTCGAGTCGGTCCTCCTTGAAGTGCTTGTAGGCCGATTTGGGGTCGAAGATGATCATGGAATTAATTGTACCACAATTGTTTGGCTGTGATTACGCTGTTTTCCTATCGCGGGCCGTCGTCTTGCCATTGGCTATCCGTCCCCTGCAGCCTCAGGATGGTTGGCGGGGATGGACTGGAACGCTTCGGGAGCTGTGCTCTATTGGCGACAATCTCCGGTGACGCGCGTGAAAAAGCGGAATGATTCCTAAAAGACAAGGAGCTGGATCATGACAGAGGATGTCGACAAGGTGGAGCGTGCGCGTCTGGCGCGCAAGGCGATCATCGACCATATGGATTGCGACGACTGCACGGAGGATTACGTGTTCCTTCTGCAGCAGGGTGGCCGTGAGTTCGGCATGGGATTGACCACGGTGCTTTCCATGCTCGCGTTCGCCGAACATGAGGGCGCGGTGCCACCCCTCTCGACGGAATGGTGGATAAAAGTCAGCAGGAGGTACCAGTGAGTTTGGTCCTGACCGATGATAGGCGAATCGTCCTACGATTGGAACCGATATCGGTTCCGGCTAGTGGAGGTTCGCCATGGATGTTTTCAGAACAGGTCGAAGAGGACGCGTTGTGCCGTTGACGGAAGAAAATTATCGGCGGGAAACGAACCGGAAAGCACCGTTCGTGCAGATGCGGGGCGGACATCCCTCGTATTTCGCGGTATGTCCGGCGTGCGGCAATCCGATCCTGATCTGCAACCTGTTCAAAAGGACTGACGGAAGCCGGTCGGCCAATCCGTATGGCCGGCATTACTCGGCGTCGGTTCCTGGAGTCGCGGACTATGACGAGACCGCGTACATGTTCTGCCCGCTGTCCAGGAACCATTCGGATCCCGGTGACGCGCGCCGGACTCCGACGGATAAGGCCGGACGGGAACTGTACGCTCTGATGCGCGACCAATTCGACCGGTATGTTTACATCTGGGAGAAGACCACGGGCCTGCATGTGGGACGTGGATACGCGCGGGAACTGCTGTCCATGTGGCGTGCCGATGAGGGATGGCGGTATTATCGCGCCTCCTATTTCAACCAGTCGTTCATGCTTTTCTACGCCGCGCCCGCCCAGAATCTGATGGGACGGTACTTGCTGGTGGATGGCCCATTGCACTGTTATCTGAAAAAGCTGCGGATCAAAAGCGTTCGTTTCACTCCGACCAGGATGGATGGTTATGTCCGTGTCGATAGAGCGGAGGGCCATGGTTTCGTCGATTTGTCTTTCCTCATTCACGATCAGGTTCCCGTCATGCGCGGCGAGCATTGCGTGGAAACCTATCGGCTGTCCGTATGCTTGGGTGACGTCCGGTTCGAACCTGATCTGAAACTGGTCTTGGATACCGGTTTCCAGGACAGTCTCATGGCGAAGGATGATTCCCACAGGAACCGTGCGTTGCTGGACATGGCGGCCGACGTGTTGGGATAACGGACCGGTCCCATACCGGAGTTGGTTTTTCGGAGCGCGCTCCCACGGCTGCTCTTTCCATTGACTGTTATCGACCGTTATCGGCTTGCGTGCACGTGGAATGTCCGACGGGAACGGACCGGCTTCCTTCCTACCCTCAGAAACCGTCAAACGTTCCCCGTCACGCAAGCATGGTGGGCGTGCGCACCCGTCGGGAATGGGCTACACCCTTTCTCCCTTTCCCACGGCAGGCCAGTTCCGCCGGACCTATCGCAGCCTCGTTCTTGACTTCTTCTTCTCGCGAGGGACGGTCCGGCGGCATGGCCTTTTTCTTTACCATGACCGTGTAAGGAGTTTCCTATGGACCGGAATGACGATGATGAATACGCGGAACCGGATGGAGTGGACCCGGAATGGAATCCCTTTTCCACGCCACGGTCTTTGGATGACGGCCCGGGTTGGATGATGGCAGTCCGCATGCCGGCGGCGTGTCCGCATGCCGAAGAAGCTGATCGTCGTCATCACCATCGTCACGTTGATCGTCGCGGTCGTGAGCATCGGCCTGGTTGTCACGGAATCGAACATGAGCGTCCACCGTCACCAGCTCGCTTCCGCGTGCGAGACCGCGGTCGCGGAGATGGGCCAGGCGCGTGAGCGGTTGGATGGTCAGGTGGCCGAACGGTTCAGGACCATCGACCTGCAGGCGTTGAGCAAGCGGCAGAAACACGAATACGAATCATTGCGGAAGGTTGCCAAGCCCGTGTCCATCGACTGTGACGCGAGCCAGAGGAACAGTCGGCTTGAGGAGAACACGCGTAAGGCCACGCGGGCGACGCGACGGTATGCGAGACAGTCGAAACAGGTCGCGGCGTTCGCCCGTAGGGCCGAACGGCTTGCGAAGATTCACGCGGACCGGGAGGACACGGATCGTCTGGCCAGGGATATCGACGAGGCCCGGAGTCTGCTTGACCGGACCGAGGGCATGGAATTGGTGGTTCCTTATCTGCGTACTCGGCTTTCGGACACGTTGGCCCGTGCGGAGCAGACTCCGGCGGGTTCGGCCGATATGGAATCCATCATGTCCACGTTGGAGGATCTGATGGATCAGGTACGAGAAAACGCCGGACTATGAGACAAGGGACGTGGCTGGCCAATGCGGGCGGATATGCCGGTCATGGGGCGGCTCCATTAGAATGGGCATCATGGTCGACATCCAAGATTTTGAATCATGCGAGACTTCCGGACAGTTCTACGGCGGGAACGCCGGACGGAAGATCGGACTCGTCTGGAGGGACGGCGACTGGTTGGTGAAATTCCCCGGAACGACCAGGAACCTTCAGGGCAGCGTTCCTTCGTATACGACCGCGCCGGTGTCCGAATGGCTGGGATCCCACGTGTATGCCGCTCTTGGCATACCGGTTCATGAAACGGTGCTGGGAATCCGTGATGGGCGTATCGTCTGCGCCTGCAGGGACTTCACCTTCCCGGATTCCAGACTTGTCAATTTCCATGATCTGAAGAACTCGCTTTCCGATGACGAGCCAGGATTCACCGAGGACGCGTCCACCGGTTCCGGAGTGGTGCTCGCCGACGTACGGTCGGCGATTCACCGTATCCCGGTTCTTCGCTCGATCGATGGAGTGTCCGACCGGTTCTGGGACATGTTCGTGGTGGACGCGTTCATCCGCAACATAGACCGGAACAACACGAATTGGGGCGTGCTCAGGAATCCACGCGGGGAGTTCTCCCTCGCGCCGGTCTACGGCAATGGCAACTCGTTCAACAACAAAAGAACCGAATCGGGAATCGAACGCCGTCTCGCCAACCCGGATCTCATTCGCCAGGACGCGTTGGATGTCCGCTCCTGCTACGTGACGGATAGGGGGAAACCCATCGCCCCGTTGAAATACCTCGCATCAGGACAGGACGAGGAATGCACCAAGGCGTTGGATCGCTTCATGGAAAGATACGATCCACGTTCCTTCCATGATCTGCTGGACTCCATACCGTCCATGTCGCATGGTCTCACCGTCGTGCCTGATGGTTTCCACGAATACCATCGCAGGGTCTGCGACCATCGGTACGAGCACGCGTTCATGGAGGCATGGCGCGAACTGCATCCAACTGTGGGTTTCCCGTCCAGTCCGGAAGCATCCGTCCCCGAGCCTCTTCCTGATCCCGATCCCTCCGTCTTACCCTCATCTTCTGTTCCGACGTGTTTCGACGGTCCGGGAATGTGACATGTCCGTCTCGATATCAATGGTCAAGGAACGTGGAACGGACAACCGGACGAAAGCGTATCCTGAAAAGTCGCCTGAAGGCTCCGGACTGGGAGAGGATGACGGGCAATGAGCTGGGCGGACCTGTTGAAAAGCATCGTATGCGTCCTGAACCTCATCGCATGCGTGCGGTTGACCGGACCATATCTGATTCCGAAACGGTCCGACCGTGAATGGTCGGAAGCGCGACGCCGTACCGGCCTGTACTGTCGTCTGGCCGGCTGGATAGGCGTGTTCGCCTACTCGTACGGACTGGGTCACGGGCTCATGCATGCACGGGACGGATGGACCGGCATGGCATCCCGGCGTGGAAGTGATCCTCCCTGCTGGTCCAAATCCTGAATCTCGCCATCTGGACGTATCTGCTCGTTCGCTCGCATGGCAGGAGCCTGTAGCCTCTTCCCTGTGCGATATCAACAAGGGGTTATGTGGGTAATATGAATCACATACGTAGTCGAGAAGGAGTCGTCATGGACGAGAAAGACAGCATGACGCCGGACACCATCCCGCAGTCCACGCCCGTGGACGGGACCGTTCCGGCCGGAAGGAAGAACCGCAGGCCGGTCGTCATCGGCGTGGCCGCCGTCGCGGCCGTCGCGCTGGTCGCGGGTGGCGTGTGCGGATACAGGGCGTACGAGAACATCGGGTGTCGATGGCGCGCCAGGCGTGCCAGTCGGCCGTCACGGACCTGAACAAGGCCGTGAAGTCGTATAAGGCGCTGCTCGGCGCGGACGCTACGACGCCGCGTTGAAGACCGATGCGACAAGCGTGAAGGACGCGAAGACCCTTGACACGCTCAAGCAGGCCGCCGGAGTGGAAACGCCCGGCATGGTCAAGTGCGATGCGTCCGACAAGACCGGTCTGGACGCGGCCGCCGCCAAGGCGGACAAGACGGCCAAGGGTGTGAAGGCGGCTGCGAAGGCGTTGGAGTCGGCCGTGAAGGCGGTCGAGTCGTCGAAGCTGGACAAGACGGTGGCCGACGCGGACGGGCTGTACAAGGCGACGGAAGGCAATGTCCAGGACGAGAAGACCCGTGAGGCGTTGAAACAGGCCATAGCCAAGCGCGACGCCGGGGCGATCGCCAAGGCCGTCAAGTCGGTGAACGATTCGAAGGCGGCGAAGGAGAAGGCGGCGAAGGAGAAGGCGGATTCGGAAGCCAAGGCGAAGGCCGAACAGGAGGCGCAGGCCCAGACGCAGCAGTCGTATTCGGCTCCCCGACAGTCATACACTCCCTCGTATTCGGCTCCCCAACAGTCGTACACGCCCTCGTATTCGGGCGGTTCGACATCGGGTGGTGGCTCCGGCAGCAGCGTGCCGGACTTCGTTCCAAGCAGCGGCGGATACGGCTGTACAGATGATTGCCCTCCGCCCTCTTCGGACGGTTTGATCCATCATTGATTTACCGGCTTCGCTGTTCCTTTCTCAGGACGTTCCATGTCATCGTGGAACGGTCCTTTTCTTTTGCTCCCATGCCATCGACCCCCGTCCCAATATCCGGCGTCATCGGATGGCGTGCATGTGGAACCGGTTGGACGGCCGACAAGGGAACGCGCGTTCCCGTGCCGTCCCGTTTCCTGCCCGCATAGGCGGGAAGCGTATCTGCAGGCAGAATCTTCGAAAGGAGAAGGAACTTTGGGTTCCAATGACAACAAGCGGAAGGCGTTGGCCCTGCTCGTCGCCGCGGCGACATTGGCCGGCGGACTGACCGCCGGC
>ENA-OQEX01001117-OQEX01001117.1-human-gut-metagenome-genome-assembly--contig:-NODE-1117-length-11008-cov-3.005147_pt1 | contig 11008 bp, 15 predicted proteins | sample MGYA00242802_ERZ504649 | MGnify/ENA primary metagenome ERZ504649 (study PRJEB26092, sample SAMD00036194) | human gut metagenome | host: Homo sapiens | study: EMG produced TPA metagenomics assembly of... | reverse complement strand
CTCAGGTTTTTACGTTGACCCTGGGAAACTGACCCGGAAAATCCATTCTTGGTTTAACCAGTTTAATTCTGATATAAAAAAAGAGAGTTATTTTGATGTAACTCTCTTTTTTCTTGGTGATCCGCTTGGGGCTCGAACCCAAGACCCCAACATTAAAAGTGTTGTGCTCTACCTGCTGAGCTAGCGAATCAATCCTTTGTTATTGCTATTCTTCCGAATTGCGAGTGCAAAGGTAGACTTTTTAAATGAAACATGCAAATATATTACCTGTTTTTTTGAATTATTTCTCTTTGGTATTGCTTATTTGTTGATTGTCAGTCGTTTTTGTACTTTCGGAAAATTCTTTTTCTTTTATTCGTATATACCTTTGATAATAAGAGAGCATTAAACTGGTACAAGGTAGAGCAATAATCATTCCTACAATTCCCATTAACGCTCCCCAAACAGAGAGAGATAATAGGATGATGGCAGGATTCAGACCTGTAATTTTTCCCATAACCTTTGGTACAATTAGGCCATCTTGTATGATTTGCACGATACAGAATACCAAAAAAGCGCAAAATAATATCCACCAGAAATTCTCTCCTGTATCCGCTGCTTTCAGTAGTGCCAATAAGACGGTGGGGATGAAAGCGATGAGCTGAAGATAAGGTACCATATTGAGAAGTCCGATAAATAAACCGAAACCGATAGCTAATGGGAAGTCAATAATAAGGAAACCTATACTGAATAGAATTCCTACACAAAAGGCAACAAATGCCTGGCCGCGAAAATATTTGTTCATTCCATCTTGCACATCAGTAACAATGCGTATTGTCATTTCACGGTGTTTGATAGGAACCAGTTTAATCCATCCTCGCGCAATGGCTTCATAATCCAATAAAATAAAGAAGGTATAAAGCAGGATAATGAATGAGGTAAATACGCTGACCACAATATTGACGGATTGGGTCAACAAGGCCCATACTTGTGGAAGCACATTACGCATAGTATTTGCGAAGTTGTTTTCGTTCAGTGCTTCATGTATTTTCAGCATATCTATATGTTCTTTTATGAAATTGGCCACAGTGCCGGGAATAGCTGCTTGCTTGGAACCTTCGATAAAATATTCGGTAAGCAGTTCTTTCAGCTTGCCGAATTCTTCAATGATAGGTGGAACAAGTCCGATAAATGCTAGTGTGATAATGGATAATAATACTAATAAAACAACAAATATGGAGATAACCCGATTCTTCAGACGCAGTTTATGCTGGAAGAAAATAACCATCGGGTAGATAAGATAAGCAATAAGCCATGCCACGAAAAAGGGGAGTAGCACTCCGCTAAGCTGATTTACTAAGTATAGAATGCCGATAATGACAACCGCTGTCAATATTCCACGGATAAAACTGTCGAATGTTATTTTTTTCTGCAGCATAAAGCATATGTTATTTATTTTCAGTTTCTTCTTTCAAGGACTCCATATAGCAGGCTCGGCAAAGCGGTTCATAATCAGCCTTTTCTCCCAATAAAACCCGCTTGTCACTTTTGGTGATTCGATGAGTGGCATAGGCTAGATTTCCACATTTCACGCAAATGGCGTGAACTTTGGTTACTTCATCAGCGATAGCCAGCAGGGCAGGAATAGGACCAAAAGGAATTCTTTTAAAATCCATGTCCAATCCTGCTACAATGACTCGTATGCCATTGTCGGCCAACTGGTTGCAAACATCAACCAGGCTTCATCAAAAAATTGAGCTTCGTCTATTCCCACTACGTCTTTGTCTGATGAGAAAAGTAGGATACTGGCAGAAGAATCGATGGGGGTGGATGCAATGGAATTACTGTCATGTGATACGACTTCTTCTTCTGAATAGCGTGTGTCCATGGCCGGTTTGAATATTTCAACCCGTTGACGGGCAAATTTCGCTCTTTTTAAACGGCGGATTAGTTCCTCGGTTTTACCTGAGAACATAGAACCGCATATTACTTCTATTCTTCCTCTTCTACGCGTTTCCTGAATGTGGTCTTCTGAAAAAACTACCATAATTTTGATGTAACAATATAGATTAATTTTAGGTACAAATGTACGATTTGTACCTCGAAAAAGGACTATTTTCACTCGGAAATTTATTAATAAAAGATATAATGTTAAACTAAAGTGCAACATCTGTTAAATAATGGAGGCAATTAACTTTATTCATTTAATTTCTTTCTACATTTGTTCCATTATAACAGAATGCAATTGTTTTATGGGAAAACTGTATGTCGTACCTACTCCTGTAGGAAATTTAGAGGATATGACTTCCGTGCCATCCGTGTGTTGAAAGAGGCTGATTTGATATTGGCGGAAGACACGCGTACTTCGGGCATTCTTTTGAAACATTTTGAAATTAAGAACGCCATGCAGTCTCATCATAAGTTAATGAGCATAAAACAGTGGAAGGTATTGTGAATCGTATCAAAGCAGGCGAAACTGTTGCTTTAATATCTGATGCTGGAACTCCTGGTATTTCTGATCCCGGATTTTTGATAGTGCGTGAGTGTGTGAAGAATGACATCGAAGTGCAATGTTTGCCTGGAGCTACTGCTTTTGTACCTGCGCTGGTGGCGTCGGGATTGCCTGATGAACGTTTCTGTTTTGAAGGATTCTTGCCACAAAAAAAAGGAGAGTGACCCGTTTGACTTCTTTACAAGAAGAAAAACGGACGATGATATTTTATGAATCACCTTACCGTTTGGTGAAAACCTTAACTCAATTTGCCGAGTTTTTCGGTGCCGAAAGGCCTGTTTCCGTATGTCGTGAGATTTCAAAAATTCACGAAGAAAGTGTTCGGGGCACATTAACTGAAGTTATAGCGCATTTCACTCAAAACGAGCCGCGAGGTGAAATTGTAATTGTACTCAGTGGGAAAGAGGACTAAAAATGAATAAACTTAAAATGTAAAGCAAATGAAAAAACTAGTATTTTTATCGTTGTTATCTGTAGCTTTATTGACTTCATGTGGTAATGGAGCTCAGAAAGATGCCTTGAAGGCTCAAAATGATTCTTTGATGGTGGAACTGTCAAACAGAAATGCTGAATTGGACGATATCATGGGTGCTTTCAATGAAGTACAGGAAGGTTTTCGTCAGATAAATGAGGCTGAAAATCGTGTAGACTTACAGAGTGGTTCTATTCGTGAGAATAGTGCTGATAAGATAAAAGAAGATATTCGCTTCATCAGTGAAAAATTGCAGTCAAACCGTGAGCAGATTGCGAAACTGGAGAAGCAATTGAAGAATAGTCAGTATAATTCCGCTCAGTTGAAGAAAGCTGTAGCCAACCTGACGAAGGAGTTGGAAGCTAAACAGCAGCAGATTGAGACTCTGCAGGCTGAATTAGCTTCAAAAAATATTCGTATCGCTGAGCTGGATGATGCTGTAGCTGGTTTAAGCCAGAATGTAAGTGAACTGACCGCTGAAAATGAAGCGAAGGCTGCAACTGTAGCCAGCCAGGATAAAGCTTTGAATGCTGCCTGGTTTGTTTTTGGAACAAAATCTGAATTGAAAGACCAGAAAATTCTTGAAAAAGGTGATGTCCTGAAAAGTGCGGACTTTAATAAGGATTATTTTACTCAGATTGATATTCGTACTGATAAGGAAATCAAGTTGTATTCTAAACGTGCTGAATTGCTGACTACACATCCGGTAGGTTCATATGAACTAGTGAAAGATGCAAAAGGGCAACTGGCCTTGAAAATTACAAATCCTACTGAATTTTGGAGCGTATCACGTTATCTTGTTATTCAGGTGAAATAAGAGAATTTAAATTATTGTTTTGTGAAAGGGTTGTGCCGTGAGTGACGCAACCCTTTTTTAATCTGCTTTATGTTGTATGTATAGAAGTATATTTATTGATTTGGATGATACAGTATGGGCTTTTACTGAAAACGCTCGTGATACATTCCAAGATATGTATGATAAATATCATTTTGATCGTTATTTTCGTTCTTTTTCTCATTTTTATACCTTGTACAGTGGGAAGAATGAGGAGTTGTGGAATGAATATGGTGCTGGTAGGATTACAAAAGATGAGTTGAATGAGCAAAGATTTTCCTATCCATTGTTGCAGGTAGGAGTTACAGATAAAGCGTTGGTAAAAGCCTATTCGGATAATTTTTTGATGATATAATTTACAAGAAGAAACTAATGCCTCATGTAAGAGAAGCTTTGGAATATTTGGCATCCAGTTATAATCTGTATATTTTGTCCAATGGATTCAGGGAATTGCAGGAACAGAAGATGCGTTCTGCCGGTGTGGAAGGGTATTTTAAGAAAATTGTTTTGTCAGAGGACATAGGAGTACATAAACCGTTTCCGGAGATTTTTTATTTTGCCATGTCGGCTACACAGTCCGAGCTACATACTTCTTTAATGATTGGAGATAACTGGAAGAATGATGTTGAAGGTGCGAAAAACGTAGGGATGGGAAATGTTTATTATAATATAAAAGGTGAGAGGGGCTTGCCTTTTAAACCTGGTTTTGATATGAGGGATTGGCAGGATATCGCTTCTTTCTTATGAAATTGAATGGAAGATGTTGATGGATAATTCTGTTGGCACAAACAATGTATTTGTATAAGGAGTGTCAGGTATTTGTTTCAAAGGGATGCTCCTGTGTATTGGAACATCCTTGATAAGCATTTTTTTCTTTCAACTCCTTCCTTTAAAGATTATTTGAGAATTAGCGGAGTTGAATTTTTATTTAGTAACCTGGATTTTGTTGAGCTTTTAAAATAGGGTTAGCATTGGTTTCACTGACAGGTATTGGTAAAATCGCTCTAAAATAAGAACGGTCGAATACTTGTGATTCTTTATTTATAGAATAATGCCAACCTTTCTCATCTTCATTGGTATAACGTGTTATTGTTTCATTATTACGCATGGCGTCAAAGAAACGTTGTCCTTCACCTACTAATTCTTTACGACGTTCCAATAAGACTCTTTCTAGAGTAGCGGTAGACTCTGTAACTAATTGTTTTGTATCATCTGTACGGTTTTTAATAATTTCATTCAGATATTTAACTGTAGAAGCTTTGTCATTCAACTTAGCTGCAGCTTCTGCTGCATTTAAATACACTTCTGACAAACGAAGAATAGGTAAATTGTTTAATCGCATATCCCCTAAACTTCCCATTGGGAATTTATTGATAAAGATACGATTGTCTCCATAGGTCTTATACATATCGGTCGGTTTTCCACTGTCATCTGTTTTCAATTGTACCGGCAGAATCACATCCAAGCGAACATCACTTGGATCTTGAGCTAACATATCAACAAATGATTTTGTGCAAATAGCATCGGCATATCCATCTTCATGATATAAATATGCAATACCTTCACGGTCTGCCCAGTCATCAGAGCCGCTATTGACAAGTTCAAAAATCATTTCATTGATATGATTGGCGTTGTTTTTATCCCAAGCGTTTGCATATTGAGCCTTTGTCCATAGGCTATAAGGAGAATTTTCGATAATGTTTTTTGCTATATCTAAAGCCTCCTGGTTTTTACCCATGTATATATACACGCGTGTAAGTAGAGCTTTGGCAGCCCATTCGTCAATAAATCTTGATTGTCTCCAGCTGATTTAGAAACATTTAAGGCTTTGGAGTCAATGGCTTCGGTTAAATCTTTTACAATTTGGGCATATACTTCGGCCACTGTATTACGTCCGGGAATAGCACTGGCATTCAAAGGATCTATCGGGGTGGTCACAATGGGTACTCCCATTGAAGCTCCATAATCAAAAGAATAAGGCATACCATATACTTTTACCAAATCAAAATGTACCAAGGCGCGAACAGATTTTGCCTGTGCATAGATGTTGTTCACATTTGCCTGATTCTTTTCGGCATCTGTTATTTTGTTATTTTCTACGGCTTCTATCAAACGGTTGGCACGGCGTAATACATTGTATTGTACATTCCACATGTTGGGAGCATCGTCAATGGTGTATTTCATTTCGTAACAACTGGAAGAGCGCATTCCTTGTGTACGTGCCTGCATGTCATCTCCCCGGACGTCACCATAGTAAAACATACGTGCGGCATAATACTGTGTATAGGTAGAGTTTCCCTGCAGACCATCATACATACCATACAAAGCGGTTTTTGCATCATTGTAATTTGTGATGGCAGAATTACTGGGAATACTATCTGATGGTGTCAGATCTAGCCAATCGTTTACACACGAAGTCAATGCAATGGTTGCCATCGTGAAAACTAGAGATTTATATATTTTTTTCATTTTGTTCTCTTTATTTTTAGATTATATGTTGAATAAGATTTCTGGATAATGGAATTTTAATATCCTGTTTCTTATTCTGTATAAACTTTATAATTAATAAATTAGAATCCAACTTCTAAGCCAAATGTAATGGTTCTTAAAGCCGGTGTTTCAAATGTACATAGTCCATCAACGGGTGTTTCCGGATCAACATATAAACCATCTGATTTCCATGTCAACAGATTGTTTGCAGAAACGAAAGCCCTTAATTTGTTGATTCCCCACTTTTGAGATACTTTGGAAGGCATAGTGAAACCTAATGTGATATTTTTGATGCGCAAATGATCTGTAGACATCAACCAACGAGATGATGCGATATTAGTATTTCCATATGCAAACTGAGGTAATTTAGCATTATCGCCCGGTTTTTTCCAAGTGTCTTCTATTTTGTAATAAGCAGGTACGTTACCCAAATAATTATATGTACCTCCGTTAGATTGCAACCAAGTCGCATAGTCATAAGCATGGCCTCCTAATGAGTAGGTTAATGTCATATTGAAATCAATAAACTTCCAGCTTACAAAGTTTGTGAGACCACCCTGTACGGTAGGTTCAACTGATCCTATGATTGTTTTATTTGCTTGTGCGGAGTTGGTAGTTGTCTCTCTGCTTCCATCTTCTCCGTTTATATAATATAATTCTTTACCTGTTGCAGGATCAACTCCTGCATATTCATAAGCATAAATAGAATAGTATGGTTCCCCAATACGATGAATGGATACACCGCTAATCATTTCGTTCTGTTCACCATCCAACTTTGTTAATTTGTTTTTATTGTGGCTGATGTTGAATGTGGTAGTCCATGTCAAATTGTTGTTTTGAATATTCGTTGATTTGATTTCAAACTCAAATCCCCGGTTTCTCATTGAGCCTACATTCATCAATGTATTAGCAATACCACTCCCGTCAATAATGCCGGGTACAGCAGATATAGCTCTATCCATCAACAAGTCTTTAGTTTCACGATTGTACCATTCGAATGTTAAAGCCAGACGATTCCACAAAGTTAAGTCCAGACCTATATTTGTTGCATAGTTCTTTTCCCATTTCATATTAGGATTCTCGATACGATTTTCTGCAGAACCAGCTCCTTTATTATAATTGTATCCAAATCCGAAAACACCCAAATAACCATAATAATCAGATGGCTGTGTACCATTTACACCGTAAGAAGCACGTAACTTGGCATCAGTAATTACTTCTTTTATATTTTCCATGAAAGATTCACTGGTAATTCTCCACGAACCGGATACAGACCAAAAATCACCCCATCTGCTTTCTCTAGATAAACGTGAACTTCCGTCACGACGGAAACTGGCACTGAAATAATATTTATTTTCATAATCATAGTTCAAACGTCCTAGAAATGATGTCATACGATATCTTTGTACACTGCTGGATGCACGGGTATTACCTGCATTTTCTATTTCCGGCAGATAAGATGGATAGGTGTTTCCGTTAGCATATACATAATCATATTTGTAATCTTCTGTTTCAAAGCCAATTAAAGCGTCTAAAGTGTGCTTTTCTGCAATTACTTTGTTATATGTCAATTGAGTTTGGGTATTCAATTTCGCACGGTTTCCCATAACACGCTGGTAAACTCCATTAGAAGAACGTCCGTCATTTGAGCGGGGATCCCACCAAACACGTTCATTGTTTTGATTGAAATCATAACTGACTACCTCTTTTATGTTTAAGTTGTCCCAAATGTTCCATGTTGCAGAAAGAGAACCTAAAAAACGGTTTATTGTACTTCTGTTATAATTATAGGCTTCTGTTTGTATAGGATTGGCACCATTTAATGCCGGGAAGTTTGTGCTGAAAGAACCATCTTCATTATACGGATATGTAGAAGGAGAGGCAGTCATTGCATAGCACATGATGGGGCTGGCAAAACTGGTCCCTTCGTTGTTTACGTTTTGAGTGGAGTTGGTAAACATTGTGTTTGCTCCAGTGTCAAACGATTGGCTTGATGAGTTACATTGGCACGTCCGGTAAAGCGTTCATAGCCGGAAACGTTTGTAATACCTTCCTGTTTAGTATAAGCAAAGGAAGTATAAAAACGTGTTTTTTCGCTTCCTCCTTGTGCGCTTACTTCATAATTTTGGTGACTTCCGTTGCGGAATAAGACGTCTTTCCAGTCTGTATAACCCGACCATGGTCTTGCGGCGAAGTCTTCAATATTCTTATCTGCGAAGGCTTTTGCAGCTGCTTCGTCATTACCATTGTTTAATGCATAGTTTGCAAGTCCCAGATGTAGTATTTCACGTCTGTCTTCTCCATTTAAGATCGGACGGTAGTTAATGGCCATGTTGGAAAGTCCCCAATCTGCTCTTAAATTGATTTTTGTCTTGCCGGATGCCCCTTTTTTAGTTGTGATAACAATTACACCGTTGGCAGCACGAGAACCGTAAAGTGATGCAGCGGCGGCATCTTTTATCACGGTCATAGATTCGATATCGTTGCTGTTTAATGTAGCCATAAGGCTGTTACCTGAATCTGCGTATGAGAATTCACTAACATTGCCATTCAGCATAGGACTCCGTCAATAACGTACAATGGCTCATTGCTGGCATTGATAGAACCCATACCACGAATACGTACAGAAGCGACAGCTCCGGGTTGTCCTGAAGTTGATGTAATTTGTACACCAGATACAGAACCCGCTAAACGATCCTGAACACTAACTGTAGGGATATCTTGTAATTTCTCTGTTGATACATTAGAGGCTGATCCTGTAAATGATGATTTTTTGAAATTACCATATCCTGTTACTACCACTTCTTCAAGCACTTCGGCATCCGACTTCAAAGTAATATTGACAGTCTGTTTTATAGCCACTTCTTGTGTAGCCATTCCGATAAAGGAAACTACCAAAGTCTTTGCAGAACTTGGAACATTTGATAATGTAAATTTACCATCCATGTCAGTAACTGTACCTACAGTGGTACCTTTTACTAAAATAGAGGCGCCAACTACGGGTAATCCGTCCTCTTCCGAAATAACAGTACCTGTTACTTTCGTGATCTGAGCGGTTACCAAACCTATACCTACAAAAAGGCAGGTCAATAACAGCATTAATTTTCTTTTCATAAAATTCTCTCTTAAAGTTTAACTTTACATTAATATAAATTCATTCACTCTAACAAATTGCAAAGGTATGAATAAAATTGTAATCTCAAACAAATTATTGTAAAAATCATACTAAACTGCTATATTTTTATGCTTTTGGGCATTTAAAACTCACAAAAAACGAAAATAAACCTCATATTTATTCTTTTTTTTAAAGTCGTAAGAAAAAGAGAGTTTCAAATTATAACTGACCATATAAACATACATTAACCTATAAACGTTAACAAATCGCCTAATAAATATAAAGATGAGAACAAAATAGCAGAATAATGCTTTTCTACTTTTCTTTATTGCGTCTTATTATAGAATTTCAATTTAAAGAATTAAATTATGAGGAAAATCAGTTATCGTTTCGTTTACAATCGAAAAAAAAGTTTAAATGACAGAGGAACTGCTTTAGTTCAAGTTGAAGCTTACTTGAATAAAAAAAAAGTGTATTTTTCTACGCATGTTTATTTACGGCCAGAACAATGGGATGTAAAAAGAAAGATTATTAAAGAGCATCCTAATCAAGATGCACTGAATGGCATGCTTAATGAATTTATTATAGAATTAGAAAAGAAAGAATTAAGTTTGTGGAGGCAAGGAAAGACAATAACCTTAAGCCTCATAAAAGAAGAGTTCAAATCGAACACAGATGCTTCATTTTTAGGGTTTGCACGTAAAGAAATAATGTCTTCTCAGCTAAAAGACAGCACAAAGCGTAACCATTTAACGACAATATCCCTTTTACAATCGTTCAAACCGACAATTGAGTTTGAAGACTTAACCTATAATTTCGTTACAGATTTTGAAAAATTTCTTTATGATTCCGACTATCAAACAAATACAGTAGCTAAACACATGAAGCATTTGAAATCTTTTGTTAATGCTGCAATTAATAAAGGATACATCGATCCTAATAACTATGCTTTTAGAAGATATAAAATTAAAATGAAAGAAGGAAAGCATGTTTTTTTTATTACCGGAAGAAATGAAAAAATTAGAAGAAGTGTCTTTGATAGGAAGAAATAGTTGTTTGGAACATACTCTTGATGCATTTTTATTTTGCTGCTATACGGGATTGCGTTATTCTGATTTTGTAAGCTTAAATGAGAAAAATATCGTAAAAATGGATGGAAAATTATGGCTAATCTTTGACTCTGTCAAAACTGGTGCAGAAGTGAAATTGCCTTTAAGTTTATTGTTTGAAGGTAAAGCTTTAACTTTGTTACAAAAATACCAAGGAAAATGGAGTTCTTTTTTTTTCAATAAAAAATAATTCAAGCGTAAATAAAGAATTGATACGAATTGGTAAATTGGCTAGAATAAACAAACACTTTTCATTCCACTCTGCAAGGCATACCAATGCTACTTTATTGATATATAAAGGTGCTAATATAACAACTGTACAAAAATTGTTAGGACATAAAAATCTTGCTACAACACAAATTTATGGAGGTGCGCCCAGAATGGTCGCTTAATAAATACTTCTTTAGCAAGAAGTTAGGATTGGGTTCGATATAATCCTATCGTCAATCAGTTTATCCAAAGGGGAAACCCGATGGGGAGTGTAGCATACTGATTA
>ENA-OQEX01001116-OQEX01001116.1-human-gut-metagenome-genome-assembly--contig:-NODE-1116-length-11015-cov-3.084956_pt1 | contig 11015 bp, 12 predicted proteins | sample MGYA00242802_ERZ504649 | MGnify/ENA primary metagenome ERZ504649 (study PRJEB26092, sample SAMD00036194) | human gut metagenome | host: Homo sapiens | study: EMG produced TPA metagenomics assembly of... | reverse complement strand
TCGCTTACACCTAAACTGATCTGCAAATGATCTCTTTCATCTTCTCTAACATAATGATTCTCCTTCACACTCTAATTAGTTTGATTCTCAAAGTATACATTCTTCAACTGTCTTCTGTCAAGTTTTCTTGTAAATTTACTTTTATATTATACGAAACTATACGTGATTATGCAAGCCTATCCTTGCCATTCTATGCATCTTTTATGAAACATTTTCATATTATTCTGTATACTATATACTCCATAAAACACTTCACAAAATTACCACATTTTCAACATAAACTGTTCAGACTTTTATCACAGTTTGATTTGTTTTTTTTCATATAATGATGAGAGTTATCGCAAAAAGGAGGACAATATTTTGATAGAAGTAAAACATCTTACCAAAAAATATGGCACACATCTCGCCGTAGATGATCTGTCATTTACCATTGAAAAAGGGCGAATCTATGGATTTTTGGGTCCAAATGGAGCCGGTAAATCTACAACTATGAATATTATGACTGGATATATCGGTGCGTCGAGTGGAGAGGTTATCATCAATGGTCACAATATTCTGGAAGAACCTGAGAAAGCAAAAAAATGTATCGGATATCTTCCAGAGATCCCACCTTTATATCTTGATATGACAGTATCTGAATATCTGTATTTTGCTGCTGAATTAAAAAAAATTCCGAAAGCTGACCGCAATGCACAGGTTATAAAAGTTATGGAACTGATCAAACTTGTTGATATGAAAGACCGATTGATCAAAAACCTTTCCAAAGGTTATCGCCAGAGAACAGGTCTTGCCGCTGCAATTCTTGATTTCCCTGATATTATCATCTTGGATGAACCGACCGTTGGTCTCGATCCAAAGCAGATTATCGAAATCCGTGAACTGATCCGTACACTTGCTAAGGACCATACGGTGATCTTAAGTTCTCATATTCTTGCTGAAGTTCAGGAAATCTGTGACGATATCCTGATCATTTCCAAAGGAAAATTGATCGCTGAGGGAAGCCCTGATGAATTAGAAGAATTAACACACGGAAAAGAAACCATTGAGCTTACGATCCTGGCGGATGAAACTTCCGTAAAACAGGTTCTTTCTGATTTTTCTGATATTGATGATGTCAACTGGCTTGATGTAAGTAAAGATAGCTGCCATATCCAGATCAATACAAACAAAGATTCACAGGAAATCTGTGCTGATCTTTCTCTTAAATTTGCACAGAAAAAAATGCCTGTGACACAGATGTTTGTAAACAAGGCTACTCTTGAAGATATTTTCCTGGAATTAACCGAAGATGTAATGGAGGTGACAAATAATGCTTGCTATCTATAAAAGGGAAGTCCGTTCCTATTTTAACTCTATGATCGGATGCGTATTTGCAGCATTCTTAACGATCATTGGAGGTGTATATTTTATGGTTTATAACCTTTATAGTGGTTATCCATTTTTTGCCTACTCTCTGGCGGGCGTTATTTTCATGTTATTGATTTCTGTGCCTGTTTTATCTATGAAATCTTTTGCAGAAGACCGAAAGAATAAAACTGACCAGTTATTATTAACTTCTCCTGTTTCACTTGTTGAGATCGTATTAGGAAAATATCTTGCAATGGTGACTGTATTTGCAATTCCATGTGTGATCTACTGTATTTTCCCACTGATCATCAAACTTCAAGGAACTGCCCATTTTCTTGTTGATTATTCATCCATTCTGGCCTTTTTCCTGCTTGGATGTGTATTTATTGCAATCGGAATGTTTTTATCATCTTTGACAGAAAGTCCTGTGATCGCAGCGATCACTACTTGTGCAGCATTGTTTTTCTTTTATCTGTTGGACAATCTGCTGCAGTATTTTCCTTCCAGTGCGATCAGTAACCTGGTCATCTGGATCATTATATTTGCTCTGATCGGTCTTCTGATCTACCATATCACAAAAAATCAGATGATCGCTGGCATTGTCACTAGCATTGGATGTATCGCTGGTATCGTTGTTTATTTTGTGAAGAAAACATTGCTTGAAAGTCTGTTTTCTACTTTATTAGGACACCTTGTATTAACTGATATTTTTTATAATTTTTCTCAGAATTACATTTTTGATCTCGGAGGACTTCTGACTTATCTGTCATTGATCATTCTTCTGGTGTTCTTAACAGTACAGACATTTGAAAAAAGACGTTGGAGTTAGGAGGAAGTTATCGTGGATAAAATCAAAAAATTATTTCAAAGCAATGATTCGAAACGTGGATCTTATACTCTTGCTATGACATCCATCGTGATCGCGATCGTTATCATTTTTAATATGATCGTCAATCTGATCCCTGAAAATAAGCGACAGTTTGATATCAGTAGTACCAATATTTATGAAATCTCAGCAAAAAGTGAAAGATCATCAAAAAGTGGATGATGACGTCACTTTTTATGTTCTTGCAGAAAAGGACAGCACTGATAAAAGGATCAAAACTTTCATCAATAAATATGCTTCTTTATCAAGCAAGCTTCATGTCAAATGGATCGATCCCATACTTCATCCTTCTGCATTGACAAAATACGGAACCGAAGAAAACAATATCGTCATCTCTTGTAAGAAAACCAACCGTACAACAACTGTTTCGTTTGATGATATATTAGTTTCCTCAGATTCTTACTACAGTACTTCCGCTTCATCATTTGATGGTGATGGACAGCTTACAAGTGCTTTAAATTATGTAACAAGTGACAAAGAATATAAAGCTTATTATACTTCTGGCCATGGAGAATCATCCTTATCTTCCGAGGTCACAAGTCTTCTTACAAAATCAAGAATTTCCACAAGTGATCTGCTTTTAATGACTGCAACATCCATTCCTGATGATTGTGATCTGCTGATCATCGATGGGGCTACAAGCGATTTTACAAAAGATGAAGTAAAACTATTATCTTCTTACCTGAAGAAAGGTGGAAAAGTTGTTACTTTACTTGCCCAGACAAATAAGAGTATGAAAAACTTATATGGTCTGTTAAAAGACTACGGTTTAACTGTTCAAAGCGGATATATTGCAGATACAGAACGTTCATATCAAGGAAATTATTATTACTTGATCCCAAATCTTTCTGTAAGCGGTGATATGGCTTCTGGAATTTCATCAAACTCTGTTATGATGATCAATTCGAAAGGTATGACACAGAGTACTCCAGTTAGAGATTCTATTTCTACCGATGCATTTATGACAACATCCAGCAACGGATATGCTGTCACTGAGAAGAAACAAACACAGGGAACTTATGTCCTTGGTGCAACTTCCACAGAATCTGTCAAAGTCAAAAACAGCAAAGGAAAGAAAGTTACAAAAGAAAGTCGCCTGACTGTTTACGGAAGTAATATGCTGATCGATGAGCAGATCACAAGTTCTTTCTCATCCTTAGAAAACCTGACATTATTTACAAACTCTGTTACCGCATGTTTAAATAATGCCGATAATGTTTCTATCTCTCCAAAGAGTCTGGAAGTCAGCTATAATACGATTGCTCATCCTGGACCATTCAGTATCCTTGTAGTCTTTGTAATTCCAGTTGGTCTGATCATTGGCGGATTCATTGTATGGTTTAGACGCAGACGCCGTTAGGAGGTTTTCATGAAACAGAAAAAAACATTACAGATTTTACTTCTCGTATTTGCAGGACTTATTGTCCTGTATACGGGAGTGAATTTATACCAGAAACAGCAATCTTCCAAAGAAGATTCTGATCAGACAATGATCTCTGATTTAAAGAGTTTAACTTCCATCTCTTATAATAACAACGGAACGACTCTTTCTTTCATAAAACAGAATGGCAAATGGTATTATACAAAAATAAAAAATATCCGATCACTCAGTCCTCTCTCGAAAGTCTTGCTTCTACATTTCAAAAAGTTGAGGCTGTCAGAGAACTTAAAAATGCAGATGCTCTAAGCGACTATGGTCTTGACAAGCCAACTTATACAGTTAGTGTCAAAGACAAAACTGGAAAATCCATGACTTATTATATTGGAAATGCAACCGGTGAAAATTACTATGTAACTTATGGAGATAAATCAAAGATTTATACCGTATCTTCTGATATTACATCTAGTTTATCTTATTCTTTAGATAATCTGATCGAGACAGATACTTTCCCTACGTTAAGTACTGGAAATCTTAAAAAAGTTTTGGTCACTCAGAGCGGTAAAACAAAGACTTATACTAGCAAGGAGAAAAATCTTGATGGAATCTCTGGCGGTTTGGGTGTATTTACTTTTGGAGACTGCCAGAATTATTATGCGAGTCAGACAGATCTTGTAAAATATGGACTGGATAAGGATTCTCGAATCACAGTCGATATCACTTATAAGGATACGGATACAAAGAAAACAAAAAATGTTATGCTTTATATCGGTAAAAAGGATTCTGATCAAAAGAATTATTATGTACAGCTGAAAGGATCACATATGGTTTACTTGAGCGATAAGGATGTTGTGAAGAATATTTTGAATCCTTAATTTCGATATAAGAAAGAATCCTGCTTTGCAGGATTCTCCGCCTGCGGCGGGTCGCTTCAGCGACAAATTTCCCTTCCGCCGCAGTGCGATCCTGCCCGGAGCTTTTTATTTCATAGGGGAATTTCATCGAAATTTCCTATGAAATAAAAATAAATAGAGAGCAGAATACGAAATGATCAAATTCATTTCCGTATCCTGCTCTCTATTTTTATTATTTCTGTTTATACAGTTCTTTTATTCCTGATGCAAGCAATAACATGATTACTGCAAAATAAAAAGAACTTCAATCACTTGAAGTCCTTTTTCATGCCGCAGACCGGAATCGAACCGGTACTCGATTTAACTCGAACAGGATTTTAAGTCCTGCGCGTCTGCCAGTTCCGCCACTGCGGCTTAGTGGTGGGAGAAGGATTCGAACCTTCGAAGGCGGTGCCAACAGATTTACAGTCTGCCCCCTTTGGCCACTCGGGAATCCCACCAAGTGTTTACCTGACAATTAAAGATTATACGGCATTGTCAGGTAAATTGCAAGTGTTTTTTTAACTTTTTTTATATTTTTTTATGCCTGTGTTTCAACTTCTGTTTCAGGCTCAAATAATGCTTCGAATTCTGCGCGGTTAATGCGTTCTTTCTCTAATAATAATGCGGCACATTTGTGAAGGACATCTATGTGTTCTTCAATCATTGCTTTCGCATCTTTGTAGCATTTATTTACAATCTTCTTCACTTCCTGATCGATCACAGTCTGTGTGTTTTCTCCATATGGACGCTGCTGTCCAATTTCTTTTCCTAAGAAGACTTCGTCTCCTTCACCACTGTCATAATTGATCAGTCCGAGTTCATCTGACATACCAAACTTCGTTACCATAGCTCTTGCATACTGGGTTACCTGTTTGATATCCTGTGATGCACCAGTTGTGATATCATCTAAGATCAATTCTTCGGCAATTCGTCCTCCGAGACTTACCATGATATCCTGAATCATCTTTCCGCGTGTCATAAAGACATTATCATTCTCAGGAAGCGGCATCGTATATCCAGCTGCTCCTGTTCCTGTTGGAATAATAGATACAGTGTAAACCGGACCTACATCTGGTAACAGATGGAATAAGATTGCATGTCCAGATTCATGATATGCAGTGATCCTTCTTTCACTTTCTGGTACCACACGACTCTTCTTCTCTGTTCCGATTCCTACTTTGATAAATGATTTATCAATATCTTCTTTCATGATATAGGCTCTGTCATCTCTTGCTGCCTGAATGGCTGCCTCATTCATCAGATTCTCAAGGTCTGCTCCCACAAAACCTGCTGTTGTTCTTGCGATCTCATGAAGATCAACATCATCTCCTAATGGTTTCTGACGACAGTGAATCTTTAAGATATCTTCTCGCCCTTTGACATCTGGTCTTCCAACGCCAACCTTGCGGTCAAATCGTCCTGGTCGTAAGATCGCTGGATCTAAGATATCCACACGGTTTGTAGCTGCGATCATGATGATTCCTTCATTCACTCCAAAACCGTCCATCTCACTAACATCTGGTTTAATGTCTGTTCACGTTCATCATGTCCACCACCAAGTCCAGAGCCTCTTCGTCTTGCAACTGCATCGATCTCATCGATAAATACGATACAAGGAGAATGTTTCTTAGCTTCTGCAAATAAGTCACGTACACGAGCTGCACCAACACCGACGAACATTTCCACGAAATCAGATCCTGAAATGCTGAAAAATGGTACATTCGCTTCTCCTGCAACTGCCTTTGCAAGTAATGTCTTACCTGTTCCTGGAGGTCCTACAAGAAGGACGCCCTTTGGAATTCTGGCTCCGATCTTTATAAATCGTCCTGGATTCTTTAAGAATTCCACGACTTCTTCTAATTCTTCTTTCTCTTCTGTCAGTCCTGCAACATCGTTAAATGTTACTTTCTTAGCATTTGGATTGGCAAGTTTAGCACGGCTTTTTCCAAAATCCATCATCTTGCCGCCACCGCCACCATTCTGGCGCATCATCATAACCATGAAAAATATGACAACTCCGATCGGTAGTACTACCCCGATCAGATTAGAGATCATATCCCCACTGTGATCGATTCCCTTAATACTGATCTTATTGGCAAGAGAGCTGTCAGCTTTCTTAATATCATTGATTGCCTGATTGACATCTGTAACTTCACAGCTCTTATAATCATCTTTTCCAAACTCTGCTGTGATCGTCCCAGTTGGTACTTCTTTATTCTGTTTAATAGTTACCGCAGTTACTTTGTCAGACTTTACATCCTTCATAAACTGCTGATAGGTGTAATCACCTGAACCTGGCTGGAACACGCTGATAAAATAATATGCTCCGATCACCAAGATCAGCAGGACTACTAAAAATCCACTGTTACTTTTCTTCGGGTTCAACGTTTAGTCTCCTCTCTACTCTTCCTCTGCTACTCCAATGTAAGGAAGGTTACGATATTTCTGTGCATAATCTAGTCCATATCCAACAACAAATTCATCTGGTACTTCAAAACCAATATATCTGACTGGTACTTCAACTTCACGACGATCTGGTTTGCTTAACAATGTACACAGATGAAGTGACGCAGGATTTCTGCTCTCAAGCATTGGTTTTAAATGATTTAAAGTCTTTCCTGAGTCAATGATATCTTCTACAACTAATACTTCTTTATCTAAGATTGGCTCATCTAAGTCTTTTGCGATCTTAACGATTCCTGAGGATTCTCTGGAATTTCCATAACTAGACACTGACATAAAATCAATTGTTACTGGAATCGTGATTCTCTTTGCAAGTTCACACGCAAAAAAACACTTCCTTTTAAGATGGCGATCAGATGGATTTCTTTTCCTGCATAATCTTCACTGATCTGCGCTCCCATCTCCGCGATTCGTTTGTTTACATCTTCCTCTGAAATCATTACTCTGATATTCTCCATTGGAATCATCTCCTTCTCTTTTGAACTCAAGCTTTAAATAACGCTTGGTTGATTCTTTGATCTTATAATATTCGCTGATTCTTCTGCCAACGATCCATACAATATGACTGCCATCTGCCACCAATGGTATCTCTTCCCGCAATTGTCTTGGAATCTTCTCATCAATAAAATACCTGCTTAATGATTTTCTCTTCTGATCTTTGCCAAATGTAAAAAAATCTCCTGGCTTCCGGCATCGTAATTGTACACCTGTTTCTATTCTATCATAATCAATGATTTTGATACAATCATTTTCCACGATATTTGTCAAATCTGTAACCTCTTCGCACAAAATTTTTCCTGTCATTTCTTGTTTATCTGATATATTTCCTTTTTGTACCTTAATATACTGATAATTTTTCTCAGCAACCATATTATACGGAAGGGAAATTCGTTTCCCTGTTCCATTTTCTACCAAAGTTAACAGATCTTCAATATGTCTTCTTTCTAAATCTTTCTTCTTACCAGCTGTTTCTTCCAAAACTTTTTTTTAGAACCTGTTTCTGGATCCAATGGTTTTCCAATAACAATTGATCACAATTGATCTCAAATCCTTGTCCAATAGGCTTTGTACATCTTAAAAATGACTCTTCTATCTGATCTGTCAGATACGTCGTCACTTCTTTGATATCTTCGCACAGCCATCCTATATGCTCCACCGCCTGCTCATTGATCATCTCAAGTCTTGGAATTACCTGATTTCGGATCTGATTTCTTGCAAATGCATCGTCCTGATTGCTTGCATCTTCTACCCAGGCCTGCCCAGCCTCTTTTAAATATTTTACGATTTCTTCTTTTTTTACACATAAAAGCGGACGGATCAGATTTCCATCTTTTTCTCTCATGCACCCGCCCCATAAATTCCAGTTCCTCTCACCACTCGATATAAAAATGTTTCTGCCTGATCATTTTGATGATGTGCGATCGCAATCTTATCAGCATTATATTTTTTCATTGTTTTCGCAAATGCATCATATCTCGCTTTTCTTCCTGCTTCTTCTAATGACATCTTTTCACGCTTGGCGATCTGTTTTACATCTATTTCAAATATTTTACACGGAATCGAAAGTTGTCCACAAAGATCCTGCACAAACTTCTGATCATCCACAGCTTCTCTTCGAATCATGTGATTGATGTGGACTGCTGTGATCGTGAGATTCATTGATTCTCTTAATTCATTTAAAATAAGTAACAGATATACAGAATCTGCACCGCCAGAAACACCGATAATGATATGATCTCCATTTTGTATTAAATTTTTTTCTTTGATAAGTTCTTTTACTTTATTCATGTAATTTACTTTATCATTCTTTGCAGATTCCTTCAATACCTGTCCCAGATTCCCAATACCATGATCGTAATATCATCTCTTTTTTCAAATTCTTTGTTTGTTGTAATTTGCTCATATAATCCATCTGCGATCGCCTGTGGACGTACCACATCCATTTCTTTCAAATATCGTGCTGCCATCTCCAAACCATTTTGCGAAAATCCGTCGAAGGCTCCATCGCTTAACATGACTAAAATATCTTCACTTTCCATCTTTTTGCGGTAAATTGGAATTTTCTCGGTATGTAATAAGAGGTTCACTGGTATCGTATCTACTTGAATGATCTCCACGTCGTTTTTTCTCTTTAAAAGACATGGGCAGGCTCCAATTTTAAAGAATGTTCCGATTCCTGCAAATAAATCTAACTGAAAAAATCTAATGTCGCATATTTTTCTTTTTCTGGTTGTAAGATCATCATGGACCTTAAAAGCTGAATACTTTGACTTTCGTTAATTCCTGCTCCTAGAAGTTCTTCCATCACTTCAATTATTTTCCTACTTTCTTTTTTCGCTTCCTGTCCTGTTCCCATTCCATCCGAGATCATAGACACAAAACTTCCTTCCCTTACTTTTCCCATGGAAAAACTGTCTCCATTCTCATCCCCTGCGATCATTGGCAAAGTGTGGATTCCTGCGATTACATGGAATTTTTCTTCTGGTGTAAATCCATAAATCTCATAATAATTTCCAATCATCTTTTTCTGATCTGGCAATGGCTTCATTTTCTCCATTGTCATGGAACTTAACAACACTGCTGCTTGTCTTGTGCTGATTTCCCTGCCTTTTTTCTTTTTCAGATATAGATAGATCTGTTTTCCTTTCTCTGGATTATCGTAGAAATAAATTTCTTTTAGTCTCAGTTGGCTTTTTGCAAAACCTTTTGTGATCTTCTCATATAATTTCTTATTATCTGCCGTTAATGATACTTTTCCCTGAAAGAAATCACCCAGTGTATTTCCGGCTCTGATATACTGCTCCCCGACAATTTTTCTCAGTTGTTTCATCTGATTTCTCATTGCACGCAGAAATAATTCCCGTTCATAAATCTGATTTGCTTCCTCGATAAAATCCTGTCCATTCTTGCATGGATGACATCTTTTTAAATCTGCATAGCTTAATCCACCTTGCTTTTCGATGATCTGCCCAAGCCTGTCCTTATCTGCTAATGTAAACTGACATTTTTGATTTTCACAGCATCCGACACATTCTTTTAAGATCACACTTTCAACTACATCTCTTCCCCGTTTTTCACACGTTTCTTCCTCATCGTTATGATCACAGAACATCTTTCCCGCTGTCGTGAGACATTGCTGCATCTGGCGCATATGATAAAGGATCATTTCATGAAAATTTTGAAATAACCGGTCTTCTTCGAATTCTTTTTTTCTTAAGATTTCCATAGTTTTCCCTCCTGCAAGATTATTATAGAGGATTTTGTATGCAATTTCTGTCGAAATAAAAAATGTTATTTTCTGGAAATTATTATCAAAAAAATCCGATGTTTTTATAAGAACAATCCTATGACTATTCTTATAAAAACATCGGATTTTATATCTTTATTCTTTACTCTACCGGATGTAAATTCTTCAAAGAAATGTCCATAATAGGAGCTGAATGTGTTAAAGCTCCACAGGATACATAATCCACTCCGATCTCACGGATCGTCTTTAGGCGTTCTTTTGTAACATTTCCTGAACACTCTGTTTCAGCTCTTCCGTCGATCAGTTTGACAGCTTCTTTCATTGTCTCATCATCCATGTTATCTAACATGATGATGTCTGCGCCTGCTTCTACGGCTTCTTTTACCATATCAAGATTCTCTGTCTCTACTTCAATCTTTCTGACAAATGGTGCATAGTCTTTTGCCATAGCTACCGCTTCTTTGATTCCACCTGCAGCACCGATATGGTTATCTTTTAACATGACTCCATCGGATAAGTTGTAGCGGTGATTATGTCCACCACCAACCGTCACTGCGTATTTTTCAAATGGGCGCATGTTTGGTGTTGTTTTTCTTGTATCTAATAACTTTGTTTTATATCCTTCAAGCTCTTTGGATAACTCTCTTGTCATTGTCGCGATTCCACTCATTCTCTGCAAGTAGTTTAATGCAACTCTCTCTCCAGATAAAAGGGTACGGATATCTCCTTTGACAACTCCCATTAACTGTCCTTTGGTTACTTTATCTCCGTCTTTTAATTCTGTACTCAAAAACAACT
>ENA-OQEX01001114-OQEX01001114.1-human-gut-metagenome-genome-assembly--contig:-NODE-1114-length-11034-cov-2.600899_pt1 | contig 11034 bp, 13 predicted proteins | sample MGYA00242802_ERZ504649 | MGnify/ENA primary metagenome ERZ504649 (study PRJEB26092, sample SAMD00036194) | human gut metagenome | host: Homo sapiens | study: EMG produced TPA metagenomics assembly of... | reverse complement strand
TCTTCTCGACTTCCTCCATTTTGTAAGCAACTGTGCAGCTTTTGTCCGTTGTGCGGGCCATGACGGTCTCGCATTCGTAATTTCTCAGGTAATTCTGGCAAGCCAGCGCGGTTTTGAGGGTCAGCGCCTTTTCGATGTATTTACCGCTTACCGCGCCCGGATCGCTCCCGCCATGCCCGGCGGCGATGTAGATTGTTGCAGCCAATTGAGATGCTCCTTTCCTACTGTAATGGAGTTTCTGTAATGATCGGCAGCTCCAGCAGCTCACGATACATGATTTCGCCATGCCCGTTTCCGCCCAGGCCTGCATAGACGGCATACAAATTCACAAGCCTTTGCCGGACGGAGAGAGGGATGCCCGGAGCGCCGATATAATCGCGGTAGATTTTATCGAGCTGTCATATAACAGCTCGGTGGAAGCCTTTTTGAGCAGCTCGCTGCTCACGATTTTTGCCTGATCCGCTTCAATGTGCTGCTCTAGCATGGCAAACATATCCGCGATCCTTTTTTCTGATGCATCCGTCCGGCTGGCGCGCCGGATAAAGCGCGCCAGCTTTTCACGAATCGGACGGATGCATAAGGCGAGGCAGCCGGAGATGGTTACAATATTTCCCGCCGCAGCGCCTATGGTTTTTAATAGTTCTAATAAATCCATTCATCCGCCTCCCAACCTTCTGGGTCATTCCGCGCAGGCGTCGGATTTTTCGCTGAGAAATCGGTCAAGCTGTGTTTTTGCATACGCTTCAATCGCGTCAAAAGCATTTTGTACAATCGAGGAGATCACACTGCGCGGAAAGAAAATCCGTATGGGTGCAGGCAGGATGCGGCAGAGAGCATCCACCACCCATTCAAATTTTTGACCTCCCGCCTTGGTGGTATCCGCAAAGGCCTTTTCCGCTTCGCCGATCAGCTGTCCAGCCTGCTGCTGAAGCTTGGTATTTTGCTTCCAATAGAGGGAGAGGCCACCGAGTAGAACGAGGCCTGCCGTAATCAAAATTTTTAAAATCAATTCCCAGTTCAAAAAAGAACCTCCTTTTTATGATATTATTGCGGGATGTAGCCGGTGCGTTAAATGGAAACCTGCTCCCACATCGTTGGAGCCGTGCCCGGTATCCAGATGCAGGGGGCCATATCCGACTTGCATAGCCACAGTTGATCCGCATAGCTGTAATACAGCCCGGCCTTGCAATCCATCCCATACACCCAAGGGATGGGATCAGCCGTTGTCCCAGCGTGTGCCGGTACAATCGGGCGGTAGACGGCCAGCATCCCCTCCGCATCTGGCGGACGGTTATCGGTGGGCGTGTTAAGCACCCGATACAGCTGGCCGTTGTAATTGACGATCATGTCCCGCTTGCAGGACTGCCAATCCCACGCTGGGTACATCAGCGGCACTGTAACCGCTACATCCTCCGGCAGGGTTTGCGCAGCGGCACGGAGCAAGATCTCCCGCTGCTCTGCAAGCGCTTGGTTATGCGCACGCGATTCCCTGCCCAGCGCATTTATTTGCGCAATCATCTCTGCGTCTATCATCGGTCATCCCTCCTGTAAGATATATAGCGTGGCTTGAGTAAACATAGATGGGATAAGGTTAATCGAAAGATCTCCTATATCCCCCTCTGTCAATGCTCTCGAAATATCTGCACATATTACAAATCCATCTAGTGGAGCCACAGTGAACAGCCGTGCCAAATATATAGGTGTTGGTGTGCTTGCGCCAAAGGTCATTATGCCCGGGACGTTAAGGAGTGCGCTGTTGCTATTAATCACGCCGTCCGTCGTTAATACAACATGCATCACACGCACATAATTCTCCGGACTGATATCAATCGGTGCATATAGGACTTTTAGATCGTCGTCTCGCGTCCACACCAGCGGGACGTCCTGTGTAGTAAAGGAGGAAGAACTCCCGGAGCCCCCGCCGCTTCCGTTTTGGCCTTTTAAATTAGGGGTAGTAATGGAGCCGTTTTTATCGGTGATGGTAAGTTTGTATTCTGTGGACGTATTGCTTGCAACCGCCACAGTGGGGCTTACCCCGTCTGTGCCGTCCCTGCCGTTGGCGCCTGCTGGGCCTGGATCGCCTTTTGGACCTGTATGCCGGGCTCTCCCTTGGGGCCTGTTTCCCCCTTGTCGCCGCGCGGAATGGTAAAGTTCAGCACCGGGGCGGAGGCTGTGCCGGAATTGGTGACGGTGGCGTTTGAGCCAGGCGCGCCGGTGGTTGTTTCACCGACCGTTACGGAAACACTGCCGCTGCCCGCGCCATTCTGCCCTTTCAGGTTTGGGGTGGTGATAGATCCGTTTTGTCGGTGATGGTGAGCCTGTACTCCGTGCCTGTGTTGCTTGCGACTGAAACAGTGGGGCTCACGCCGTCCGCCCCGTTTGCGCCGTGTGGGCCCGGCGTGCCTTCGGCTGAAATGCCGGTATCCGTATCGCCGGTCATCCAGTGCTTCGTGGCGCTGTCGATATGGGGCGTGATGCCGGGCTGGCCGGGTGTGCCCGGCGCACCTGCTTCACCCGGCTCCCCCTTTTGGCCAGCGGCGGAAACGCCGGTATCCTGGGAGCCGAGAAACCAGTTGCCGTTTGCCCCAATGTGGGGTGTGATGCGTCCCGCGGGGAAGAGAGCGGTGTGTCAGCGGCGGATTCCTCCCCGGAAACGGCAGATTGGAAGCTAAGGCGAGCCCGGGGCGATTTGCAAAGCAGCACTTCCTCACCGTTCTTTTCACGGCAGCCCTCCACATTGAAAAAGAGGCCTTGCGCATCCGTTAAATCGTGCCAGAGCTTGCAATAAATCAGGTTGCCGGAGCGGTATGCGCGGTCGCCCTCCGTGGCTTCTGTGATCCGATTGGTTAAAATGCGCTCCTCGTTGCCATACCGGCAGAAGGCGAGGCGATAATATTCAATTTCAGAAGCCCCATTTCCTCCGGCAGGCTGATGATGAGCTGTGTCATCAGGTGTTCGCCCCGCCGGCCGGCCAATGTGCCATCCGGATAGGAAACGGATTGGTTGGTGAAATCAATGCGTACGGTTCGCATGATGCGTTCATCCTTCATGTTTATGGAATGGGGGAATTGCTATGCCTGCGGCTCGGAAATATTCGGAGATGCCGGTTGCTGGGCAAGCGCTTCCAGCTCGGCGAATGCGCCGCGTAGCTGCGCCATGCGCTCCCGGCAGGCTTTGAACTGCCTGCTCAAATTCGATTTTTGAAGCGTCAGGCTGTTATATTCCTGCTGGAGTTCCGCCTTGCGGCGGGTAAGATATTCTTGCATAGTATATTTCCTCCACTTGGTTATTCTTTCGTTTCGCTCCACCAGCGTTCGTCTGTTCCCGGCTCTGTGGTGTTGCCGTCGATTTGTGAGGTATATTGTTTGCCGTTGTGCGTCACCTTGTCGCCGGTGTTGTAAGCGTCATGCGCGCCGGAGGGCCGCACCCAGGCGGGCCATTCGTCCGGCGTGACCTGCGTCCAGAGGGTGGGCGCGGCGCTGGGCCAATTGTCCTCCCGATCCCAGCAATCCGCATTTGCGCGGTAAAGGTTCCCCTCATGGCGGCGCACGCTGCGCGCGGGGATCAGGCCGCCATCCCCGCACAGCGGATCAAAAACCGATAAATAATCCCCGGATGAAAGCAGCTCATCCGGGGCGCTTTGCGCAAGGGCGATATAGCTTGCCCGCATGGCGCGGGCTTCGTCGATGATGCTCATGCGTTTTCTCCTCCCATCAGGATATTGGTTGCGGCGGCGAGCTCGGCATAGGAGGGGGAGGGCAAGTCTTCCTCCACGTCGTCTATGCAGTCCGCAAATTTTTCAGCGATTTCAGGATAGGAATCCGCGTCCTGCGCCTTCATTTTAATGTCCTCGTAGATCATGCGGAGGATGTCGGGAACGCTGCCACCGAGGGGCATGTCCGTAATTCCGACATAATAATCGTCAAGCCGCAAATCCCCTTCAGAAGCTTTCTTGTTTGCGTAGCTGATATTAGATAGGCCACCTTCTTGTCGGCGTAAAGGTATTCTAGATTGCTGATGCGGAGATAAGCGTTTTGTACATTCAGGCCGCGAAAATGATAACCTGGTTTGATGAGTGCCAATGTAATGCCTCCTTATGGATTGTGCCAGCCGCTTTTATCGATATATCCGCATAGCTGGCCACTGATATAAAATTTAATTGGCGCGCCGTTAATGGAGCGGATATTTGTGTTGTTTCCGTATAAGGCCGCTCCGCTATCGTCTACTCTAAATTTTTCGGTTCCGCCTAAACACAAAGATATGCTACCTCCGGATTTGGAGTAGATCTCTGTGTTGCCAGACTGATTCCCGTTTCCAACGATCGTGTGATTGGATGTGGATTTTCCGATCATCGGCTGCGAAACATCACCTGTTGTCCTGCCATATATAGTTTTACTATTTTCCAGCCTAACACTATCAGATGCCATTATGTATCCATCTAACTCAATTCCATCCGGAGCGCTAATAGAAGCAATTGCACCTGTTGTGCCCATTGATTTGGGTCCGCCAAGATATAACTCTGCTGCTGTGCTTCCGTTCTCGCTTAAAGACCTGATATAAAACGCACGCCGTCCTCCAACCTGAACCTGTTCAAGTGTGCCAAGTTTGACCGGCCTTGCGTAAAAAAGTTCAGTTCCCGATTTATCTCTGAATGATAACGAAGACGTATATAGCGTATTGTTTAAATTATATGATTCCGCATACATATCTGCATAATTTCCCTCAACCTTTAAATTGCCATTAACTCCATTTGAGCCGCCTAATAGTAAGGTGCCAGATTTGATTCTAGACGCGTTTAAGTACCCAGCGGTGATATTTGTCGCATTAATATACAGCTTTCCATCGCTTCCCAGCCACATCCCGTCCGCCTGCGTGGGGGAGAGGGTGTTGACGAGATAGGAGCGGTCTTCCGGGGCGGGCGTCCAGTCGGTGGCTTTTGATCCTTTTTCGAGCTTCATGTGTTCGTATTTTAGGCTGTTTCCAGCCGTGCTTCCGGCAACGCCTGCATAGATTAATAAGCTCAAGGCGGCGCTGCTGGGTGGCGGGGTAAACGAGATTTGCTGCTTGCTATTGGACACATTTAAATACATCGTTTGAATGAGTTTTGCGTTATTTATATCATAGATCAAAACGGATACCTTGGTTGCGCTTCCCGAAATGACGGAAATTTTGCCTACGCTAAACGTGTATTGCGTATTTTCTAAGCCTGTGTATAGGTTGTTATAATACCAATCACTCGTGGAATTGGCAGTTAAAGTTCTTGATACACTGTCCTTAATATAATTCCGGCTTCCAATTTGCAGCCCATTGATCCCGCTCGTCAAATCCCCCTGCGTCGCCACCTGGTTCCCCGTGATGCTTAAGCTTTTGACGTTGAGGGAGACGTCGCCCTGTGGGGATATTTTCAGGGTTTCCGTCCCGGATGCATTGGTAACAGTTAGCCCCCGCACATCGAGATAATCCGCAGTCAGCTTGTAGACGTGGAGTACGTTGAGGATTGCAATGCCGTCCTTGGTCACTCCGTATTGCCAGACGGGCTCCCCATCGTTCCATCCGCTATCAGTCCACGCATATCCCCCGGCGTTCCGGGTGTAAATGTACTGAGAATCTTCAAGCGTAGGTTTATCGTGCCAGTAAGCGGTAACGGACATGTCGGGGTTTACGGTTGTCGTGCTATAAAGCCCCATGCTGTTTGCCATTGTTTCGTTGAGTTCCAAAGCGGCTTGTTGCATGGCGGACAACTTGCGGTTGGTCTGCGCTTCATACGCTCTAAAATGGCCCGTTCTTTTGATGTAAGGGGTGCAGAGGTTGCGTAGCCATTTCGCTGCGTGGTCTCGCCTTTGGCAGCTATGGCAGATGCTCCATTTAATTTAATCGTGTGATCTGTAATAATTGAGACATGCTCCACGCCATCCTTATCCTCATAGATAATTTTATCAAGCGGCCACAGGTGAGGATATCCCATCGTCGTGCAGGTGTAAGGACGGTATGTAAAGCCATCTATTTTGGCGCGCAGTGCATCACATAGATTTTGTAAATTGTCTTGCGCAAGAAGGTTTCCTTCAATGTTCAACGCATATACATCGTTGCCCGACTGATAAACTGTCCCCGTTTCATCATTTGCCACGATTTGCATGCCTGTAATTGTGATATCGTTTTCTTGCATATCGGAGGTAAAACGGTCTGAGGGCGATATTCGGGTTGTCGTATCCGCATACCATGTCAATCTGAGTTTCCCATCCCAATCAATCCAAGCGCAAGTACCGGCCAATTCCGCAATCCATTCAACAACCTGTCTATAAGTCAATCCGTCCGATTCGGGGCGTTTCGGAGGCGAATACGTTGCGTTTATAAGGCTACCCGATGTTGTTGCTAGAGGTACGCCGCATTTCAAGCATGCGTCAGAAAGGACCTGGTACAGAGATGCCGGATAGGCCGTAGTTGTATCATACGACCGGTTGAATCTAGCCATGCGGTCGAGCGCAGTAATTGAGATAGTAGACAGTTTGCGGGGCTGCTCGTCGATTGTAAAGTATCCTATGGGGATATATTCAACTCCGCTTCCAACGGGGACAGAAAAACGTACAAACAGCTCCGCGCCCTCAAAAACGAACCCGTCAAACCGCCCATCATAGTTTTGCAGTGTGGCCTTGAACTCGGAAGCTATCGCGGTACCGATCTCTATTTTCTCCCCAGCCACGCAGCGCCGGGTTATTGTGATATCCCCCACAAAATCAGATTCCGTTAAATTCAATTCCCCACCTGTTCCATTAACGTGAATAGAAATCCCTTGTGGCGCGTCTGATTGCAGTACCGCAAGGGCTTCCGACGAAATGTTATACAAAATATCACTTCCCGCTTCGTTTGATGATGGAAAACTCTAAGCTTTCCCATTTATCTAATTCGCTGTTGTACATTGGCGACGTGCGGTCGCTCACGTAAAACTCAGACGTAAGAAAATCCCCTGCTTTTGCATCCAGATATTCAAGCCTGATATATTCTTTATCAAATTGTTTCAGCAGCCGCGAAAGTTCAGAGGTGGTAAGAAACTCCCATCCAACGTTTAGAGAAACTGTTTGCCCCACTTTTCCTTTGTGCATCACCGTATCTTCTGTACGCCCTGCGTCAGATTTTGAAACATCACTGAGAATGTATTCATATTTTGAGGGACATTTTACTTTTTGACCGTCTACCAATCTGATAGGATTATCTCCGGGAGTAAACATTTTTTCTCCTGCCCTTCGTGTATATAAAAAGCGCCTACCCCGGTGGGATAAACGCTTTCGTTATTTTATCTATGCCTGCGCGGCTGTCAACACCGGAGGTACACGCTCCAATATCTTATACATTGCGGTTTCGTTTTTGATCCAGTCCCCAATCTCCTGCTGATGCACGATAACCGGCATGCGGCTGTGAATTTCCTGAACAGACTGGTTTGCATCCGTGGTGAGGATCACATACCTTCGCTCATTGCCGTAATCATTGTAAATTCCGGCCATATACAATAATGACTTCCCAGATTCACGAAACAAGTACTTTTGTTTCCTCGCGTCTTTTGTCCACTCGAAAAATCCTGTGCTCGGTATCACACACCGGCGTGTAAGCAAACTCTCGCGAAATGTCTTTTTATCCAGCGCCGTTTCCGCGCGGGCGTTGATAATAACGCCGCTTTTGCTGCGGAAGTTGGGAAATCCCCACACCGCCACATCCGGTAGTATATTGTCTTGGTCAGCCAGCAACACCGGCGCGGGATTTGTGGGGTAAATTTCACCGGTTTTGAACTCTGCGTCCGGATGCCGCCGCGTGATTGCATTCACGATATCCCGTATTTCCTGCTCGTCGATTGATATTGTGTATCTTCCGCACATCTGCTTCACTTCCCTTCTACAAACCAGCGGTTTCCTCCAGGAAAAGGTTGGTTTCCGTCCGGCCGATCCGGACACGATAGCGAATTCCAGCGCCGCCCGCTTTGAGCGACGCGGCTTTCCGCACATCCTTAATTTGATCGATCTCATAATGCGTGCCATCCTCCCAAGTGATTACCTTGGTTGGGCATAACCGGTAGGCGTCATCTCAGCCAATACACTGACGTATACCTTGCGCCTGATATCCTGCATCCCTATCATCCCTCACTGGTTTATAAATATCCCACCGGATGAATGGTATGGTCTTCATAGGGATTGAATTGTGTCAAGGTCTTGTCTTTTAATAATGTCGCCCTTTGTACCGCGAAATTCCCGAAGCGCTGCTTTAGACCGTCAACCGCCCTGTCCAGCGCCTCCAGCTTTTCGCGCTTGCCTTCATCCGTATAGAAATCCAACTGCGTACAAATGCTGTCATGCTCAAAGTCTGTCACGCTTACGCCGATGCTGCGAATCGGCCGTTCCCATCGGTAATTCGCTCGAAAGAGTTCCATTGCTTTTTCTTCAATTTCACTGCTGATGTTGGTGTAGTGCGGTACTTTTCCCTGCCGTGTAAAGGAGGACAGCGCATTATCCCGCACGGAGATGCACACCGTTCGGCCTTGTACCCGAGCTCCCGCATCCGGCGCGCCACACTCTCCGCCAGCACATAATAGACCAGCTTCACATCCTCATCGGTTTCAAGATCACGCGGGGTGGTCGTGCTGTTGCCTACTGATTTAATGACTATCTCGCTGCCATAGGGCTGACCGGGGATTGATCGTTACCAAGCGCAAACTGTTTGAGGATCAAGCCGATTTTGCCGAATATCCCATGCAGGGTACTGTCCGGGGCGGTTGCAAGCTCTCCGATGGTGTAAATGCCGTAATTTCGAAGCTTACGCATCGTTGCCGCGCCGACGTAGAGCAGGTCGGATGCCGGCAGCGGATAGACAATTGCCTTGTAGTTGCTTTTTGACAGCATCGTCAGGCCGTGCGGTTTGCGGTAGTCGCTGCCCAACTTCGCCGTTACCTTGTTCCAGCTCGCGCCGATGCTGACCGTAATACCGAGTTCTTTCCAGATGCGCTGTTGTATCTCTTTTGCCAGCGTCTCGCTACGTCCAAACAAGCCCTCGCTGCCAGTTACGTCGATCCAGCACTCATCAATGCCAAATGGCTCTAACTGGTTCGTATACTCCAGCAGGATTTCCCGCACCAGACGGGAGAATCGGACATACAGTGGAAAATTCGGCGGAAGATGATAAGGCCGGGGCATTTCCGTTTGGCCTGCCAGATGGCTTCCCCGGTCTTGACCCCGTATTGCTTGGCAATTTCATTTTTCGTCAGGACGATGCCGTGACGCTGTTCCGGATCCCCTCCAACGACAACTGGTTTGTCTCTGGCTTCCGGATGATGCAAACACTCCACAGATGCATAAAATTTGTCGCAGTCGACATGCATGATTGAGCGTTCCATTGTTCGCCTCCGCAAGAACGTTTGTTCTAGTATATGATAGTTCCGCGAAGTCGATTCGTCAAGCGTTATGTTTTTCCAGTGGTGGGGCTTGCAAAATATTGTAAAATAGGCGTGGATCGTGTATTTTTGATGTCGGGCTCCGCGTGGAGCGCGGATTGAACATTTCACCTGCTCCTTAATATTAATTTTTTGCATATAAAATCCCCCGCGCCGCTTATCGTGAAGCGGCGCGGGTTTACTTATTCAAATATGTGTTTACGAGTTTATGTCAATATACATTGCTGTAATTTTAGGTATTGAAATTTGTTGCCCCATAACGGATTCGTATGTTTCCAATCCATCTGCCATACCGTAAAGGTTATAATGTCTTCTTCTAATATCCTCCCTCCTTCTTCGGACGCAGGAAGATATTCCACGTAAACTGTATCATCGTATAATCCATACTCGTCTTTTGTGACATTAACCCTGAGTGCATGGCCACTTCCGAAAAGACCGTCCATCACTTGGACTACCTCCCCGGTAAACTTGATACTCTGACCTTGGTATTTTTCTGGATATCGCGCTAGTTCTTTATAAGATATTTTTTTACAACGGTTTTTATACGCCTTTTCAGGGTTTTCTGTAGGAGCTGTTGATTTAGGCTTTTCCGTTTCAGCCGCTTTAGTTTGTTCATTTGACTTATTTGATTCAGTTTTGTTTACTACCGCTGGTGTAATACTTGGGTCTGTGCCGCTAGGCTCTGTCTCTGCGCCATCTCCAGTAGATATACCACCCACAATAAATAATACCACACAGACTGCAAGTGCAATCCCCATAGATTTCACATTGCGCTTTTTGATGGCTGATACAATCAAATTGATTAAGTAAACAATGACCCCAATCAATGATGCTACAATTAAGCTCATTCCGAATTCCTGAAATATGGCAAATAGTAATATCCATACTGCCACCATAGCTATCGCTATCTTTCCCCATGTAGGAATTTTCTTTTTCGGTTTTTTAACCGATTCTTGTGTGGCAGTGCTTACAGACTGACCATTCAGCGTAGTTTCGGCTTTTTCTTCTTGGGTAGGCGCTCCACAATTCGGGCAAAACTTTCCGTCTGTGTGCGTTCCGCATTTTTGACAATACATTCTATTCCCTCCTTAATTTCTTGAATTTACTATATCATATCAGGATTATTTTGTCTATATTTAAAGAATAAGAATGTAATTTGACCGGCATTATATCCCAAATGCCGGCCTTCCTGTTGCCAATGCTTCCCGTTTGCCTCCGCGAACGGCACTATTGTAAATCTTATCATCTCCAATCTGAACGCACGGGTCAATGCGCTTTACATCATTTCGTAGCGCCCGCACCTCTGAAATCAGTTGACGAATCAGCGCAGAATTTGCGCGGTCGGCATCACTTGACCCCGCTGTATTCGCCCTTATCTCTGCGCCAGAGTAGTTTACTCTGTTTTGCGGAAGCCTGAATTGATCTACGGTCACAGTTGGGATAGCTGCATAACTCTCCATCTCATTTACGATCTGTTCAGCAAGCTTTTTCAGCCACCCAAGGTTCCTTTCAAGGGGGACAATGGCCTCTGCGCCCGCTTCCCCCGCGCCTATAAACTGAGCACGATCCAAAATGCCGCCTGTGGCCAACCATCGCACTTT
>ENA-OQEX01001113-OQEX01001113.1-human-gut-metagenome-genome-assembly--contig:-NODE-1113-length-11045-cov-3.240703_pt1 | contig 11045 bp, 13 predicted proteins | sample MGYA00242802_ERZ504649 | MGnify/ENA primary metagenome ERZ504649 (study PRJEB26092, sample SAMD00036194) | human gut metagenome | host: Homo sapiens | study: EMG produced TPA metagenomics assembly of... | reverse complement strand
AGTCGGACACGGTGGTCGGCGCCGCGCCGTCGAGGCGCTGCATGAACACGCAGGTGGAGCGCAGGAGCCGCAGGCTGTTCGCCCGGCTCGTCGACGACAAGAGCGCGTCCGCCACGGCCAGGGCCGAATACGAGATCTTCAAGGACATCCCGCCGGCCGCGCGCGTCGACCGCACGTGGGACAACGGCACGGAGGCGAGCCTGCACATGCTGGTGGACGAGGCGCTGGGCATGCTCACGTACTTCGCCGACCCGTACAGTTCCTGGCAGCGTGGCAGCAACGAGAACAGGAACGGCAGGATCCGCCGCTATCTGCCCAAAGGAACCGGGTTCGAGGACTTGGCCCAGGAGGACCTCGACGCGATCGTCGGGGAGATCAACGACACCCCCATGAAGCTCCTCGGCTACAAAACGCCCAACGAGGTATGGGACGAGGAGATCGCCAAGCTACAATCGAAGGCAGCCAGCCCGAACACAAGCGTTGCGCTTACAAATTGAATCCGGGGGGCCTCATGAGCCGAGGGTGTAAGGGATAAGGTGTAAAGGGTAAGGGTTTAAAGGCGTAAGGGTGTAAGGGGACACTCACTCCTGCCGGTACAGCCGCGAATACAATCCGCCGGCCTGCAGCAGTTCGTCATGCGTACCGGATTCGACGATCTGCCCATGATCCATGACATGGATGCGGTCGAAATCCCGAATCGATGCGAGTCTGTGCGCCACGACGATGCACGCATTGTCGGAGTCGAGCAACGCCGTCATGACATGTCGCTCGGTATCGTTGTCCAGAGCACTGGTGGGTTCGTCCATAAGTAGGAAGTCCGGTCTTCCGACGACCGCACGCGCGATGGCGACCTTCTGCCGTTGGCCGCCGGACAGGTTCATGCCGCGTTCACTGACCATGGCGTCCAAGCGACGACCGGATCCATCATCCCCTCGTTGATGCCGGCAACCTCGCACGCCCTGACGATGTCGTCATCCGTCAGCCACGGACGGTGCAGCGTGATATTGTCGCGCAAGGTTTCGTTGAACACCGTGGATTCCTGATGCACATACGCCAGCCTGCCGGCCTTCCATCGGCTGTCCGCGTCGTAAATCCGGCATCCGCCGCCGTTGATGGTCACCGTGCCACAGACGGGTTCGATGAGTCCGGCGAGCAGTTTCAGCAGCGTGCTTTTGCCCGAGCCAGTGGGGCCGACGATGGCGATCTTGTCGCCTTTGCGGATGTCGCAATCGACATCGGAGAGAACGGGAGCGTCGAACGCCGTGTACGAGTATCCCACGCCGGTGGCATGCAACCGTTCGAGTATGCCATCACCCGATTCGTCACCACTCGGCCCACCACATGCGGACCGTCCGCCGTCACCCAGTCCGACGTCACCCGGTTCGCCACCCGGTTCGTCGCATTCAAGCGACGCACCGCCGCCTTCACCGGCGGGAATCATCTCGCAAATCTTGCGCATATAGGTGGCGAACGCCATGATCTGGCTGATGACGCGACGATGCCGGAGAATGGCGTGACGAATGCGGACGCCAATGACATGAATCCGACGACGGCACCCAGTGCGAGCGTGCCGCGTCCCACGAAGGTCATGCCGAAGGCGACCACGCATAGCGGCAACACGAACACCAGCGCCGAGGACAGGCTTGACAGCAATGCCGAAAGCCGCCCTTGCCGAGTCTGGTAGTCGAGCTGCGCTCCCAGACGCGCTGACCAGCGGTCGTAGCAGTGGCTTTCCAAATTGAGGCTTTTGACAGTTTCGATGCCGGAGAAGGTTTCGATGAAGGCGCGTTGCACGTCAGCCTGCGCGACGGTCGCACGCTCGACCAGCGTCCTGTTGCGCAGGGAATAAATGACGGATACGACGAGCACCGCCGCGCACACCGTCAGGGTCAGCATCGTCAATGGCACTGAATAGGCGATCATCATGATCAGGTAGACCACGAGGAACACCATCGACACGACCGTCGACGGCAGACTGCCGGTCACGATCTGTTCGACGACCATGACCAGGTTCGCGCGGTAGATCAGGTCACCACCGGAACGGTTCACGAAGAACGGGAACTCCCGATCGAGCACGCCGGTCATGTATCGGCGGGACAGGTATCGTCCGAATCGCACCTGCACGCGGGTGAGCATCACGGTGTTCAACGCGCCGACCGCATAGTAGACCAGCAGCGAGGCAAGCAGCATCGTCGCGACCAACGGCGGGAAACCGCTTTGGGCGGCGAGCGACCCATGGTCGACCATATAGCCGGTGCCTGCGGGCACGATCAATGTCAGTCCCTGGACGACGAGCGAGAACAGCAGGCTCAGACCGATGGCGGGCATGTTCCGGCGGAGGAACCCGGTCAGGATGGAGACGGTTCCGCTGCGAGGCCGTATGGGAATGGTTGCGCAGCCGTCGTTTGTCGGTTGCGGAATCAGCACCGCGCCAGAACAGTGGGCCGCGAGTTCGCCGGGCGTATAGGCATGGCGCCCGTTCGCCGGGTCAGCGATGCGGAATCGGCCGTATGCGTAATGGTCGAGCACGACGAAATGGTTGTCGTCCCAATGCAGGATGCATGGCGTCATGACGGTTTTCAACGCTTCGGCGCTGGGGGTCGTGACCGCGCGTACGCGGATGCCGGAGTCGGACAGCACCGTTACGATGTTCGCGAGGCTCAGTCCGCCGCGTGGAGCGCCGTACCGGCGGCGCAGCTCGTCCATGGTCACGGGATGCCCGAATGCGGCGAGGATCATCGCTGCGGCGGCCAGCCGCATTCGCTGTGCTCGCCTTGTTCGATAAACGGGACACGGTGGCGACGCATGATCTCATGCTTGCCGTCCGCGCGCGGGAAGGCGAAGTCGACGTGCGTGCGGTCACGCCCGAGCGTGGACGCCTTGGTGACGCCTCATAGTCGTCGAATTCGGCGAGCATCATATCCTTGACGAGGTGTTTGTCGTCAAGATGATGATCCGGTCGGCCACATTCCAACAGTATTCGAGGTCATGGGTGACGGTGAGCAAAGTGCGCTCGTCGGCGCGAAGCTGGTTGACGTAATCGACGAGCAGCGAGCGGGTGATCGGATCAATGGCGTTGCTTGGCTCGTCGAGCATGATGATATGCGGGGCGAACAGCATGCCGGCGACGATGCCGACCCGTTTGCGCAGACCGGTCGAGAGTTCCGCCACCTTCTTGTCGAGATGCCCTCCAATTCGAAGGCACGGACGAGCGCTCATCCTCCAGCCGTTTCGAGTCGACGGTATGGCCGCCGTCCGCGATTCCCTTGCCGGACCGGAACAGCAGTTGCCGGAAGTGGATGTTGTCACGCACGGTCATCGTGCCGACGAGATTGCCGTTCTCGGTCATCTGGAACACGTCGCGCATCGACGGCACCCGACGCCTATCGATCACGCATCGCCCTTCACGGGGGCGCAGCAGTCCGACGATGAGTCTGAACAGCGTGGTCTTGCCGACGCCGTTGTATCCGAGGATCGCCAGCGACTGGCCTTGCGGCACGGTGAAGTCGATGTCCTCCAACACGGTCTGTTTCTTCTTGTAGCCGAAGGTGACGTGTTCGACGGCGATGATGGCATGTTCGCCGTTGTCGGTGCGGTCGGCGTGGTTGATGTGGTCGGCGGTCATATTGTCTTTCCTTGTCGTCGATTCGGTTGTGTTCGTATCCGTCATGTCCGTCATCGCGTTTCCAGTGCGAGTATGGAGGCGTGGACGGGTCGTTCAGACGAAGCATCGTGTAGGCGACGCCGACCGGCCCTTGGAAGTACGACAGATCCACGAATTCACGGGATTGCCTCAGCCGGAAACGTCCCGACGAACGGGCCTGCGCGATCATGTCGTCCATCAGACGCTGTGCCTGCATGCGATACCATTCGTCACCGTTGGCATTGCCGATGGATATCAGGGTGTCGATCATGCCGCATCGTCCATGGCACACGCCGTCGTCGTCCCAATCCGCGTTCCCAAGCAACGCCGTGATATCTGCCTTGTCTGGGAACGCCCGTCCGTTTTCATCCTCGAAGAAACGTTCGCCGTCCGCGCCGGCAGTGGCCGCCAGCTCATTGCGTGCCCAGAGCACGCCGACCTTCCCACGGCACCATTTGCCGGCGTCCTCCTGTTTCGCACCGCTTCTTCGAGCGTCCGATTTCCGCCAAAGCATTCGGGCGAATTCGGCGAATTCGCGATTCCCCGTCGCCGCGTAGAGCTTCCAGAACGCCACGGCCATGCCTTCCAGTCCGTGCGCGGCACCGGTTGGATACGGCATGTCATCGGATTCGTCGGCGTTCCGCTGGGTTTCGGGAAACGCACGGATGACGGTTCTCCCCAGCCGGCTGGTTTGTTCCACTATGCGCATGTCATGGAATACGTCGTACAGCCGCAGATACAGCATGATCGAACTGCCGCCCCGGTCAGGTAATCCAGATGGAATGACGGTTGAGGATTGTCGCGCTGCAGGAGCTTCGGCAGCATATCGTCGATGTATGCCGGCAGCATACGAACCGTCTGCGTCATGCAACGGCGAGCTTCGGGCGACGTGATGCCGGCATTGGCCATGCGTAACGCGCAATAGCTTCGCGACAGGCCGGAAGTGAAGCCGGAATACGTAATGCCTCTGTCCTTGCGGCGCATCAGACTCCGCATCATACGCGTGCACAGGTCACGCCAGCGCTCATCGTGTGTCCGCCGATACAGTTCGGCGGCGAACATGCCCGTCCCGGCCATGCCGTCGTAGAGTCCCGAAGTCGGCGCCCCGGTTCGTACCGTTCATCCACGGTCTTGTCCGCGGCCATGGTGTCGGATCGGTTCGCTGTAAGCCATGATACGGTGCCATCGGTTTCCTGGAGGATGGCCGTGTCGGCTATCCTCGTGCCGAGTTCGATTGGGTAATGCTCCGCATCCGTGTCCGACGACACCGAAGCCGTCGGATGCGCGTCCTCCATGCCGGGTTCCATGCGCAAGGCGTTGCGGATAATGCGCGATTGCAATGCGGCCTGTTCGTCAAGATGCCCGATGGTGTCAAGCACCCGTTCGCGTACCGAACGTTCGCAGACGCCGTCAATGGTCGTTCCATCGGGAGCGTGCAGATCATGTCCCGTCAGCTGTGCGGTGAACATGGGGATGTCCCCGGCGAGCATCTGCCGGTATTCGCTTGCGAAGATGCGCTTGTCACGGAATGGGTAGACATACAGGTTCTCCAGTATGGCTTCGACGTCCAGCATGTCCTTCAACGCCGACGGATGATGGATGAAATCCGCAAATCGGGCGTAGGCGCTGGTGTTGCGCACCAGCACACGCACGGTCGTATCCTCGCCGGACAGCATCGCATCCCATTCATCCGCGTCGATGGTCATCGCCGCGGCGACCGTATTGCGGAATCCTTGGAGAATCTGTCGCTTGTAATGATACGGATCCACAACGGCGTCATCCAATGTCACCGCGCAGCCGTCCTTGCTGAACGTCACGGCGTTCCTCTCGTAATGGGCATCGGCGGAGTCCAATCCCACCGGGGACGCGACGATGCCGGGCATCGTCTGCTCACCGGTTTCGAAGGCGCTGATGTCGACGGATGTACCGTCGGCCGACATCGCCGTTTTCGCCGGCAACAGACAGGAGGATGCCAGCGAATCCCGCAATATCGTGGATACGCGGATGTCGGCATCGGTGCCGTCGGGCATGTCCATGGTCACATGGTTCGTGGCGATCGTCTCGAAATCGACGACCATCGGATATTCCCCGCTGGCGATGATGTTCTCGTGGTGCATGTCGTCGCCGTGCAGGAGCCATACCAATCCGAGCAGCTGACCGTATCTGGTGTAATAGCGCTCCACCTGACGTGCATCCTCGCAGGTGCCGTGTTCCACGAATTCCTCATAGGCGTAGCCGGATTTCGTCAGCACGTCCGACACTCGCATCGGAAGGAAACCCTTCGTCCGTTCGCATCGCCTCACCAATCCGGCGAAAAGCTCATGGATATGCAGGTCACGCGGCTTGTATACGATTTTCCGTCCGCCGATGGTGAGCATGGCCACGGCTCTTCCACCGTCGTGCGCGTCGCCACGGTCGATGGACATATCTTCCAATCTGAAATCATCGCCGACGCCTGCGAAGGAGGCGAGCTCGTCGCGATCCATGGATACGCGGTCGAGCATTTCCTTGACGAAATCGATGTAATGGACTGTCGTCTGCGTGACAAAACGAAGCAGTACCGGATATTTCGCATACATATGGCCACGGTATTCGTCGGTGGCCAGCAGTTCGAAATATCGCCGCAATTGTCGCTTCGCATCGCCGTCGCCCAACGAACCGGCCTGACGCGCGACATGCAATTCCCATACGACGGTTTTCAATCCGATGCCCAACAGACGCTCGACGTATGCGCTCAGGCACTGTTCGATAAGGCGCTCGTCATTCATCGGCAATGAACAGGCCGACATATACGCTTGCAGTTCCGCTTTCACGTACGCGACGAACGGTGCGAAGGCGGTGGCATACCCCGTGCGTTCGACTCGCTCTTCCTCGCTGTCGTAACGGTTCAGAATCGTCTGCAGTTCAACGGACCATGCCGGCTCGACATGGCCGCTCAGTTTCCGTTCCCGATCCGCGATGACGGTTTCGACCACGGATGCGTCATCGCCGAGCGCGTCGGCGATGCTTGATAGTCCTCGTCCCGCAGTGGGTTCCGTCGGTTTTTCCATTCCACCGTTGCCGAAAGCATGTCTTCCGCGTGCGATGCCCGATACTGTCGCAAAGCATCCGGCATAGCGGTTGCCGCCATGCACCGTTCCTCAAGGGTCGTGGCAGAAGCCGCCCAGGTCGTTCCAACGTTACCGTTCATGGAAAGTCCCCCTACCGTTCGGCGTGGACGGATTCCGGCAGCTTCCGCCGCGTTTCGACGTATTCATGGAACGTCGCGCAGTCGAACATGCCGCGTTCCCGCCAATACCGCGATTCTGCATCGCTACCGTCTCGTCGGGCGTAGTCACGCTTGTAGGATTGGAATGCCAGCTCCTGCCTTTCGCTGGTTTCAGGCACGACGCCATCCCGCAGTGTGTTCAGCGCCCGCACGATAGCCGCGGCGGTCTGATCGGCCATTGCCTCATCGAATGGCGTAAAAGTGGTGTGGTATGCGGTTTCATCAATGATGATGCCCAGTGATTCCATGAACCGTTCCATCAGTCGCCGACTTCAAGGAACCCGTTGGTTGTGGCGCTGACCATTGCCATGCCCGGTTTGCCCGCCAGATGGAACAAATGCCCCCAATAGGTGAGTCGATCCATCAGAATCTTCATGTCGCCGGAAACGTTATGGCCATAGGTCGGCGAACCGAGAATCAGATAATCGCATCGTTCGATTGCTTTTTTGACCCGGGCGGAATCGTCCAGTCCGTTCAGCTCGATATGATCGACACCGGTGGAAAACTCGCTCGCAGTACCATCCGACGGCAAGATCGTCGTGTCATTCGGCGTCAGAATCGTCCATTCCGCGTCAATGTTCGCACTGACCGCATCCTGTATCAGACGAACCGACCGCAACGTCTGCGACTGCGGATTACGCGAAGCGACATAGGCCACCATGCTGGTCATGGAAATCCACCTTTCCAAAAGCTTCGAATCCAGTAGATGTCACAGCTCGATATTGGTGTTGATAAAATATCGAGAGAATACTCCGGTTGAAATACCGATGGCGACCACTACCAATACGACATAACCAACCGAGAACAGGCACAGCGGCATCACGTTGACGATCACAAGCATATATGCCAATTGGAGCAGGACCGCAATCAACACCAAAACCAGTTGTGCCATTGTCGGATCGCTGTTCCGGGAGACATAAACCATCGGCATTGCGCCCAAAGAACAGACGATTGTTCCTAAGACTGATACGATAAGAGCACCAATTGCATCATCTGCTCCAGCGGTTATCTGAAAGCCTGATGACAAAACACGCATAAAAGCCAGATTCAAAAGCACGGAAATCACTGTCAGGATAACAGGAAACAGGCATTTACACCAGCAGTAGCTCCAATAGGAACGACCAGACTGTATATAGAGCTCAAACAGTCCATCTCGGAAATCCTGATACAGGATGGAGACCATCACCGAGCATGACGAATAGATGAAAAACGGTCCAAAAAAGACAGCCCAAGTAAATGGGTCTAGAATGCCTGCGCCACTGGCAACCATCTCCACGAATATTGCCGTGACCATAATGATAAGAACCATACCCCAGTTCTTGAATGACTGGAAACATGCCTTGCAGTCACGAAACAGAATCGCCTTCATGCCACTTCCCCTTAACGATAACAAGTGTCAGGTATGGGTCGGATGTTTTACGCAATCCATACCTGACCCATGTAAAGCAACGTTCACTTGCAGTTCCCACAGGATGCAAGTCGGGTGACGACCGTTGCCGAACATGCCGAGAAAGACACGCTCAGAACGGAAACCGCGAACGACAGCGACGCCGGCGCGACGCCATCATCGTTGCGACCGGTCAGCATCGCCATATCGGCCGCCGACAGATCCTCGAAGGATTCACCGACAATGGACTTCTCATTGATGCTCATATAGGCCTCCTTACCTAATTCCTGCCCTTCAGGCGAAGAGCTACTGTAAGCATGACGCGCTTTCTCCCGCTTCGCAATGACTTGTATGCCATTAGGGGACAAGGACTTTTATATGAATCCATGTTGTGCAATGATCATTGACACACCCCGACGCAAAGGAACCCTCATGAGAACACCGCTTTTAATACTTACGGTACTTGGTTTGACATTCGGAGCGTCAGCCAGCACTCCAAGCAACAGTTCAACGGAGGAAGAAATATCAACATATTCACTATGCCCTGTATGGTTTCCATTATGCCATATCAGAAATTAGGTCAGTAGCGGTAACATGCAATAGAAAGACCATTCTTCGCCGTCTTTTTCATATCTGATGAATCCTCCTTGTCCAGATATCAAACGGGAATATATACTTAGCCCTTTTCTTGCTCCCAAAGTCACACATCGCCGACTCTTTTGTCGACATTTATTCACCTGAACAATATCAACAGCATTATTTGAAAATGTGACAATGACGGAATATTCACTTTTGTCAGCATAGCGTTCAATATTCGTGTAAATTTCACGCAACAGGTTAACGATTATTTGATTCCACGAGTTCAACATTGCGCTGGATACACCGCGAAGAGATGAATGACCGCAAAACCCTTTGTCATGCAACCGACGGTCACTTTCACTCAATGTAGCTTGAATATGTTCGGCAAGACTTACATGAAATACATCATCTTGTTTATGGTCATCATCCGATAGATAATTCATAACCGAATGCAGATCTTGGAATATCCTATTGATACCGTTCTGCAATTTTCTCCATCGCTTAAGCTCTTCTTCCTTCGATGCATCAATACCTTCCTGCACTATGACCAACATTCGTGTCAACTCACCAGACATGGCATCATGCATCCCCTCAGCAAGCTGTAAGTTATATCGAACAATTTCAGCTTTCTTTTCTAACTCTTTTTTCTTTTCAAGTCCGTTCCTTTGCCGTAGCCAAACCCCTAAAAGAAACACAAACCAAAGCAACACCACCAAATTAATGGAACCATCGAACGAACCAAATTCACTATTCTCCCGATATATCGCATAATTCAGCAAAGCGCTAATAGACAACAGCACCGTTGCCGTCACACCATTCCACCAAACAGCAGCATAGCCTTGAATCGCAAGAGATACCAGAACACCCCATGACTCATCGCATTGCGATAAGCAAGGCATCAATCATTCAGGAATGCGATGACGATAATCCCCCATGTTGCCGGTACCGGATATAACGGCAACATACTCACAGCAAGCATGTACACGATGCGAATAAACCCATCATTCAAACTCTCAGGAGAATCAAGAATCCATTCGGCGATACATGCGGCAAGACATGTCATGGCCACTATCGATAGAACAAGATTTTTTTTCGATACTCCCAAGCATTTCTTGCGAACCACAAGTATCGTTTCCATTGCCAATCGTCTCACCATCGTTCCCGCCTCCACCAATAGGCAATCAGTTCGGCTCTGGAAGTAAGATGGAGTTTGTTCTGAACACGGTCAAGATAGGTTTTCACCGTCCCTGCCGAAACATCCATCATCCGGGCAATCTGAGTGGCTTATACGACTGTGAATATAGTTCCATGGCATATTTTTCCCGTTCCGACAATCTTTCGATTCTATTCACGGGAAGTCGAACCAGACGATGATATGCAGCATCTACATCCTCGAATCCAATAGTCTCCCCTCCTACTCGAACACAGAGAGTATGACCATCGCTGACGAGCTTGACCGCTTTACACAGCGCTGGAAAATCAGCTTTTGACACAATGCCTTGAGCACCACCCTCAGCAGCACGTCGCGCATAGCGAGTTAAACTGAACGATGTCACCGCCAGCAACGGCAACATCCTGTTACGACTTCTGATTTCCCGGCACACCATGTCTCCGGGCATGTCCTCCAGACTCATGTCAACCAGCAGAATGTCCGCTTCATTTGCGGGATCCGTCGCATATTCCAGAGCATCGGTTCCGGTATTCGCCTTCCAAGCTAACCGAACATTCGGCAGATGACGCGACAAGAACGCTGCCAAACCCATCAGCACGAAGTCGTCGTTATCGACTATCGCCAGTCTAATTTCATTTGGGTTCCCCATGGTGCACATGATAGACGTTTTTCGTACGAACATGCCCGCCCCGTTGTCTAATTGAAAGTGCAACACCCGTTAGATTGGAGATTGTCCGGATAACCAGTCCGAAGGGATGTTGCACCTATGGGAGAAGTGTATTCGCACCTGTCGGAAGAGGAACGCGGGTCATCCAGATCGAGATCGGCAACGGCACCATCATCTGCGGGATCGTTCTGATGCTCGGCCGCAACGCCTCGACGGTCGGCAGGGAGATCAAACGCGACACGTGGTTCCCGTCCAACGAGAACGAGTCCTACCGGCCGTACCGGCCGAAACGGCTGAAGACGGGCCCGTGGACGGGCGGATGCTACATCG
>ENA-OQEX01001112-OQEX01001112.1-human-gut-metagenome-genome-assembly--contig:-NODE-1112-length-11061-cov-1.573258_pt1 | contig 11061 bp, 15 predicted proteins | sample MGYA00242802_ERZ504649 | MGnify/ENA primary metagenome ERZ504649 (study PRJEB26092, sample SAMD00036194) | human gut metagenome | host: Homo sapiens | study: EMG produced TPA metagenomics assembly of... | reverse complement strand
CGGAATTATAAGTCGTTTCTAGGTGTTATTAGCTATTTACACCGGTATCATGCTAGCCTCGACATTCGTATCCGGCTCCAACTTAAAAAATATTTGCACTTAACGTTAGCACCACGTTTTCATCATCGCCTGCGGCGTATTCCGGGTGTCTGATCACCAAGGTACTGTACCTTTCTGCAGGACGTATGGTAGGTTTATCTGCCTGCCTGGCAGGTACTTTACTTCAGAAGGCTGATTACAGCGGCAAGTTCTTCCCTAACATGCCATTTTATGGTGTATGGTGGGTAGCAGCTGTACTGCTTATCTGTGTAGCTGTATGTGCTATCTTTGGTGCTATCAACGGTATCGTAGTTTCTTATCTGCAGGTTCCTGCATTCATCGGAACCTTAGGTATGCAGCTAATCGTATACGGTGTCTGCCTGGTTTATACCAACGCAACTCCTATTGGTGGTTATCGTGCTGCTTACACAGAGGTTGCAAAAGGACAGTTATTTGGTTTTATCCCTTATCTGTTCCTGATCGCTTTAGCAGTTGGTATTGTAATGTGGTTTGTATATAACAAGATGCCTCACGGCAAATATATGTACGCTATCGGTGGAAATGAGCAGGCAGCAGAAGTTTCCGGCGTAAATACAAAGAAAACCAAGATCATCATCTATATCACAGCAGCAGCATGCTACGCACTGGGCGGTTTCCTGGTAGGTGCTAAATCCGGTGGTTCCTCTGTAAATATGGGTTACGGCTGGGAGCTGGAAGCAATCGCAGCCTGCACCATCGGCGGTGTATCTGTAAACGGTGGTATCGGACGTATCTCCGGCGTTCTCATCGGCGTTCTGGTATTCGAGATCTTAAAGACCTGCTTACAGTATCTGGGTGTTGATACAACTACCAGTACATTGCACAGGGTATCGTTATCGTAGTTGCGATCGCACTGGATATCAGAAAGTACATTGCTAAGAAGTAATTACTGACTCATAATATTCTAAAGCATAAAATATTTTTGGCTGGGCGCCAGATCTGTGATTGACCGGATCTGGTGCCCATATTTTTCTGTCATGTATGGAAAAATGCTGCCGGTGACAGGTTCTGTGAGCTGGCACTTGCATTTTTTGAAAGTAAGGCTACCGCAATCCCACTGGCTTTAGACGGTGGGTTAAGGTAGCCAAAAGTGGAAAATTGTTATATACTTGTGGCATGGGAACAAGGAACATGCAGGTTATCCGAAATTTAAGGGCAAACATGATAATCATAAGTCATATACAACAAATTTTACGAATGGCAATATAACAGTAGATTTCGAGGGTAATAGAGTAAAACTGCTTAAATTAAAAGATGTAAAAGCAAAACTGCATAGAAATTTTAGCGGGCAGATAAAATCGGCAACGATATCACAAGTTCCCAGTGGGAAATATTATGGGAGATCGCGCCCAGCGGCGTTCTGCGCTGTATGGGGCGGTCGGCCGAAAGGAGAACCGCCCCTTGCGAATTTCAAACTCCATGCAGCCCGTGTCCGGGTCTGCGTCGGTCTGGCGGCACTCGCCGGGGTGCGCTGCGGCATAGGCGGTCAGCCTGTTCTTGAGGTCGGTGTTGTGTGCGAATATAGATCAGCGGCTTTTTCTTGTGATGATAGTAAGTAATGCTGGATTTATAAAGCGGTAATATTCATTATTATGTTTCTTGCTTGAAGGATATTGTAGACGAAAAATGCGAACTGTCTGTTCGTGCAGGTGTATTGATGGAAAGAGTGAAAGCCTATGAACCGGAACTTCCGAAAGATATGGAGCCGATGGTGTATGTCAATTACTGCGAGAAAAGTGAGGTCATGGATAACACTGTGGCTTCCAATTTTTTGTTTGACGTTAAAAATTTTTATATGACAAACTTTTTTCAGGAAGGTAATTCAGAGAACCTGACAGAAGATTAGAAAGAAGTTTTAAGGATATGGAACGATTTGAGTACAAATGAGCAGGAAACAGTAATGTCAATGCTACATGGACTTCGGAAGTAGGAGAATAGTTCGAATGTATATATCGGCTGTTCTTTTTTTATTTCTAGCGTTAAAGCGGTAAGGTTTTTCTTGTATACAGTAGAGCATTAGAGTATAATAAATCAGTTTTTGCATAATTTTAAAAGTTATAATAAGGAAATCGGCAAACCAGATGAAAGTCTGGGACGCAAAGCTATAGGGCCTGTAAAATGGCAGCCAGCTGCATGAAATGATGTGCACTGTCTGCAGGACAGTGTTTTTTTGATTGTAGATGATTCAAAATTTAATAGAGATATATTAATAGAATTTCTGGGAGAAACATATAATTAATTAGAGGCAGAAAATGGTATTCCAGAAGAAATACCCATCTCCGCACAGGTGGTCTCCTTTAAAGAAGAATGAATACATCGGAATCATAGGATATTTTGATACTGCAAAACAGGAAAATATAAAAGAATCAGGAAAGAAGAATGAATAAAAATAGAAAAAAATCAGTTGTACTATTTGCATATATATTTGTGATCCTGGGAATATGGATGATGTTATCAGTACACTGTCAGGCAGCTGAAACGAATAATGATGAAAAACAGTCACAGACCATTCGTGTCGGCTCATTTGAGGATACCTTTAATTATGTCGATAAAAACGGTGTCAGACGAGGATATGGCTATGAACTCATGCAGGCTTTGTCAGGCTATACCGGATGGAAATTTGAGTATGTGAAATGTGACTGGTCTAACTGCTTTGATAAGCTTGAAAATGGTGAGATAGATATCATGGGTGATATCTCTTACACGGATGAACGTGCACAAAAGATGCTTTTTTCGGATGAACCCATGGGTGAAGGAAAAATATATTCTTTATGCTGATTTATCACATACGGATATTGAGACGTCTGATTTCAAGGCTATGGATGGAAAACGCGTAGGTGTGCTCATGGGCACAGAACCAGAAATCATGCTGAGAGAATGGGAAAATAAGAATGGCATACATACAAAACATGTAAATGTGAATAGTGATGATGATGTCGAAAAGAAATTAGCAAATCATGAGATTGACTGTTTTGTATCTCTGGAGGAATCTACCTGGTCTGAACAGGGAATATCATCCGTTACAACTATTGGTAAATCAGGCATATATTTTGCAATAAATAAAGAGCGCAGTGATATCAAGACGAAGATGGATCATGCTATGCGTCAGCTAGAACAAGATAGTCCTTTCTTTAAGGCAGATTTGTATAAGAAGTATTTTACACTTGATTATAAACAGAGCCTTACAGGCAAAGAAAAGTCCTGGGTGGAAGAACATGGGGGTATCAAGATAGGATTTTTGAACAATGATCAGGCAATATTTTCCATGGATGAAGAGACAGGAAAACTTACTGGTATGCTGGCAGAGTATATTCCTATGCCAAAGATTGTCTGGGGAATCAAAAGCTGGAATTTAATATCTGCGAATATGATGATTACAACGAAATGCTTCAGGCGCTGCAGAATCATGAAATTGACATGATTTTTTATGCTAGCAGAAATCCTGATCTTGCAGAAAAAAAAGGCTATACACTTACAAATACACCTGGACCTACAGTCTGATGGCGGTAACTGATGAGAAATATTTCAATGAGGACAAGTCGTATACAGTAGCTGTGCCAAAAGAACAAGAAGCCTTAAAACAGCATATTGCTTTTAATTATCCCCGATGGAAGCTGGTAGATTATGATTCATTTGATGATGCGGCAGATATGGTCATGAATGAAAAAGCAGACTGTTTTCTCATGGGAACCAGTCAGGCTCTGAAATATGATAACGAACGAGATTTCAAGAGTGTTCCACTTACAAAAACAATGGAGGCATGCTTTGCAGTAAGAGACGGCGAGGGAATCCTTTTGTCGATACTGAATAAAACTTTGAAGGACATGCCATCTGATATGCTTACAAGTGCACTTGCTATCTATGATAGTACTACAGATAAGGTGACTTTTTATGATTTTGTAAAAGACAATATGCTTGTTTTTTTGTCACGGCAGGAGTTTTTGTACTCACTATCATTGGAATTATCCTTGTACTTTTACGGAAGGCAAGAAAAGCAGAAGCTGTTGCAAAGCTTGCTGCAAATGATACACAAAAACTTAATGACAAATTGGAAATCGCTCTGAAAAAGCAGAGGATGCCAGTCTCGCAAAGACTCGTTTTCTTAGCAATATGTCTCATGATATTCGTACTCCTATGAATGCGATTCTGGGTTATGCACAGCTTATGGTGAATGAGCTAAAAGGAAAGAATCTGCCTGAAATTTCAGAATACTTAAAAAAACTACAACAGTCAGGAAATCTTCTTCTGTCAATCATAAATAATGTACTTGATATGGCTCAGATTGAAAGTGGAAGGATGGAAATTGATGAGAACTATGGTCGGATTGAAGACATCCGGCAGACCTTATTTGAAATATTTGGTGATGAAGCAAAGAAAAAGAATCTTGTACTTCAATACACAATAAACGTAGAACATGAAAATATACTGACAGATACTACCAAGGTAAAAGAAATATTTGTCAACATCCTGAGCAATGCCATAAAGTATACTTCATCCGGTGGTTCTGTTAAGGTAAGCGTAGATGAATTGCCATGTGATGAGGATGGGTATATGATGGTAAGGACCAGGGTGAGTGATACAGGAATTGGTATGAGTCAGGAGTATCTGACAAATATTTTCGAGGCATTCACACGTGAGCAGAACACCACAAAGAGCAAAATCGCAGGAACCGGACTTGGGATGTCAATCGTCAAGAAATATGTTGATCTGTTGGGAGGAACAATAAATGTAGAAAGTGAACTTGGAAAAGGCAGCACCTTTACAGTTACATTAAAGCACAGGATAGCGGATGAAAGCTATTATGTAAAAAAGTATATTGAAGAGTCTGGAACAGGAAGTGAAATCCTTGAAGGCAGGAATATCCTTTTGGCAGAGGATAATGATTTAAATGCAGAGATTGCAGAGGCAATTCTTGAGAATGCAGGTCTTAAGATAGAGCGTGTGGAGGATGGCATTCAGTGTGTAAACAGGATAGAAAAGATGCCAGCAGACACATATGATATGATCCTTATGGATATCCAGATGCCCCAAATGGATGGTTATAAAGCAACACAGGCAATCAGAAATTTACCAGATAAGGATAAAGCGAGTATACCGATTGTTGCAATGACAGCAAATGCATTTGAAGAAGATAAGAGAGATGCTATTGCAGCCGGAATGAATGGACATATAGCAAAGCCAATCCAGGTTGACAAGATGTTGTCGATATTATCAGAAGTAATAAGGCAACAAGAAAATTACTAGTAAGATAAAAGTGTTATTCATCTGCCACGGCAGGACAGAGGGACTACCCGCAATTCGTCGTGTAATGGGGCAAAACAGGGCGATTCGTGAGTAAATGAGAAGAATAAGACTACCGAAAGACTATTTTTCAAGCACTTTAAAATAAGAATGATTACTGTTATTGACACATAAAAGAACTTCATGTATAATAATCATAAAAGATAAACACAAAACAAAAGGAGGTTTCCAAGATGAATAAAAAAGCGATGTATAAATTAAGTTATGGCTTGTTCGTGCTGACAGCGAAAGAAGAGAATAAAGATAATGGCTGTATCATTAACACAGCAATTCAAGCAGCATCAGAACCGAATCAATTAAGTATTTGCATAAATAAAGCAAATTACACACATAATATGATTCAAAGAACCGGAAAGTTTACCGTATCAGTGTTAAGTCAAGAAGCAACGTTTGACTTATTTCAACATTTTGGATTCCAATCTGGGAGAGATGTAAACAAATTTGAGTCATTTGAAACGTGTGCACGAGGTAACAATGGTATATTCTATATAACAGAAGGAGCCAATGCATATATTTCAGTGGAAGTTACGAAGACGGAAGACTTAGGTTCCCATACAATGTTTATCGGAAAGATCATGGACATGGAAGTTTTAAGTGATATACCTTCTGTAACATATGAGTACTATCAAGAGCATATCAAACCAAAACCACAAGCGGTCGGAGAAACGCAGGAAGGACAAACCATCTGGCGTTGCAGAATCTGCGGTTATGAATATGTAGGAGAAGAGTTACCAGAGGATTTTGTATGTCCTTTATGCAAACATCCAGCATCAGATTTTGAAAAAGTAATCGAGAAAAAGGAGGAAAAGAAGATGGCAGCAAACAAATATGAAGGAACACAGACAGAGAAAAATTTACAAGAAGCATTTCAGGAGAATCACAGGCAAGAAATAAATATACGTATTTTGCATCGGTTGCAAAGAAGGAGGATACGAGCAGATGTCAGCCTTATTCTTAAAGACAGCAGAAAATGAAAAAGAGCATGCCAAAATGTGGTTTAAAGAATTAGCAGGAATTGGAGATACAAAAGAAAACTTAGCTGCAGCAGCAGAAGGTGAGAATTACGAATGGACAGACATGTATGAAGGATTTGCAAAAACAGCTGAGGAAGAGGGATTTCCAGAGTTAGCAGCGAAATTCAGGGCTGTAGGAGAAATTGAGAAGCATCATGAAGAAAGATATCGTGCACTCCTTAAGAACATTGAAACTGCACAGGTATTTGAAAAGAGTGAAGTAAAAGTATGGGAATGCCGTAACTGTGGACACATTGTCGTTGGAATGAAAGCTCCAGAAGTATGTCCAGTATGTGCACATCCACAGAGTTATTTTGAAGTACATGCAGAAAATTATTAATCTGAGAAGGAGGAGATCATTACGAAAAAGCAAGTGATCAATTCGAAAAAAGCAGTCATGGTAGGATGTGGCTTTGTTGGTTCAGCATCTGTATTTGCACTCATGCAGAGTGGATTATTTACAGAAATCGTCCTAATTGACGCAGATAAGAATAAGGCAGAGGGAGAAGCCATGGACATCAGTCATGGAATTCCGTTTACCAGTCCAATGAAAATATATGCAGGTGATTATGATGATGTTAAAGATGCTGCGATCGTCATCATATCTGCCGGTGCAGGACAAAAACCAGGCGAGACAAGACTAGATCTTGTCAATAAAAATGTAGCAATCTTTAAATCCATCATTCCTGAAATAGCCAAAAGAAATTTTGCAGGAATTTTGCTTGTAGTGGCAAATCCAGTGGATATCCTGACTCAGGTAGCAATCAAATTATCAGGACTTCCAGAAAACAGAGTCATTGGATCAGGAACTGTTTTAGATAGTGCAAGATTAAGATATGAGTTAGGAAAACATTTGTCTGTAGATAGTCGAAGTGTTCATGCATTTATCATAGGAGAACATGGGGATAGTGAAGTTGTGGCATGGTCATCAGTCAATGTATCAGGAGTTCCATTAAGTGAAATGTGCGAAATGCGTGGCCATTATAAACACAAAAGAAAATACAGAAGAGATTGCTGCAGCAGTGAAGAACAGTGCATATGAGATTATTAATAAAAACATGCAACATATTAATGGAATCGCAATGTCAGTAAAAAGAATCTGTGAAGTGATTATGAGAGACGAGAAATCCATTCTTCCAGTGTCACATATGATGCACGGTGTTTATGATATTGATGGAGTTTCACTAAGTATGCCTGCGATCGTAGGTGCAAATGGAGTAGAATCCGACATTCCACTGAATTTAAATGGGGAAGAAGCATTGAAGTTGAAGGAATCAGCGGATGCATTGAAGAAGATTGTAGATTCTATTGAATTGTAAAATTGCAATATAGAAGTAAATAATAGTATAAAAATGGGCAGTTTTTATTGAAACTGTCTATTTTAGTTTATTAGGATTAGGGTGTCAAAAGGTCACTGACCTTTGATATATAGTTGTACCTTGAAACTTAACACATATATGAAATCATATCGATATCTGGTAAAATATAAGTATCAAATATCGAGGTGAAACAAATGGCTTTTGTAGCGAATGATAATCAACAATTAACTCTGACAGACAGCACTCTTAATCTCACACAAAGAGAAAACAAGTTTTGAAGAACAGCCTCTCAGTGATCGTACATTAAGCAGATTCGGGCAAGAGTATTAGCGTATGAAACGGAGCATGATGCTGAAAAACTTATCGAACTTTGTGATAAAACAGCTGATCTTGATGATACCAGTGAATACCAGCATCTCATAACCTTAAACTGATAACAACAAATTTTACTGGCCGAAAGCCGGAGGAAATATATGCTGACTTTAAATTTTCCGATGATGGACATTTTTTACTTGAATGTATCAATGGATGCATGCCATCGGAGTGTAAGCAATTCCTTCTCTTCTGCGAAGAAGATATCATGTAGATAAAATTCCAACGCATGGTAAAAATCGAACCAGATTTCATTTTGGATTTAAAATAGCAGCATTGGGTTGTCCATTCTTTGTTCAACAATTATTTTAGGAGGAAATTCATGGAATATATAAGAGTGACGAAAGAAAATATTGAAAAAGAGCATATCTGCTGTGCGATTTCAAGCAACAGGGATATACAGGTAATATCAAAGAAAAACTGGCTGAAAGAGCGATTTGATGATGGATTGGTATTTCTCAAGAGTATAGAGCGTGGAAAATGCTTTATCGAGTATATTCCGGCAGAAAATGCATGGAATCCAATCATGGCAGAGGGTTATATGTATATTGACTGTTTGTGGGTGGCTGGTTCTTTCAAAGGCAATGGTTATTCGATTGATTTACTGAATGCTGTATAGAAGACAGCAAAGCAAAGGGGAAAAAGGGAATCTGTATCCTGTCAGCCGCCAAGAAAAAGCCTTTTCTGGCAGACCCGAAGTTCCTGAAATATAAGGACTTTACAGTCTGTGATGAAGCAGATAATGGTATTCAGCTCTGGTATCTGCCTTTTTCTTTGGATGCGGCTAAGCCTGAATTTAAGGAGTGTGCGAAGCATCCACACATTGAGCAGGCAGGCTATGTATTGTACTATACCGATCAATGTCCGTTTAATGCAAAATATGTTCCGATGCTTCTTGAAGTTGCCAAGGAAAGAGAGGTTCCGTTTCAGGCAATCAGACTGGAAACGAAAGAAGAAGCGCAGAATGCTCCGACACCGGTTACAACCTATGCATTGTTTTATAACGGAGAATATGTCACGAATGAGCAGATGAATGATAAAAGATTTATAAAGCTTCTGGATGGGATGGAAAATAAATGAGCAAATTCGAACTCTACTCTCCGTAGGTTGAGGATATTCATACGCTGAAATAGAATGGTGTCATGGAGGTAACGAACATGAATCAGTATGTAACAGGTGCAGTTATAAAGAGACTGCGTGAGGAAAAGAACATGACACAACAGCAACTGGCAGATAAGTTGTCAGTCAGTGCAAAGACAATTTCCAAATGGGAAACAGCGAAAGGATATCCGGATATCACACTATTAGAATCCATTGCCAATGCATTATCGGTGTCGGTGACAGAGCTTATTTCCGGCAATACAATAGTTAATTCCAATGTATCAGCCAATATGCTGCGTTCACATTTTTATGTGTGTCCGGTGTGTGGAAATATCGTTCACAGCATGGGAGAAACAGTAATTCAGTGTCATGGATTGCAGCTACAGCAGGAAGAAGCTGAGGAGACAGACGAACATCATAAAATCTTCGTAGAACAGGTGGAAGATGAATATTATGTGCAGATTGAGCACGATATGACAAAGCTGCATTATATATCGTTTATTGCGGCTGTTTCCGCAGACAGGATACAGATGGTGAAGCTGTATCCACAGGGCAATGCAGAGGCGAGATTTAAAATGAATGGTGTGAAGAAAATCTATTTATACTGCAATCGGAGTGGACTGTTTTATCTGGATGTAGTGAAAGGGATTGATGACCGAAGGAACGGATATGATGATACTGAGGAAAGAAGACAGTTAGAGTCAGCGGCAAAAATACTATTTGGGTAATACGAGGGGGATTGGAATGGACAATATGACCCATCTGTGGACGAAAGCTCTGCAACAAGGAAAACACAGATGCTGGCAACAGCAGCAGGAGAACAGATGAAAGCATGCTATTTCTATGAGGAGATGGATATGAAGCAGTTTCTGTCAGTCAGATTGCGGGTGAGCTTGGCATGACAAAAGGTGCATTGTATAGGCATTATGAGAGTAAGAGAGATATTTTTGACCATATTGTAAAAAGGATGGAGCAGGGGGATGGCGAACAGGCAGAATCACATGATATGCCTGCTGATAAAAAGGAAAATGAACCTGAACAGTATGAAGAGATTTCTGCGGACAATTTCATGGAATACAGTAAATCTATGTTTTCGTATTGGACAGAAAATGATTTTGCATCGTCATTTCGAAAGATGCTTACGTTAGAGCAGTTTCGGAATGAGGAGATGCAGGCATTGTATCAGCAATATCTTGTGTCCGGTCCGGCAGGATATGTGAAGGATTTATTCAAGAGCATGGGTGTTGTGGAGGCAGATAAAAAAGCAACCATGTTTTATTCCATCATGTTTTTCTATTATAGTCTGTATGATGGAGCAAAGGATAAAACAAGAATAAAAGAGCAGTTTGAAAAAAGTATTAGCGGTCTTATATAGGGAACGTATTAGAGAGAATACATACAATAAAAATGCAGTTGATTATCTTGCAATACCATGAATGTATACCATGAGTTAAAAAGAAATGGAGAAAAAGAAAATGAAGGAAAATATTATCATTCGATTGGAAAGAGAAAATGAATACCATGAGGTAGAAAATCTGGTAAGGGAGAGTTTCTGGAATGTGTATCGCCCAGGTTGTCTGGAGCATTATGTACTCCATCAGCTTCGCAACGATCCGGCATTTGTTCCAGAATTGGATTTTGTCATGACATTAGATGGACAGTTGATTGGACAGAACATGTTTATGAAGGCTGTGATTGCAGCCGATGATGGCAGAAGTATTCCGATTATGACCATGGGACCGATCTGTATTGCACCGGAGCTTAAAAGGAAGGAGTATGGAAAGATTTTACTGGATTATTCTCTGGAAAAAGCAAAAGAGCTTGGATGCGGAGCACTATGTTTTGAAGGGAATATTGATTTTTATGGAAAAAGCGGA
>ENA-OQEX01001111-OQEX01001111.1-human-gut-metagenome-genome-assembly--contig:-NODE-1111-length-11073-cov-5.503380_pt1 | contig 11073 bp, 12 predicted proteins | sample MGYA00242802_ERZ504649 | MGnify/ENA primary metagenome ERZ504649 (study PRJEB26092, sample SAMD00036194) | human gut metagenome | host: Homo sapiens | study: EMG produced TPA metagenomics assembly of... | reverse complement strand
GGACGGTGTAGGTGCCGTCGCCGTGGATGGTCACATCGGCGGCCTCGGCTCTGCGGGCCGAGCGCTGGACCGCAATGCGGCCCTCAGCGGGAACCAGCAGGGGGATGAGGTCTTCGCGGTGGGTCATTTTCAGCGCCTTGATGACCTTTTCGGCGTTGCGGGGCTCATAATACTGGAGCAGGGCGCGCTGAAGCGCCTTGCCCTCCGCGGTCTTTTCCACAAACACCGGCTTCAAGGTGTAGGGGTCGAGGCCGGTGTAGAACATACAGGTGCTCACGGTGCCGGGCGTGGGATAAAAATCCTGCACCTGCTCGGGGCGCATATGGTTCTTGTAGAGGTATTCGGCCAGATAGACGGCATCCTTGAGGGTGCTGCCCGGGTGGCTGGACATGAGATACGGCACGAGGTACTGCTTTTTTCCTGCCTTCCTGCTCAGCTCGTAGAACTTATCCTTGAACCTGTTGAAGGTCTCGATGGGCGGCTTGCCCATGTAGGCGAGGGTGTTGGGGGCGCAGTGCTCCGGCGCGACTTCAGCTGGCCGGAGACGTGGTACTCCACCAGCTCCTTAAAGAAAGTGTCATCGGGGTCGGCCATCAGGTAATCGAAGCGGATGCCGCTGCGGATGAACACCTTCTTGACGCCGGGCAGCTCCCGGACGCGGCGGAGGATTTTCAGGTAATCGCTGTGGTCCACGATCATATGGGAACAGGTGGTGGGGGCGAGGCAGTGCTTGCCGCCGTTGCACATACCCCGCAGCATCTGCTCGCGGCAGGATGGGAAACGGAAGTTGGCGGTGGGGCCGCCGATGTCGTGGATGTAGCCCTTGAAATCCGGCTCGTGGGTCATCCGCTCTGCTTCGGCCACGATGCTGTCGGCGCTGCGGCTGGTGACGCGTCGGCCTGATGCAGCTGGATGGCGCAGAAATTGCAGCCGCCGAAGCAGCCGCGGTTCTGGATGATGGAGAACTGCACCTCCCGGATGGCAGGCACACGCCCATGGCCTCGTAGATGGGGTGGCAGCGGCGGGTGTAAGGCAGGGCGTAGACCTTATCCAGCTCCCAGCGGACGAGGGGCTTTGCGGGGATGTTCTGCACGAGGTACTTCTCGCTCTGCTTCTGGACGATGATCTGCCGCTGACGACGTCCTGATTGTCCATCTGGATGCGGCAGGCTTTCGCATAAGCCACCTTATCGGAGGCGACCTTCTTGAAGCCCGCGCACTCCACATACCGCTCGGGCAGGTGGTCGAAATCGGTCAGGTAGCAGGTGCCGTCCACATCGGTGATGCTCTCCACCGGCTCCCCTGCCGCCAGACGGCGGGCGATCTCCACGGTCTGGTGTTCCCCCATGCCGAAGCTGATGATGTCCGCGCCAGAGTCCTCGGCGATGCTGGGCAGGACGGTGTCCAGCCAGTAGTCGTAGTGGGCAAAGCGGCGGAGCGACGCCTCCAGACCGCCCAGAATGACGGGCAGGTCAGGGTATGCCTGCTTGGCAAGTCTGGTGTAGACGGTGGCGCTGCGGTCGGGCCGTGCGCCTCCCTTGCCGCCGGGGGAATACTCGTCCTCCGCGCGGGGGATCTTTGCGACGGAATAGTGACTCACCATGCTGTCCACATTGCCGCCGCCGATGAAGAAGCCGTACTTCGGCTTTCCGAACCGCTTGAAGTCCTCGCAGTCGGTGTAGCGGGGCTGGGCCAGCACGCCCACCTTGTAGCCCTCGGCTTCCAGCAGGCGGCTGATGATGGCGGTGCCAAAGCTGGGGTGGTCCACATAGGCGTCGCCGCCCACCACCACGAAGTCCAGCTGGTCCCATCCCCGGGCCTCCATGTCGGCCCGCTGATGGGGAGAAATTCGGTGTAATGCTCCATAGTTATCCTTTTTCTTTCATGATGCCTGCCCTATACAGCAGGGCTCTATTGCTTCCGAAATCAATAATTTTATTCATCCGGCTGATTCATCTGCATTTCCAGCCACTGCTGGCGGCTGATGAGGACAGCGCGGGGCTTTGCGCCTCGTAGGGGCCGATGATGCCCTTTTCTTCCATCTCGTCCATGATGCGGGCGGCGCGGGCATAGCCCAGCTTGCAGCGGCGCTGCAGCAGGCTGGTGGACGCCTGACCGGCGTCGATGACCACCTCCACGGCCTGCTTGAGCATCGGGTCACTGCCGCCCTCCTCGTCGGAGTCGGCAGAGCTGCTGCCCTTCTTGCCGTCCTGGATGGCGTGTTTTTCCATGGCCTCTATCATGGCCTCGTCGTACTGGACGGTGGCGCTCTTCTTGATGAAGTCCAGCACACGGCTGATCTCCTCATCCCGCACAAAGGTACCCTGGATACGGGTGGGCTTGGGTGCGCCCACGGGCATGAAGAGCATATCGCCCATGCCCAGCAGCTTTTCGGCACCGGCACCGTCGAGGATGGTGCGGCTGTCCACCTGACTGGACACGGCGAAGGCGATGCGGCTGGGGATGTTGGCCTTGATGAGGCCGGTGATGACGTCCACGCTGGGGCGCTGGGTCGCCACGATGAGGTGCATACCGGCGGCGCGGGCCTTCTGGGCGATGCGGCAGATGGAGTCCTCGACATCCTTGCCGACGACCATCATCAGATCGGCCAGCTCGTCGATGATGATGGCGATATAGGGCATCTTCTCGAGGTCCGGGTCCGCTGCCGCCAGCTTATTGAAGGACTTGATGTCGCGGACGTTGTTCTCCGCGAAGAGGTGGTAGCGGCGCTCCATCTCCTGCACTGCACCGCCCAGTGCGCCGGCCGCCTTGCGGGGCTCGGTGACGACGGGCATCAGCAGGTGGGGATGCCGTTGTACTCAGCCAGCTCGACGACCTTGGGTCGATGAGCAGGAGCTTGACGTCCTCGGGGCTGGAGCGGAACAGCAGGCTCATGATGATGCTGTTGACACAGACCGATTTACCGCTGCCGGTGCTGCCCGCGATGAGCAGATGGGGCATCTTGCACAGGTCGGCCACCTGGGCCACGCCGGCGATGTCCTTGCCCAGCGCAATGCCCATCGGCGAGGTCATCCGCAAAAAGCTCTGGCTCTCAAAGACGCTGCGGATGTAGACCGGCGTTTTCTTATGGTTCGGCACCTCGATGCCCACGGCAGGCTTGCCGGGGATGGGAGCCTCCATGCGGACATCGGCCACCGCCAGGTTCAGGCGATGTCATCCGCCAGCGAAGTGATGCGGCTTATCTTGACGCCCGCCATGGGCTGGACTTCATACCGGGTGACCGACGGGCCGCGGGAAATATCCAGCACACGGGTGCGGACGCCGAAGCTTTCCAGCGTGTCCACCAGCTTCTGGGCGTTGGCTTTCAGCTCGTCTTCCGCGCCGGAGTCGCTTTCCTCCGGGGCGCGCTCGAACAGCTCGATGGACGGGTACTGATACTGGAAGCTCTCCTCCGTCTCCGCCTCTTCGGCGGGGGCGTTCGCGGCCTGCTCCTCGGAGACAGCAGGCTTTTCCATGGCGGCTGCCACCAGCGTGTTGAGGTCTTTTTCCTCCACCGGGTCGCTGGTGATGCTGATCCAGCCGTCCTCATCCGGCTCAGAGCGGAACGCCACCGCATTCTCGGCGCTGACCGGCTGCGGGGCCGGTTCCGGAGTCGGAGTCAAATCATAGAGCGGGATGCCGAAGGAGAGCGGCGGCTCAGGCGCGGGCTGCTGTTCCGGCTCTTCTGCCGGGGCAGCGGGCGTAACGGTGGGCGTCACCGTCGGCTCGGGCTGGGCCGTAAAGAAGTCCTCGGCGGCGGTATCCACAGCGTCCGGGACGATGGGAGTCACGGTGGGGCGGATGGGCGCACGGCGGAGCGGTCCATGCCGAAGGTGCCGCCGGGGCCGAGGATGATGGGCTCGATGGGCTCACTGCCGCCCTCGGTGACGGTGGTATGGTCAGGGCCTAAGTCAATATCAAAGGGCGCACGGGGCCGGGATTTCTCCACCTGTACGGGGGCCGGCTCGGGCTGAGGCGGGGTCTGCGCTTCCGGTGCGGGCGCAGGGGCAGGCTCCGCCTGTTCGCCGCCCTGCATCACCTGATGGCCCCAGTGGAAGACGCCAGCCAGCCAGCCGGGAGGCTGGATATGGAAGGCGGGCGCGGCAGGCTCTTCGCCGCCGTAGTGTTCCTCGCCTTCGCCCGCTTCGTCTTCCGGCAGGTCGTCGTCATAGGCCTCGTATTCCTCCGCCTCGGCCTCCTCGGCGGCGCGTTCTGCCAGACGCTCGGCCCGGCGGGCGGCATTCTGCTCGTGGACGGCAAGGCCCTTTTCGTGGACGCTGCCGCCCACGTTGCAGAGCCACTGCCAGCACTCGGCGGGCGTAACGTCGAAAATGTACAGGCTGGCGCAGGCCGCCAGCGCCGCCATGACCAGATTGGCGGCGGGTCTGCCGCAGAGCAGCAGGAGCGTCCCGCCCAGCACAGCGCCCAGCGCACCGCCCGAGAGCCATGCGCTCATCCCATTCTGATAACAGGCAGCGGTCATCTGGGCGGCGGTCTGGTCGGTGGGGATGTCAGAAAAGACGATGACCGTGCCGCTGGCGAAGATGAGCCCCAGCACCAGCTTTGCGATGTGGGGCAGCAGGTCTTCGCCCCGGGTGTAGAGGATGGCCAGATAGCACAGCGCTGCGCCCAGCACGAAGCTTCCGCAGCCGAACACGCCGAACAGGACATCGTGCATCGTGCGCCAGGCCGAGCTGCCCGGCACGAAAGCCAGCGCCATGAGCACCAGCCCCGCAAACAGGGTGATGAGCCCCGCGGCATCCGGTCCTGTGTCCGGTTCTTGCGGCGCGAGGCTGTGCTGCGCCCGGAGGTCTTGCGTTTTCTCTTTGCCATGTTTCCTAAAACCCGTTCCTTATTTTATATCATGAAGCAGGGCGCGCTCAGGGCGGCTCTGTCGGTGACGATGGAAGAATTTCGATACGACTCGATTCTTTCATTGTACCACGGGAAAAGTCAAATGGCAATTTATTTCCCCTCGATTTCTCGGTAGAGCCATGCCAGCGCGTCCGACAGCCCGCCCAGCTCGTCGATGAGCTTTTCCCGCACGGCTTTTCGGCCATCCAGCACGGTGCCCACGTCCATGACCAGCTCGCCCGTGCGCATCATCAGCTCGGTGTACCGCTTCTCCGAGATGCCGCTGTGGGACGCCACGAAGCCGGTGATGCGCTCCTGCATCTGCTCGAACCAGCGCATGGTCTGGGGCACGCCCAGTATCATGCCGGAATGGCGGACGGGGTGGACCGTCATGGTGGCGGTAGGCACGATGAAGCTCCGCTGGGCGCTGACGGCCAGCGGGATGCCGATGGAGTGGCCCCCGCCCAGCACCACCGCCGCACTGGGCTTGGAGATGCTGGCGATGAGCTCCGCCAGCGCAAGCCCCGCCTCCACATCCCCGCCCACGGTGTTGAGCAGGACCAGCAGGCCCTCGATGGCGGGGTCCTCCTGCACGGCCACCAGCTGGGGGATGACATGCTCATATTTTGTGGTCTTCTGGCCCTGGGGCGCTTCCACATGGCCTCTACCTGCCCGATGACCGTCAGGCAGTGGATGGCGTGAGCTCCCCGGGTGCGGTAAACGCTGCCCATATCCTCGATCTGCTCTTTTTCCAGCCGCTGCTGCTCCACGGGGATGTTCTTCTCTTCCTGTGACATTCTGCGCATCCTCCTTTTTGCTTCATTTCAGCTTGTCCGGCATTCCTGCCGGTTATACTTCGGCAAAGATTTCTTTTCTTTCTCAAAAAAATGTGCCAAATGGTTTGACATTCTCTCTTCGCGCTGTATACTTTATACTAGAGATAAGATTGTCAAATATGTATCATTATTGTACAAGAAAGTACAAATCTTTTGCCGGAGCGCCCTGCCGCTGCGCACCTCTCCCCGGCAATGCTGCGGATAAAAAGAAAGGAGCCCCCCTATGAACACTCCCGCAAAGCTTCTCTGCCCGTCATCAAGCGCCTGCCCAAATACTATCGCTACCTGCGCACCCTGAAGAACGACGCATCACCAGCATCTCATCCGTGAGCTGGCCGCCCAGATGGGTACCACTGCCTCCCAGGTGCGGCAGGACTTCAACTGCATCGGCGACGTGAATGGCCGTCAGGGCATCGGCTACTCGGTGGAGAACCTGCTGAGCATCCTTGAGCATCTGCTCTTTGGCAACGGCGACCTCCTGCCCACCATCCTCATCGGCTGCGGCCGTCTGGGCAAGGCTGTGAGCCGCTTCATCACCACCGATACCAACGGCTACAAGCTCATCGCCGCCTTCGACAACGCCCCCGACGAGGTGGGCAAAGAGATCAACGGCATCCGGATTTTACACATCGACGAGCTGGAAGCTTTCTGCGCCGAGCACCACCCCGAGGTGGCTGTGCTCTGTCTGCCCCGCAGCGGCGCAGAGGAGATCAGCGGCCGTCTGGTGGCTCTGGGCATTCAGGCTTCTGGAACTTCTCCCACTACGATCTGTCTGTCTCCTACCCCGACGTGGTGGTGGAGAACGTCCACCTCGGCGACAGCCTGATGAGCCTGGGCTACCGGCTGCGCAATCAGGACTGAGCAGATACTATCGATAATACCGGCCCTCTCCGTCAGGCTTTGGCTGAGAGAGTCCTTTCATGAGGAGACTTTTTCGACATGGCAAAGCTTTATTTCCGTTACGGCGCAATGAACAGCGGCAAGAGCACCGCGCTGATGCAGGTGGCCCACAACTACGAGGAGCAGGGGATGCGGGTGCTCATCCTCAAGCCGAAGGTGGACACCAAGGGCAGCGGCGACCTCGTAAGCCGTCTGGGCGTCCGCCGCCCTGCCGATCTGCTGGTGCCGCCGGACATGGACCTGGTGGAGGCCGTCCGGGCCGCCAGCAGCGAGGGCCGGCCTCTGGCCTGTGTGCTCTGTGACGAGAGCCAGTTCCTCACCGCAGAGCAGGCCGAGCAGCTGTTTATGGTGACGGTAGAGCTGAACATCCCCGTCATCTGCTACGGCCTGCGCTCCGACTTCTCTCTCAAGGGCTTCCCCGGCTCCACCCGGCTTCTGGAGCTGGCCCACACCATCGAGGAGATGAAGACCATCTGCACCTGCGGCCGCAAGGCCACCTGCAACTGCCGCAAGGTCAACGGCCGCTTCGTCTTTGAGGCGAACAGGTAGCCATCGACCTTGAGAACGACGTCCAGTACGTCAGCATGTGTCCCCAGTGCTATTTCCGGGAGCGCAGCGCCTTCTACGCCGCCCGCCGGTGACTCTTTTTCCTGATTTTATGCCGTCCGCACGCCGGGCGGCATTTTTGTATCTTTTCTGCATCCGTGATATATCAGTCGTGCCCCAATTCGCGCGTTTTTTGCGCTATTGATATATCAGCTCGGGGCCGGAACTTTCTGTTATCGTTGCTTTTAATGTATACAACGCTCTTTCAACAAATTCTGCCTCGGCTACAAAATTCTTGCAATTCAGGCCAATCTTCCCCTGTTGCATCCCAGTTTTCTATGCAAATCATTGAAGTATACAAGTTGCACAGTTTTTCGGTCCAAGTTTATTCATTCTGGCAATGACGTCAAAACCGGGCAAAAAATAAGCGCAATATTTGTACGTTTTCTGCCGCTATCACTACAATTTGCATCTTTCTTTTTTTTCTTGCTTTTGGTATCATATTTGTATACAACGGATGCTTTGCAGAGGCGTCCATGCAAGAAGATGTTTTCTACATAGGAGGAGAACGAAAATGAGCAAGGCAATTTCTCGTCGTGACTTTCTGAAGGTCTCTGGCGCTGTGGGTGCTGCCGGCCTGCTGGCCGCCTGCGGCGGCTCCGGCAACGCTGGTTCTACCGCCACTTCCACCGCTGCTTCTTCCGCAGCCGCTTCCGTGGCCGGCCTGTCTTCTGACCCCGTCACCCTGACCATGAGCTGGTGGGGCGGCGAGTCCCGTCACAACGCTTACCAGGAGGCCATCAAGCTTTCTCTGCTGAGCACAGCACCATCACCGTCAACCCCACCTTCGCTGCATGGTCCGGCTGGGAGGACACCATGTCCACCAAGTTCGCTGGCGGTGTCGCTGAGGATGTCTGCCAGATCAACTGGAACTGGCTGTACAACTACTCCAAGAACGGCCAGACCTTCATCGACCTGAACAGCGTCTCCGAGTACCTCGACCTGACCCAGTGGGATGAGGCCAAGCTGGCTGCCTGCAACGTGGCAAACTCTCAGCAGTGCGTACCCGTGTCTATGACCGGCCGTATCTTCTACTGGAACAAGACCACCTTCGACAAGGCCGGCATCTCCTTCCCCACCACTCTGGACGAGCTGATGGCTGCCGGCAAGACCTTCCAGGAGAAGCTGGGCGATGACTACTATCCCCTGCACCTGGGCGCATACGACCGTATGATCCTGATGGTGTTCTACCTCGAGAGCAAGTATGGCAAGGACTGGGCCGACCCCTCCACCTCCACCCTGAACTACGATGCTGACCAGATCGCTGAGGGCATCGACTTCATCAAGAGCCTGGTCGAGGGCCACGTCATCATGAGCCTGCCCACCTACTACGGCTCCAACGGCGACAATGCCGCTCACCAGTCCACCGAGTGGATCACCGGCAAGCTGGCCGGCTGCTTCGAGTGGGACTCCTCCGCTACCAAGTACGCTGACGCTCTGGACGAGGAGAACAAGGCCGGCTTCACCGTGGGCGAGGAGATCAAGTTCGGCGATTACAACGGCGGCTTCTCCAAGGTCTCCATGGGTCTGGCCATCACCAAGACCTGCGAGCATCCCGCAGAGGCAGCTACCCTCATCAACTTCCTGCTGAACGAGACCGCAGGTGCCGAGATCATGGGCTCCGAGTGCGGCATCCCCGCCTCCAAGCTGGTCTGGCTGCTGCTCAGAGCGCCGGCAAGATCAAGGAGCTGGTCGCTGAGGCAAACGGCAAGGTCATGGCCTTCGTTTCCAACCAGCTCGACCCCCTGTTCGAGTCCAACGACCTGAAGGCTACCGGCACCGGCGTCTATCAGGAGGTGTTCGACACTCTGGATTACGACAATGTTTCCGGCGCTGACCTGGTCGATACCCTGCTGGACGGCATGGATCTGTCGGCTACACCGTCTGATTTCCGCCTCATGGACTTTTTGCGGCCCGCACACGCGCGGTGTTGACACGGGCCGCCCCACATAAAGGAGTCTTGCAAGGGGCATCCCTTCCACCTACGGACGGATGCCCCTTTTTTGCAAGACGGTGATGACATTTTTTTGACAAAAATGTGTCCAAACGATTGTGCGGCGTACAAGACATATCCTTATAAAAGGAGGACCCCTGGATGAAAGAAAGCAAAGCGCCCTCTCTCGGGCGTACCCCGGCCCAGAAGTTTTTTGACAAATGGCAGGGCCTGTTCTACCTGATCCCCTGGATCATCGGCTTCGTCGTCTTCAAGGCCATCCCGTTCGGCCAGTCTCTGTACTACAGCTTTACGGATATGGACTTCTTCAACGGCATCCATCAGTATGGCATCATGAACTATGTAGACGCCTTCACCACTCCCAAGATCACCAAGGCGCTCATCACCACCTTCAAGTACAGCTTCATCACTGTGCCGCTGAAGCTGGTCTTCGCACTGTTCATCGCCTACATCCTGAACTTCAAGATCGCCTGCGTGAACGTGTTCCGCACCGTCTACTACATCCCCTCCATCCTCGGCGGCTCTGTTGCTATCGCCGTGCTGTGGAAGGCCGTGTTCCGTGATGACGGTCTGGTCAACACCCTCATCCGTATGCTGACCTTCGGCCACTTTCAGGTCCCTCCTGGCTGAGCGACCCCAGCTACGCACTGTGATCATCTGCTTCCTGCGTATCTGGCAGTTCGGCTCCGCATGGTGCTGTTCCTCGCCGCTCTGAAGGGCGTGCCGGCCGACCTGTACGAGGCCGCCACCATCGACGGCGCAGGCAAGTGGCGTCAGTTCTTCTCCATCACCGTCCCGATGATCACCCCCATCATCTTCTACAATCTGGTCACTCAGATCTGCCAGGCTTTCCAGGAGTTCAATGGCCCGTTCATCATCACCAACGGCGGTCCCCGCGGTTCCACCACCCTCATCTCCATTCTGGTCTACAACTACGCATTCAAGTCCAACCAGATGGGCATGGCTTCCGCACTGGCATGGATCATGTTCGTCATCGTCTGCATCCTGACGATCATCGCCTTCACCAGCCAGAAGAAGTGGGTCTACTACTCGGATGAAAGGTAAGGTATGACAGTATGGGAATGAAAGCTTCTAACGCCATCGCGACGTTTTTCAAGTACCTCGTCCTGATCCTGGTGGGCCTCATCATGATCTATCCCCTGCTGTGGATGATCAGCGCCACCTTTAAGGACAACAGCGAGATCTTTGCAGGCATCGGCCTGTGGATCAAGAACCCCACTCTGGAGGGCTACAAGAACGCGCTGAACAACTTCGGCGGTTCCATCAACATCCTGCAGGCCATGCTGAACACCTACAGCTACGTCCTGCCCAAGGTCATCTGCACCGTGGTCTCCTCCTGCATTGCAGCTTACGGCTTTGGCCGCTTCGACTTCCCGGGCCGGAAGATCCTGTTCAGCATCATGCTGGCCACCCTGTTCCTGCCTCAGGTCGTCCTGAATGTGCCTCAGTTCCTGCTGTACACCAAGTTCGGCTGGGTCAACAGCCCGTTCTATCTGGCCATCTGGGTCCACTGCGCATTCGCAACTGAGACCTACTTCGTCTACCAGCTGGTGCAGTTCATGCGCAACGTCCCCCGCGACCTGGACGAGGCTGCCGCCATCGACGGCTGCTCCTCCTTCCAGACCCTGTACAAGGTCATCGTCCCGATGCTGATGCCCGCTCTGGTGTCCTGCGCACTGTTCCAGTTCATGTGGAGCTGCAACGACTTCATGGGTCCCCTGCTTTACGTCCAGACCCCTGCAAGTACCCCATGTCCCTGTTCGTCAAGCTGTCCATGGACGGTGATACGGGCTTTGCCTGGAACCGTATTCTGGCCCTGTCCTGATCTCTATCCTGCCGCAGCTCATCGTCTTCTTCTGCGCACAGGATCAGTTCGTCGAAGGTATCTCCGCCGGTGCTGTCA